>Ga0123353_10016346_pt1 | contig 10843 bp, 6 predicted proteins | sample TergutLab28metaG_3_FD_92763 | JGI IMG/M metagenome (GOLD analysis project Ga0123353, IMG submission 92763) | Labiotermes labralis P3 segment gut microbial communities from Petit-Saut dam, French Guiana - Lab288 P3 | ecosystem: Host-associated > Arthropoda: Insects > Digestive system > Gut ... | reverse complement strand
TTTACCTCTTACTCCAAGTTTCATTGTAGTGAAGCTTGTACAAACAATAAGCAGAGAAAAGGAAGTAAACTCAGAATGAAAACAAAAACTCGTTAGAGAACAGACAGTCGATATTTGCCACAAACACAATACCCACACAACAAACAATTTGTACAGTTAGTGTTGATGTATTTTGAAATGGACCAAACTCAGAGCTTGTATAGAGGAATTTATTTATTTATTTATTTACAACGCCTTTAACACTTAAAATTATATTATGGTAAGAAAACGCCGGATTGGTTCTGAGTACAGACACACGTGCCCTCTAGGTTGAGGGTTGGGCGTGGGGGTACAACCCTCACATCATAAACATTCGATTGTCTCGAAACTTCGGGAATGAGGAGGTCTTGGTTCTAAAATGTGTCCAAGCACCGTAGAAAAAAAAGACATGATTGGTCGAGAGAGCAGCCCGTGCGTAATTTGGGGGGTGGGGGGGGGGGGGGGGGGGGGAGGAGGGTCACGAATTTGTATGGAATGAGTAAGACCATTGAAACCTGCCACAACATCCTGTCCCCAAATATGCTGAAGAATTTCTACCCACTCGACAGCGAAGTTATGTGAACAAAGTGCAGCAGTCCGAACTCCCATTAGAGTTCGTGAACAGAAATTCCCTATCACACAGTATTTCGATTTACCACCACCTTCGTTATACAGACACGAATTGCGGTGAACAAAATCTGACGCTATATCGGGGATGAACTGTAGAAACTGCAACAGGTGAGTTGCACTCCAACGGAATACACGTTTCCAAATGCGCACTTTGTTACCTTACACTTCGTGGACCCTCGATTTCGTGTACGGCTACGCTTTATCTACCGTTGTAACACTACATCTAATGGCACCTAATGACATTAAATATAGTCAGGAGTTAGGTCGATGATTTTAGTACAGTCGATCTCGGTTATACCGTAATGAAAGGGACTGAAGAGTCAGTGTCGTTATAAACGGGTGTAGTTATAAACGGGCGTCGTTATAAACGTGCGTAGTTATAACCAGTATAATGTTATGGTAAACAGTGAGGAGTTAAACGATGCCACAAAATATTCTGACGTTACAGGCGAGGGGTTGCTTACACCGATATCGTTATATCAGGGTTCGACTGTATTTTGTTAAACAGGCATGAACACCGAGAAACATTTATATAAAAGGTGTAAAGTACGTCTTCATGACATACAAGCTTTTGCCCTTCACTGCTGTTCTGTCCAACTAACCGAGGCAGCTCTACCGCTATAGGAAACCAGCCACTGGATGGTGGTGGACAGAGAAATCCCACAATTTTCCATGACCACCCAGGACTAAATTAAAAAAAAAAATCCCCATCAATGTTCAAGCCTCCTTTACCAGTTCACAGAAACCAGAGGAGTGAAGTGTTTACAGCACAGTTCCAACGAACTCATCTCCCGATGACCTTCTATAGGCAATTTCCCCTCGACCCCAAGCGTCCACTTGGCGTCGTAAGAGTCCGACAAACGCGTCGCCATGGAAGCCCGATCGATAATGTAGCTCCGTCTTTTAGCAGACGGCATGCATGGCAGAGTAGTGGTTTAGTGCTAAATGAAGTGTTAAGCGTATGCCCACCGGAGTGGCAAGACACGCTCGCTCCAGTATAGCAAAGTCACCTAAATGCTCGTGGCAAAATATGGCGTGAGCTTTGTCTCTGCACAGTTTCAAATCCAGCCCCTTGCTGTATATTAATCCACAATAAATATTCTGCTGTGGGCTGTCACCCAGCGAAGGGAACCGTCTTAGCATGAACTTTGGAAGGTCGTGGTCATGAAATATTAATGTTGTTCTGCCGGATCGAAGGCTGTAAGACTAACAACCGTAAGTTATTTTATTCTGGGTAGAAATGCTGGGCCACAATGGTTGTTACATTTTACGTACGTTCATTCGTCGCATCAAGAAGCTAGTGTGATTCGAGGAGGGGTTACTCGTTACTCACAGTGTGTTCCAAAAGGTGAGTCCCACACTTGTTACGTTACGCGGTAACGTTACAAGTGTGGACCCACCTTAAAATGTGTTCCTCATCACAGCTGGAATGAGTAAGAGTAAGAGATTTTGTCGGTGCCACAAGCCCGAAAAAAAATTTCCTTGGATGGCAAAAAAAGTTCCTTCTACTCGAATTAATTATTGCCTGGAAAAGCACAATACATCCACCTGCTTCTCTCTATTTATCTCACTGAAACACACACACCCCCACACAAGCTACGTAAAAAGTCACGTTAAGAGAATGGTATAATATTCACGCGATAATCCACGGCCATCTTTATTGGTAATTTATTCTTACAGCAAAGGGCAATTAACTTCGTCTGCCGGAGAGCTGGCACTGCTAAGCTGCATTACATGCTCGATGCTCAAGTCTTTCATCAGCCTCGGCCCTGACGTCAAAGAGAACATACAATAACGGGCCGTCGTACTAATCACGCGCTACTCCAAGATACTGATCGATACCTACTGTGATTATCTATAGTAATCGAAAACAATCGACTTGGGTTGTGACTGTCACACCAAGCGCATTATATAAGGTAGATCTACATTAAATATAGTCGATACAAGTATGTATATATATATATATATATATATATATATAAATATAAATTGTGTCCCCTAAATGTCATGTCAGGAAAACAGAGAAGGGAGACTGAAGTTTCATGCATTCCTGATCACGTCAGTAGACGAGGGTGGCCGTCGGTTTCAGGCGCTGTCCGCTTTACGCATTGACAAACTGAATATGACGTCCAGCAGGCTCCACTTTTCATCTGGATGCTATGGTCAAGATAAAGAGAAGCACCCTTTAGGTAACCACACCATCTCAAGAAGAAGAGTCTTTTAACAATCTAACAGTTGCTGCGCTGGTCAGGAAATTCGCCGCATTTGATGAAACTCGAGAAGAAAACGACTGGTCCCATGTTACCACGGCATGTGTACTGAAGTTGCGCGTGGGACCCCCCAAAAGGCGAAAGATATCGGTAACATCAACCTGCATTTGTACCTCATCAGTTTTCATTCAGCCGCCCTTCCAGTATTGCAACATTTGATGCAGCTTCACTGATATAAAAACCCAAAACAATAATCTTCGATCCATTTCCGAGAAGAAGTGTGTGAGGACTTGTGAAATATAACGAATGAGAATCAGTATTGCACTTCATTTCAAGAGTCTGCGGTGTCTGAAACTGAAGAAAGGAGTAGCGTCCCTCGTAACCAGGCCGATGTTCGATACATGGTGTCAGAATGTGTTTTACTTATCGGTGTTAATACAAAATCTCAGAGATAAAAGATTGACCCAATAATTTTTGTTGCACTTATAGCACACCATACGCCACGAGTGTGCATTACAGCATTACGAATATTAGCATGGCGCTTTATGCAGGCCAGTACCTGTTACTATCAGAGGTCACGTATCCAATGAGATGACGCCAGGCTTCATCTCATTGGATACGCTAGTAGTAACCAATTTCATGTTTTGTTTACATGTAAAATAACCACTGCCACCGGGTAACAACCCAATTGCAGTAAATAAATATATATATATATATATATATATATATAATATAAGAGGAGTGTGGGCTCATTTCTCCAGCCTAAGTCCCTCAACGTACCAGTTCGAACGGTTCAGCCTTACATCACGCGCTTCGTCGTAAAGTTTGTGAACTACTTCCGTCCAATACGGATGAGAATGAAGCAGTTTTGTCGCACTCCGTGACGATGATGCAGACACAACCCATTCCTGTGCAATTCGATAAAAATAATTTCTTGAAGATGTCTCCACTCTACACAGCACTTCGTCCAGTTTTCTCTCAATTAGCACGTCTTCCGCGCATTCTTCTAATGCTTAGAATGAAACCTAATGCTCGAAATCTCTTGATTTATTTTTCGTGTGTAGGGCATCAGAAAATTTCTGTCCGAATTTACGACGCTTCACGAAGAAATCAGTACAGCAACTCTAACGTAGCCAATACGACGGAAAAGTGGTGACTTAAGCTATTACACTAGTTAGGTTTTCAGGAAGTTCCATTAAAGGTTCACTCGACTACACTAACTGTGTTATGCACTCGTTAACGCACTGCGGGCAAAAAATGGACATACGATCAGACGCTTGTGTCCGTCCTTCCGTATGAGTCATTCCCGAAACCAGCGGGGGTGATAACTGTACACAAGATGTCACGTGTTCTCCTGTTGGTTACGTATAAATCATACTTTTCCATAAAGTTCAAAATCAAACACCTATCAAAATTTCCAAAAATAAAATCACCGTAAAAACCACACGCAAATTACCTAAAACAAAAGACAGACACAAACAGGAGTACGTTACGTGGAGAGAATTTTAAAAAATGTCATACAGATCGAACTTAATGTAAAGCCATCCGCGCCTAAGGGCAAAGCAAACAAAATGGAACACCCTGTCATGACAAAATAATTTACGTCCACTCTATAATTTCTCAAACTTACGTGCCTGTTCATTTGATATTCCGGATATAACCCTGGCTATACATAATGGATCTCCAACCTTCGTATAACAAGGGGCCACATCAGTTGTGCTGTGGTTCGCGGGTCGAACGTGCAAACGTGCCAGTAGGTGCTACACCAAATCGCCCTAAATGTTGTGCTAATTCTTAGGCGCGTGGGCAAAATAGCAAACAGCGACTATTAGCTGCGTCATGTTTGTCGGTCCGTCTGTCCGCATCGAGCAACTTGGCTTCCACAGGACGAATTTGCATGAAATTTAATATCTGAGTATTTTTCGAAAATAAGTCGAAAAAAATTCAAGTTTAATTACAATCGGACAAGAATAATGGGTAAAGGTAAAGCAAACCCATTACAGGCCTGGAGAGATCCTGAGGGTTCCAGGAGGTTGAGGCTCCCAGATTTCAAGACAATCGGCACTTAAAGGTGGTAAAGGTTGTCAGCCCTACGCACCGGCCGCCTTTACTCCCCAGGAAATATCTCTGGTACTCATTTCTGTTAGAGGCTGAGTCAACCCCACGGCCATAGTGCGGCCGGAAGGATAATGTCAATGTAAAATTTCAATGACACCATCGGGAATCGAAACAAGAATAACGGGTACTTTACATAAAGTCCAATATACATATTTGGCCACATCTCGCTCAATTCTTCTTAGAATAAAAAATGTTTCAGAAAAATTTTGCAGAGAATATCCGAACACAATTTTTTGTTCAGTAACCTATCTTTTTATTTAAAAAAAAAATTGTGCACTTTGAGTTAATGAGAAAAAATATTGCAGAGCGGTGCAGGCCACAGATGAGAATATGGCGCATGCGCATTGCATGCTAGATACCTAGGGATACAAACAGACATCCAGAATATGTAATACTTATTGTCTTTCCACTGCAACAATGGTTGCACGAACGCGCCTCAATTTCACGCTGTACGTACACTGCGTGTCTTGTCACAGTACACACACATTTTACAAACAAGGCCGCTGGCCGGCGCTACATACTCAGTAGACTAATGTTTCCATAACTTCGCAAATTCAAATTATGGCTATCTATAAAGCCGCACTGTTAAATATGCTAATCAGGTCTATCAACATCGAAGTCGAAACTTGGTATGAAGTACAGCACTGATACCCTAATACAACATCAGACTCAAATCAGTGCAGCACACAAGACACAACTAGTCATGCGACCAGAGACAGAGGCATTTCTGGGAAGCAATCACACCGAATACCAAACTGCGTGCCGCTCAACATGTAGCCTCTCCTAGCAGAATGCCAGTCGTACCTGCACAAGTACATCTCGCTGGCACAAAAGAAACTCAAAGGGCATTGAGTCCACCAGTATAGATTTTACTTTTGTTTTATTTGACGGCGCTATAACTTTATAAAGTAATACGGTCAGTGCCGTAGACAAGGCCCCGTAGACCTCCGCGTGGGTCAAAAGGGGCCCAAACGTACAGGATACCACAGATGTTTTAGTTCTTTCGGAATGGACTCCGTTCTTTTGAAGGATGGCAATATTCTGAATCCCTGTTATGGAACGTGACAGTAACTTTGCTAATAATCACTGACGAGGCCAGAAGATTATCGAGTCGCCGGAGGGAGGTCGGTCGGTTTAGCTCCGATACTGTCTACGGCGTATCTTAGGATGATCTGGAAAAGACGAACTGCAAAGGACATTCAAGGAAACGCTCACGGCCCAGGGGCGTACAAATGTCGGGCGTCAGGTTGCCGTGGCGACTAAATTTTGTACGGTGATGCCTAATAATTGTGGGTCTCCGTGGCGACCAAATTGGTATGGTGGTGCCTAATAATTGTACGTCCACGTGGCGACTCAATTTTCTACGGTGTTACCTAATGATTTTGGCTCTCCGCGGCGCCTAAAATTGTGGGTCTCAGTGGCGATTAATTTTGTACGAAGGTGCCTAATAATTGTGGGTCTCCGTGGCGACTAAATTTTGTACGGTGGTGCCTAAAATTGTAAGTCTCCGTGGTGACTAAATTTTGTACGATGGTGCCTAATAATTGCGGGTGTCCTGTATGTTAACTAGCTTTATTTCGCCATTCTGGCGCCAAGAATTTTTTAGACGACTCCTGAATTCCTGGAGCATTTTTGCACTCCTGTTAGGTTCTATTTTGATGTAACGTCCAGCTACCTGCCCGGTGCGGCCTATGAAACCCCAGCCCCAACAAACATTCGAACCAGACACCTCGTGCACAAAAGTCAAGCGTTACTTTCTCAGTCCAAGTTTCTCCATGTGTCGTCGGCAAAAAAACTGATGTTATTTATTTTCTTAAGATACGATGGGGCGAGACAATGTCATTACACCAGACTGGATCATACAGTGAATACATAACTTTAAATGGCTCTCTATTATAAACAGAATGCTCCAGCAGGCATACGACAATTCCTGCCAATGTTTAGTATACTAAATAGTAGAGCCGTCCGACATACAATAAAAAGGAGGAGTCTAACTGGATTGGACAGTTCTTGCGTAGGAACTGCCTTCTAAAACAACGTTATTGAAAAAAAAAGAAGGGACGAGAAAACGAGGAAGATGTAAGCAGCTACTGGATGACCTTAAAATTAACGACAAAATACTGGACCTTGAAAGAGGAAGCACTAGCTCACACTTTGTAGGGAACTCACTTTGGGAAACGGTATGGACCTATCATTAGGCAGTCTGCGTGATGATTTAGTGCCAGATTTCAATACAGGCCCTCAATTTTGAACATACTTCTTCAACCTGGAAGACACATATTCAACACGTTTCCTTACGAAGTCAAGAAATGTTGCAAAACAGTCTTCAAGCTGTTGCTCCAGTTCACCATGTGTTACTGATTTTGATCAGCATTAATTATTTTTGGGCCCAAACCCACAAAGAGAGAACATCAATGTAAGAACTGAATTTGGCGGACGCCATTCTCTTGGTCTCACTATTTTCCTATATTTACCATATATAAACACTGCAGTCTCACTGTAGGGTCTCCCTTGCAATAAAAAGCAGAGAAAAGGATGTCAACATACTAAATACCGCCGGCAAATGAAAACCAAGAGGGGCAGTGTACGTATAACGGAACACTGAGGCGCGTTCGCGTAACCACTGTTGCCGCGGAAAGGCAACATGTATTACTAAATATTATAAGAGCGTGTCTATTCTTGATTTTGTTATCGGAATGCAAATCGCATCTTTTCTGCGCCGGATTATTACATTCTCCCAGGCTAACAATAAGGATCCACATTATCTCATAAACGTCAGGATTTTCGGAAGAAAAAACATAATGAACATAAAACGTGTGTGTTCTTTCTATGCAACTTTCTGAAATATTTTTCATACTCAGAAGAAAAGAACGCGATATTATTACAAATGCACGCGAGTCTTCATGTAAAGTACCCGTACTTCTTGTCATCCTCGACAGATTTTGACGTTTTGCTGACCGTGCATCTCAGTATTTAAGCAACATGATGCACAAAATTTGTTTCACAATAAGTTTTATTTCATGCCTCTACATGTTTCGAGCATATGTGCTCGAAACACGTAGAGGCATGAAATAAAACTTATTGTGAAACAAATTTTGTGCATCAAGTTGGTTAAATACTGAGATAAATTTCTCGACAGGTTTTCGAAAAATCCCAACTTGTCGCATTGGGAACAGACAGACAGACAAGATGAAGTTAACAGCAGCTTTTTCACAGTTTTGGCTTCTTCCTCAGGTTATTTCCCTCCCCCCTCCAATTCTTTCCTCCTCCCTTTGGTCCTTGCACTCTTCGTTTCTCCTCCCTCTTACCACTCTTCATATGTGTCTTTTTTTACTTTATTACTATATACTGCCGTCAACACAACTATACTAGAATATAATACTAATGCAACATGTTTCGACTTACAATAGTCGTCTTCAGGCTAAGCTGTTTTTTTTTCTTTCATTCTATCCTTGTCCGTCTTCCTCAGTTCCATTTATTCCACCCCATTCTTTCCTCTTTCGTCCTTTATCTATTCTTCCCACCTCATTAATTCCTTCAAGGAAACTTCTATCCTTAACAAGAAAAACGCAACTAAAATCAAAGTGAAATGTCCCCCAGTTTAATTATTTAAGTCGTCGGTCATTAAGACATGAACCACATGGCAACGCAAACCTCAACGAAACAGTGAGTGTGACACCTCGAACAGATTTTCTTCACGGCACAGACTTCCAATGGCGCAAGAGCATTTTACTACCACTACCACCGCCACCACCACCACCACCACCACCACCACCACCACCACCACAACCGCCGCCGCCGCCGCCACCGCCACCAACAATACGAGTAATAGCAAAAGGTTTTAGGACAAACTTGGAAGCCATAACAGGAAAACATTCAAAAGATTCACTACAAAAGACTGCCGTACTTGCTTCATTACACATAATACGGAATGTAGTGCAGTGTGAAGCTTGAAGCTTGAGCGGTGGGGATCACCGCTGGTTCAAGAGAAGTACCGGGAACAAACGGCATGTGACAAGAGAAAACTATAACTTAAAGGAAATAATACTAGTAGTAGTAATAATAATAAAACAATCATATCAGCAGCATCTGCTGCTACCACACGCTTCTTCAGTACATCAGAGAACTCTACATCGCATCATCGCCATGTTTGCAAATGTTGACTTATATACACACGCACTGTTGCCGCCTTTCCGTACCAATTTCACACGTGCAGCTCCAATAGTTCGTTACTTATAGCCACAAAACTTAAAAGACAAATGCAAATTTGCGACGGCCCACATGTCCCTTATCATACACTGTACGAAGGCTTCGCATTTTCACCGCATCCACTACCATACAAACTGTGGCGCTAGTGTACTTCCCGTCTCACGAGTTCACGCGTCCGCCATGTTGTTACTAACTACAGGAAATTAAGGACTACCGCGTTGCAGCGTTTTCATTCCTACCAAGTTATCTGAAAATCGGTTTACTGGTCTAAAACTTTAAATGGGGCACACACACAGAAAGACACACACGCACACACAGAATAATCTCGTACCTTTATGGTTTTCGTTACGTTATCGGACGTCAGTACACATTCACACTAAGAAACCGATTTTACGTGCAGCAACTGGTGTATACGTCATAAACTAATTTACGTCCAGACAGCATTTATTTGTTTATCTTTTTTTATGACGAACCTGCACAGTGTTATGTACAGCGCATGGCAAATCAAAACACGTCCGCAAATCAAAACTAAGCATGCCGAAATACAGCTGCGATCGGATTGGATGTGCGGTTGCAGACTGTCATGTACAACCCAAATTATCTTCCTGGTTTATTCTCGGAGTACAACCAAAAGGATTAAACTTTTCTCAATTCATTTATTCCTGTAAGACGCTCTACATGTTTCAGACGAGGTTTCCGTCCATCATCAGGAGCTTAAAACTGCACATACAGCGTCAGGCATTTGTCGGACCATTACTGCTCCATGCTGCTAGCAGCAGGTAGCAGCAGTAACCGTCTGAAACATGTAGAGCGTCTTACAGGAATAAATGAATTGAGAAACGTTGCATCTTGTTGGTTGTACTCTGAGACTATATTAGCGATGCACGGACATATGAATGTTAAATTTATCTTCCTGGTAACAATAATTATTAAGACCAACTAATTGCACATGCTTATCAAACCATTAAAACCACATTATCTGATTAAAATGGATTTAAAATATCCCCTACATGTTTCAATCCCTCTATGGGATCATCCTCAGGGAGCGTAAATTAGTGTAGGAATGAAGTTACTAAGACAGACTACATGAGGTTATCTGGTAGCATGCTGTTTTGTTTATGTTATGTCCGTCTGGTTCGGCCTGTGTTCATCCCCCCGGTAATAAAATTAAATTTATCTTACTGGTATTCCTCAGCTGCTTCATGGCGAGCCCTGTTCAGCCTGAACGATACACCCGAGACCCGCTAGTACTGCCGACTCTCAACCACGCTGAAATTACAATCATCTACGTCATGAGGACACGCAACACATTTCGGAAAAACTGGGACCTCCCATCTTCATGGCATAAGCGTACAGAGATACACTGACCGTATGATACTGACAGGATATCCACCGACTGGGCATGTCGTGGATGTCCTACAACTAAAACAGCACAGAAACCCTTCCTCCGCGAAGTTCCAGGGACTGTCCCTAATCAGCGCCCTCCAAAAGGGTCCACCTCACTTTCCCTCTCTTTTGACACCTTTCTCGTCTCACCCCTCGAACACTACCCTTACTCCATCTGTATCCGGAACACAATCGGAAAATCCACGGATCTCTCCACCCCCCCCCCCCCCCCCTCCCCCCCCAATTCACGCCCCTCCCCCACCCCCCACCAC
>Ga0123353_10016345_pt1 | contig 10843 bp, 2 predicted proteins | sample TergutLab28metaG_3_FD_92763 | JGI IMG/M metagenome (GOLD analysis project Ga0123353, IMG submission 92763) | Labiotermes labralis P3 segment gut microbial communities from Petit-Saut dam, French Guiana - Lab288 P3 | ecosystem: Host-associated > Arthropoda: Insects > Digestive system > Gut ... | reverse complement strand
TTGGTAGGGGTAGAAGCAAGATGTGTTCCATGCAGTTCTTTATGCTGCATATTTTTGGGTGTAAAATGAAGTGGCTATCCAGGATGACCACCACTTTTTAAGTGTCCTTCACAGTGATATGACAAACTTTTGTTTGTAACAGAATCATAATCTTATTTTTTAAAGATACAGTTTTCACGAAAAAAATTTAAAATTGCCTAATAATCTATGGATCATTTCTCTGAAGCCATAATACAAACAAATTAATATTTAAAAATTCAAGCCCCACCTCATGGTAAACACAATGCACCTTCATTAAAAAGACCATCCATTTAATGCTGTTTAGGCAAATAATCATTTCTTCTGAGAATCACACAAACTCTGTAGACAAAATGAATAGTTTTTGTATGTTACAACATTAGGCACAAATAATTACCACTGTTAAAAAATTTGTGGTTAACATCTAAGTGAATGAAACCAGTAACCAGCTGACAGTCTTGTTCATAACATGGACACCTTAAACATGCTACAGGAAGTCCTTAGAGGAATATGAAATCAGCAAGCAGATGCTGGACAGCACAACCCTAGAGATAGAGCAGAGTTTGGTGTCATCACCTGAGGAGCGCCAACGTTTGGAAGCAGAGTGCAAGAGGGAGAAAGAGCTTCTGCATTCTGCACTACAGCAAACAATTGGTACATTATGCATTTCAAAGCCCCAGTATGGCTGTAACAGTCAGGCTTCTGGAATTCTAATGGAACTCCCTTACATATTTACCACACAGTGATTAGATTAATACAACAGTAGTACTTTATGAAATTGATACCCTAGTAGTTTTTGAGATTGTGGTATGACTGGAAACAAAGCATAGCACAAAGTATAATCTTGCAGCTGCATATCATGATCTTTTAAGTAAGGAAGTACACAGCTGTCAAGAAGACCTACACAATTACAGTTTAAAGGATAGCCAAAGACATCACAGTCTACTGCCGTAGGACAAAATATGCTGATAAATATCCAAGATGTGCATTGTAACCAGCTGGGCCAGATGACAAAGACAAAATTCAGTAATGAGAAGTGTGGTTACAGATTAGTGATGTAATATTGCAAAGTTTTTAGAATTCTAAAAACTTTTTTCCATGAAGCACCTATATACAATGTCTTACATCCATTTCTCACTTCAAAACACAAAACAGTAATTTTACTTGTTGTTTGAAATGGGTGTGAAACTTGGCTTCTCAGTCTAAGGGAAGACCAGAGTTTGATATCGTACAAGGTAAGGAAGTTGCTGTGCACACCATGAAGACATATAGAAGAGTGAAGGAATAGCTCTTATCATTCTTAACCTCAGCCCTAAATGGAGGCTAGTGTTTGGTGTCACATCTGAGTCACTTTACACCTAGGGAAGGAACCACTGATTAGGAGGTTGGGTGGGTTCCACAGTCAGTCTAAACGCTTTAAGAGAAAAGAAAAATTCCCCACCCCTGCCAGAAATTACAAAATTCCTGTTGCTCAGCCTGTTGCCTAGTCACTATACGGACTATGCTACCCCAGTTCCTAGACCAAATACCAGGGTGTTTTAAACTAACAGACTGTGGAAAACACATGGGTCTGTGAGACAGAGGAAACACAAGCATGGGGAAAACTGTGTGATGAGGATCTTCACTGTTTGGACTTTTCATCAGATATTACAATTATGGTGACAAAATAAAAAACATGAGTTGGGTATGATCTGTAGCAGATATGGAAGGTATGAAAACAGCATACAAAACTATACTCAGGAAGTCTGAATAAAAATAAAACCACATGGGAGACCTAGCCATAGACGAGAGGATAATATTAACATCCATCTTACAAAAAACAAGTAGGATGTTACACACTGCAGTCTTCTGGGTCACAGCAGGTTCCACACACAGAGTATTGTGAATACAACAATGAACCATGGGTTCTAAACAGGCAGGTAATTTCTCAACTAACTGAGAAACTCTTCACTTTGCAAAGATGACTGCTCCATGGGTATAATTAATTAGTTTAATTGATTGCAAATAAGGGGAACAAAAAATGTTATTTGTATTTAGAAAGTGTTGAACCCAACACTATTAGCAAAGCAATCACATTAAGAGCCTTATTCCAAGGACCACCATGTCTCCTATGCAATTTAGTATGACCATATTAATAAATGACTGCTTTACCTGCTCCAACACGATTTTCTCTGCTCTGCTGCTTTCAACATTGAAATAAAACCATCCTCAGTTAAAGTAGGCAGTGTCAGAAAGAGAATGGAGTGACTGCCTGCGCACTGCATGGTTGCATTCAATGTCCAGCTGCAGCCAACACATCATACCATGCAATGAAACGCTCCTCTCTAGATAATGCTCAGGTTGGGCAATGAGTACAGCTTACCTGCTATAGGAGTAATAAACACAACTGTCTGTTTCAGAACCATCAACACCCAGAGAACAGCCAGAGATTAATCAATATGAAGGTGATGAAATGCAGATGAGAGCACAGGTAACTACATATACACACACACACACACACACACACAATACAGTAAATTACCCTCAGTTTAACAGATGCTGGCAAAAATTGCAATACGTAATGTGCTACAGATCATCTGACTTTCCAGGCACAAGAAAGCAGTATGCTGTAGAATAAGGTTCTGTGGCATGTTACACACTGTCAACTATTACAGTTACCAACATTCCAGGGTGCACATAATGTCTTCGAAATATCAAAAACTATTTATCATGCAATATGGTGCAACATCCAAGAAGACTTAAATCTTCATCAGCATCTCTGTGAGAACCTCACATCTTGCCCAGTATTCTGCAACTGTAATGAACCTCCATATGAAACAGCAATATTAACAAAGGTTGAAACACAAGTGATGCCTGTCACTGTAAAGAATTAGAATGCTACAAAATGTTATGCAGTGCTTCTGATTTCAACAGATGTTTTGTAATCAGCCAAGTAATAAAAAATGGACATAAGACTGGAAACTTAAAAGGTATGACAAATATATACAGAATACTGTGGACAGAAAATTTTAAAGCGAACACTGTGAGACCAGGTCAAAGAAGGTAGAACTATACTGTGGTACATCTTAAACCAACAGTGTGAGTATGCACTGTAATCATCTTATGCACAATGGGACCTTGGGATCTTGTGACCACGATAATAAAACCCCTGGGTTCTATATGTATAAGAGACTTTCTCGACAAGCTTTTCAAAGACTGCGCTATTTGGCATTAGTTTACAAGGTGTAGGATGGGGCTTCACCTTTGACCAAGTATTTGGCTCTAATGAGATTAAAAAATATTAGTTCTTCATATAATTGTGAAGTGAGGTATCTTGCTTATTCCAACACATGACATTGTGGACCAAAATGCAGAAAGTACAGCATAAGTGCACAATTATTTGATTTTTGGTCTTGAGGAGTTTCAAGTTCTATAACCTTAGAGTAAGAAAACTGGTAACCTGACATCACTGATGCAACAACATTCTGTTCTGAACAGGTTGATGCCAAAGAATTGATGAAAAGACAGGAATATCTTAAAGCACAGCGGGACAAACTTCTAGCACTCAAAAAGCAAGAACGAGAAAAGCAGCTGCAAGCAGTGGAATCTGATAGCAACAAGCAACGTCCCAGATCTGCCAAAGCAGCACAATCAGCCCTGGCTGGTCAGCCTGAAACTGAAATCAATGCACAAAACCTGCAGGTGCGGAAAGCTCTTGCAGAGCGACTGAAATCTGAAGTGGTGGGCAAAAAATTCTAGATTGTACCTATTTATCAAGTAGCATGCACACTGAAAATGATTTGGAAAACATTTAATAAAATGACAATTATATTTTGGGGTTAATAATACATTTATTCATCAATTAATCCTGCAGAAATAATTGAATCCTAGTTGTTGCTCAACTGGCTATATATTTCTAGTTTTGCACCTAAGTTTTGTAAGTTTACCTTCAGTCAGTGTCGTACTGATTGAATGAAGTTAAGTTTTCCTTGCATGAACTATTAAGGCATACAGGAGGAATGGAAGTAAAACTCCACTCATTCTTACCCTTGATACTTGACGCAGGCAAATGGTCAGCTTCATATCCCGCTTTACCCCCAGGGCAAGAGCTCCTGGCACTCAATGAATAGGTGGGTGGGCCTGAGAGCCAGTCTGACACTTGAAGCAGAGAAAAATATTTTGCCCCTGCTGGGATTTGAAACCCATATCCTCCAGCCCATACCCTTGTAAGTACACTATGCTAACCCAACTCCCACTACAATCCATATAAGGGAAAATTTGGGGGTTTAATCTAATTGCAACTCCTCGGCAATTTACAGCTTAATCATTATTGATGATGAATCACGTTTCTAACACATTCATGTATAGACAGCTATATCAAGAAGAGGTTTTTTTTTTTTAAAAAAAACGACATGTACATGGTCAAACATTCAAGGTGTTACATATCAAAATCTTTGTGAAGAAAACAAAAAAATTGTATCTGTGCTATTGCTTGTGTTGGTTTCATGGCAATTAAAGAGCAGAATGTGAAGTGTAAAAACATAACATTTCTGCTATTTTGGGTACCATGGAGAAAAAACTCATTGCTTTGGTAATAGCCAATGGGAATTAAAACTGTGGATTCTATTTGACAATGTCCACCACTTCCACAAATTGGTAACTGTTAAGTGCTTCAGTTTTGAAGAATCATACCTCAATTATGTATACAGGTTTCTATTGCCCAAAAAGTAAATGAAAAATTTGCAAATGATTCTGCATGTACATTTCTTTCATTCAAGAACTTAAAATGTAGTTTTAGTGTTATAGCAAAGTGCATTTAGTTTTATGTGAAGGGATGAACACTACAGTAATCTGCAAACATCAACAATGTCACAATAAAGAAACCCCAGTCTGAGCCCTATTATGCCCTCAGGCTCTAGAATATAGAGGTAGCATTGTAACTCAGATACAAGGTTGAAAGAATAGTTTGTAATTGGGATATCAAACACAAATCTCACATTCAGAAAAGTAATTAAAACCAAATATCATGTATCTAAACTACTAAGTTTATAATCTCTGTCTTCAAACACGTACTATAAAATGGCTGTCTTCACATCCACTATTCTGAAGCTTGAGGCATTTTGTTTTACATATTCACTATAAAACTGATAGGAATGCCTGTCAATCTGATTTCCATTTCAAGTAAATTTTTCACAAACAACACAACTAATTATACTCTTAAAGATACCTAAAAAAAATTTAAATATTATATGTTATATATTAGGTGAGCATTATACATTTTACATTAAGTGGGCACAAAAAATTTATCACCAGTATGTGATACCTCCTGTCCATTCAAGTACCTATTACCTATTTTTCATAATTCATAAACCTGAAACTGAACTAAAAGGATGTACAAACACAAACTTTAATTCCATACTGTTTGCATTTATTAGAAGCTGAGCAACATTAAAACTCACTTATCTGCCCCGTACCCACAGCTACAACGAAGACCCTACCCATCCAATCTCTCTCCTAAAGCAACACTTTTCACATACAAGGTTTGGAAATTTCTACCTGCATTTAAGAAAAACTCCACCACTGCTTGATGAATTGGAAGACAGCTTGATAAATGACATGTCCATCACACATGATGACAATATGGTAATAATGAGTAATGTTGTGCAGCTAAAAGGAGTGCTGTGTCATATGTTATCGTTTCCCCTCAAAACATAGAAAAAACCATCCATAGGAGCAGGTGTATAAGATTAGAATACAGAAGGGAGCATCTGTGAGAAACTTTAATTATTTGCCATTCAGAATTCGTGAGGGAATATCATTTATGTAAATATAATATACAATAAGTTCAAATACTTTCATTATTTATTCTTTAGAAGACATTTATATAAAATCATAAACAACAGTTCAGACCTACACAAAATTACACACACAAAATTTAAGTGAAGAATGAGGCCTTACAAAGCAATACTTATCACATTCCTGTCTTCTAGAAAGTCACACCATGTAGTCTAGCATACAATTAACTGCCTCCAACTTTAGGGCAAGAGTACAGATTTTCTCAACTGATGGCTACACGTGATGTTCGTCAGCTGCTTTACATGATCCAGGTCCCATCATTACAACTATCAATACTATGCACTCTATGCTGCAACCTGCAGACTCAATCAATTCTGTTGTGTTGTGTCTGTGTCCTGAGGGCTCCAATGTACATGTCACAATGTGCTGTTATTTGCTTCTCTCCCACAACCTTTCAATACTAACACATATTATTCATGATCCCTGCATGTTGAAAATTGAAAATGACATGAAGACCTGGTTGCCAAAAACAGACTGCAGTTGTGGGGTTTAGAACAAGTGGATATCGAAGCATCAAAATATAGTTAATGAACTATTGAAAACACAAAGCATTCTTACCATAGGTATTTCCAGTTTAAGGAGGGAGGATGTGATATCAAGCTAGTTGATAATGCATACTGCACATTTCATGTGCAGCAAGCTATTTATACGAGACTGAAGTACTTAGAGAAAAACCTGACATACAGTAATCATAAGACACACACAAACTGCCTTGGGAATAAAAGTGGGCCCACAAAATAAGCAGCCAGCATCTACCCACCTGAGTAAAATCATGACAATACTGTCCATTGTTTATAGATAAGATAAAACACAAAAAGCACCAGCTAATTAGGAAAAAAATGTTTTTAATGTTAACAAAAATTTAGCTTTCAGATGACTGGTATTTGGAAGGTGTGCTCTGGTAGCCCAGAGGCATTTACAAAGAAGGATTGCCTTGGGTTTTAAATTTTAATCAACAGTAGTTTACAATGGTATTGAATTTTACTCCTTTATACACAGCCCAACCATGCATAAATAAATATGAGTTTTGGTGGCTTCCATTGATGATGAACACCACATCAAAGTGCTTTTCTTTGCGCCACATATTATGGTGCAAAAGTTACCATTCAAACTGCTAGATATAATTTGTTAATATCACACTAGTATGATGCTTTTATTCTGTTCTCAGTCACCCCATGTCAATATTCAACTTAAAACACATCAACACCTTTATGCCATTATTCACACATCATCTTTACATCTCGCAATGAAAAACCTGTTTGCTTCATATAGCATCATTAAATAACAGGCAAAAATGGAAGTTCTCCCCTTATCTGTATACTTTCAAGCATTCTGGAATTTTGTATCCCACAGGTGGTCCCAATAATGTTGCATCTTTCACATTTTCAGGCAACATGGAAAGGTGTACTTTGGAGAATACGTATACATTTTCCAAACATACTGTTTGCAATTTTGCATGCTTCAAGGTTCTTACTATTTATTTACTGTAGACACAAATCTGCTATGACACTATATATACCATACTGCACAGTCACAACTCTTCTTTTGCATTTCATCAAACACTCATTCTACCGAAAAGTTCCAAATCAACCTTCAAAAGTACGAAGATCTATGCTTTATATAAAGTGTGCACAAATTTTCTAAAACTCTAAAAGCCACCGCAAAATTCTAGGTGCCCAAAGGGTGGAATGACGCAAGTTCCACACTGATGATTCACGAAGATCAGGTGCCACCATACACAAGTTAGTTGTCATGGTGACCTGCTACCCAGGGTTTGTGCACTGCTGCTGTATGTTATGCACCACTCTGTTAGATAAATTGCTTCTAAAGAAAATGATGAAAATATGATTTGTGCTTCATGTATAATAGGGATTATAAATGACCAAAACAAACCAAATTAAATTTTCCAAACAATTTCTGGTGCAGATCACATTGACAAAATTCACCAAAATGTTACATAAAATTCATGGGATGAAATATACCGACAGACAAATATCCCCTCCTTCAAGTGTTCAGTTAACATTCTGTGCAAAGATGACATTAAAACATCAGAAGTTATCATCTACTTCTGAAACAACCTGTACGGGAACCATTTAACTCAGTCTCATATGCAACAACACGAACTGGATCAGTCAGTAGAACACGTATTGTAACATCATTCACCATATATGTGGGAGCCAGGATAGCAGAGTGAGTATAGTGATTAGGGTATGTGCAGCAAGACTCAGAAAACAGTCCGATTCCCACCATAGGCAAGAGAATTTTCTAGAAATCATCTAGATTGGCTCGGGGGCCCATCAAGCCTCCTAGTGAATGGGCAATGTGGAATCTTTCCCTGGAGTAAAATGGCAGGGACATGAAACTCACCACTCACCTCCATCTAGTCCCAAAGTTAATGATGTGTGGAGTTATCCTTCCACTTCACATATGCCTTAATGGTGTGGCACTTAATTAAGCATACAGCCAACTCTATCCTTACCCCTAATCAAACATGCATTAAGTATGTAAAATGACTTACCCAGATTATAAGCCATAAGGTGCATTTATACTGAAAGTACTGTACTGTAACTTAATGTGAAATTTATACTGCTTGCTCTATGTTTCATACCAAGGAAAACTATGTAAATCAGACGGCATGAACAATAAAATGGCATACATACATCAATGATCTAGTAAATTATGCGCATACAGTCACTTCATATCAGCACTATCACAGAAATGCACAAATCTAAGCACGGTACAAAAAATACATCTAGACATGACTCCACAAGGCAAGTCAGTGCCTGATCTGTGCAGATAAGGGACATAAAAATTGTTCTCCAAAATTAACCCTTTGAGTGATGAGTTAATATTCAATTTCCATGTCTGCAAGTACAACACTCACTGTTACTGCATCCAGGAAGCTGTATCAGTTCCATATGGTGAGGTACCTTTGCAGAAACAAAAGCTGTCAGGCTACCCAAATAAATAATGGGATATGGCAAACAATGCACACTGAGCCTGAAGTTTTCCAGTATACATAAAGTAGGAACATGCACAAATCATGAATGAGTTCTAGAAATACCACTGAAAGGGTTAAGAATTATCAGCATCTTCCAGTTAAAAGGCATCTACTACAATGACCATGCCTGTATGTGCTGAAATTTATAAAGTATCTAATTACATGTCATGTGGTTATCATCACAAAACTTTAACAAACAGAATTTTCATGGATCCTGAATCCACAGATTTGTCTTGCTGAGTCATAGCAGATTTTTATACAAACAAAAGAGAGAAAAGTAATGGGTAACAAAGCTGCACAAGACAAACAAATGTTCATATATGTAATTTCTAACAGAAATTAGAATGATTTCCAGTTATATATACAAATATACTCAAAATTTTAATTAACTAAACTGCTCTGGAGGCTAAATGCATTTCAATTAGGTCACAACAATTCTTAAACCACAAACAACACATATTTCACTGTATTTCATGGGTTTCTCCTTGTCTGCAACTAAAAAGTACAGCAGTACTGTGCCAGCACATTCAATTCAAGTGTGCAAAGTAAAACAAATAATTCCCAATTTTTTCAAAGTAAAGCAATGAAGTAAAACCAACCCTGATCAAACAATGCACTTGTTGAACACATATAAGCTCTGTTCAACATCATGTCAAACCTTACTGTAAGTAACATAGTAAACACATCTGCTCATTTCATCCAATATTTATCCGAGTGTAAACTCAAAATTCTGATCTGCCAGACTGCACAAATTTACTGTTAGTTCTTTACACAATCTGTGATACACTTCTTCTTTCTTTCAAAACTACACTGCCTTTAACACTCTGAAATCAATTTAGATACAAAAATCATTACGCATCCATACAAATTAACATTCCAAGCATACAATGTCTGCCCAAGTCTCCTTAATTTTCACTAATGCAAATGTCTGTTGTACTATCATAACAATAGTTCATTAATCAAATAACATAAACAATTTCTTCAATTTATGTTACTCTGCACAAAAAATCCTCTTGCTTCCAAAAATAAATATAACTGTAACTGACCCCACAGAGCTGATATTCTGGAGAAGCATCCTTCCAAGCATCTTAACATGACGATAGGTGTTTAACATCTCTATATATAGTAAAGGACGGCAGCCGTGTTTGACTGAATAACAGCTACTGTGGGTTATAAAATTAAACGTTAACCCATTTCCGAACACAAAAAAATTTTCTACTTGTGTGCCATATCAGCATATACAGCCCTACACGTAGGGAACCTATTAGGCAGTTCTAGCTTGTGTCACATTGAATGGAAGAGAAGTTATCAGCATGTGCAAGAACACCGGATCAGTACATCCTCTCTTTTTATGAAGACCATGAGCACTTAAATGAATGACACTTTTCTAATATTTTTAGGTAAGTTTGCACCCCTGTGGATTACGGTCTGTGTGTATATTAATTAGAGAAATGTTAAATGGAATTCATGAAATTTATTATTGCAGATATATACGAAAAGTGTTGAGCCATTTCAATTTTGTTTACAATTAGAAAAGTCTAACAAACACTTTACATGAAAACCTACATGCATTTCTATGTACATCTCCAGTGTACCAGTACACAGAGTGAAAAATGTTTCAAAGAGAAGTTGCAGAAGTAACGTAATAACCATTTTATGCCGAACACATCTAACCTCAGGGGCGACAGTTTTCGAGAAAATGAAAGGAAAGAGACACTGTATGCTCTTCTCGGTATTTGTACAATGAAAAATTAAAAAGCTGTTCGCAGCACATGCATAACCACCTCTCATGCAAGAAACAAAAGAAAATATTGGTTGTTTCAACTGTATTTAGGTCTCCTGTATTCTATTAATGTAGTGGTGTATTAAAATACACTTTTAAAAGGCATATATGAAATGATGTATGAGTATATAGTTTTTATTTAGTGGAACTAATATTTTTTGTACATTCAATCAGTAAACACAATTTTGAATTTTAACAAATTTCAC
>Ga0123353_10016343_pt1 | contig 10844 bp, 5 predicted proteins | sample TergutLab28metaG_3_FD_92763 | JGI IMG/M metagenome (GOLD analysis project Ga0123353, IMG submission 92763) | Labiotermes labralis P3 segment gut microbial communities from Petit-Saut dam, French Guiana - Lab288 P3 | ecosystem: Host-associated > Arthropoda: Insects > Digestive system > Gut ... | reverse complement strand
CGAAGTCATAAGGAAAGAACTAGAGATCTCTGGAATACAAGACGTGAGACTCAAATACAAACAAAACTGGATCAACCACCTTGAAAGAATGGACAACACCAGAGTCCCGAAACACGCCCACAACTACAAACCTCGAGGAAGTAGAGATCGTGGACACCCCAGGAAACTATGGCAATGCGTCGATGCCGGAACAGGTCAAACGACCGAATCCATGGAGGAAGATGATGATGATGGTGATATATCCCGTTGTGTTTTCTTATAGCATATGCTCCTGCATACCAGCCAGTCATCCACACAGAATAACAAGTACCAAGTGTCGCAAAAACACAGTTGTATCTCCTGATGATGGGCCTATAGTCTCCCGAAACACGTAGAGATTCATAGATATAAATATAGTAAGAAATTGTGCACCAAGTTGGTTTTATTTGCAAGACGAGGATTTAGAGTTTTGTGCAGCGATTACGATATTGGATTGACGGACGAAACCAAACAAGTTCCCCCCTTCCCCCTCATGTACAGATTAACCCCTTCCGCCAACTCCGCAATATTCTTACAGGCCAAACGTAAGATATCACATTATATACAGCATATATATATGTATATTTCCTGCCTGTGATGCTACGGCCCAACGCCGACCATGACCTCCAGTGTCTTGAGGTTTCTGGATCACACACGATGTGCCACAGATGGTAGGACTCTTCTGGACGAGTGTTCAGCTCGTCGCAGAGACCTCAGCCAGACAACACACTACACTCAAAACAGATAAGCATCCATACCCCCGGCGGGATTCCAATCTCAGCAAGCGAGCAGCCGCAGACCTACGGCTTAGACCGCGTGGCCACGGGGACCAGATATTACATTATTTGTAGGTATCAAATTGCACGGCCTCGCATTTCATTGGACTGATTCATTGAGTAATATAATTATAGGTATGATTGTTTTTTTTAAATAATTCGATTTAATATTATCCTATTTTCTTCTCGGTTCATAAAATGGTCTCTTTCGAAGGTTACCGAAAGACGACTCCTCCTACACACGGAAAAAGATAGAAAAGTGAAGTCCTACATTGATATTGCATGTGTGTTGTATTAGGGATTGTAATAAATCATATAAGGAATTAACATTATAGCATGTCTTTCAAAGTAGATGTTTAGAGCATCTACACAACAATGTGCAGGCTGCAGGTGGTCTCACTAAGTTCAAAAGTTAGGTGTCACTGTCACACCTTCTTTTAGCAGTAAAAACATGGGTATGTAATTTTAATGCAAAGAAACCTTTTCCCATTATTAGTCCAGTCTTCTGCGATCTTGGGATGCATCGACTGATAAATAATACGAACGTTTTGGAATAGCGTCTTGCCTTCACCGTCACAGTGAAGCAGTTCACAATTCATATAAAATTACCCTTCTTGGATTTCTTGACTCTGAATTACAGGCATAAGTTTAAGAGAAAATTTAGTGCCTCTTAACAGTCTGTTTTTCGACAACTTAACCCTGAAGATGGAGGCATTATCTTTCTCCGGAAACTCTTTATTTATTTGCTAGCCCACACGGCGTGATATCTCAGACAACTTCTTTGGCACGGTGAATTAACTTCGTGCTCGACGACCAAGCAAGCAATAGCGCTTCAATTCTTGCCTCAGATTTACGCTCCCGCCACGGCGTCCAGACCGAAGCTGGAGCCTACCTGGCCTCATGTCCGTCCTCCAGGTCTTCTTTTCCACTCGTTAATGTGGTTGTGTCCTCAGCTGACGACTCACAATCATCTATTGCTGCTGTTAAGTATCTGTGGAGCCATTCCTAACTCCCCCACACAGCTGCATTGCTTTGCCATTAATTACGTGCAGGAATAGGCGTGTATTGCTTATTCTGCGAACCAAACAAAAACACCAGTAGTATTTCTTTGGGCAAAATACAGCGAATACTGAATAATGGTTTCCATGTACTTCGAATTTACGTATGTAGTTAATAGGTCTATTCACATTCCTGTAGGGACAAAATACAGACAGTCCGTTAACAGAATTTATGTTCATGCACACGGTACTTTTGACAAGTAATGCGTGGAGGAAAATGGGCGCTCCATTTTAACAAAGGGTTTAGGAACATGGGATACTGCAACTAACCGTTTGTTCGCTTCATGTGACACGAGTTGGCAGAAAAGAACAGGAGAAAAGCGAAGCACAGAAAACGTAATTAGCCGAGTAAAGTAAAGCCGTCGTAATACAATGTTTGTAGTCGTACTTTGTGTTCTCCCAACCGACAACTTGACAAAATCTATCGGATGGTTTCTACATGCTGTAACGTTTGTTTTACATGAGTCCAAAATTCCGCTTCAAAGACGAAAAGCATGTGCATGGTATGAAATATTTTATTGGTAATTTACTACAGGAATAAATAAATAATGAATATATAGAATTATGGTCCTCTTAGTGGTAAAACCTTGTAATTTGGTGGATAGGGTCCAATATTTCCATCATCTTCTAGTCTGAATAAGAAGGTATCATATGTAAATCAGTCCCATTACAGGCTTGGAGTGACCCTGAGGGTTCCAGGAAGTTAAGGTTCCCATAATACATAACAACGGCACAGGATGGTGGTAAGCCTTACGAACCGACCGACTTTACCCCCAGGGTATACTTCTGGTACTCATTTCTGTTAGAGGCTGAGTCGACCAGGGCCATAGTACGATCGGAAGGATTTTATGTCAAAAATCCACTGATATCAGTTGGGATCGAACCAGCGACCTTCCGATTTGTAGCACAGCACCTTAACCACTCTGCTACCGCGGTCTCCCCAAGAAGGTTTCATATGCCCCCAAATTCTATAAAGGTATACCTGTATACGACGATCTTTTGCTCTTATCCCGATGGAGAAAATCTGTCTTCCCTTTTCTTCATCAAATTCTGAAGAGAGAAAAAAAATTTTTAAACTGTAATTTTGGGCTGTTGTTTTCTGAATGCCTCATAGTTCCCTGTCTTACACAATTCGTCATTCTAGGGGCAATATTTTTTCTCTGCCATTCTGATTCATCTGTTGTCAATTCAAATTTTTTATCGAAATAACAAAATATAAAAAGAAAACGAAAAACAGAAAATCTCTTTTTAATTTGTTTCGTTATTGAGGTCCGTTGAAACCCTTTTTCAATTTTCAGGCTTCTATATCTCTCAAGTAACAAGTTCTGGCAGTGGACAAGTAACAAAGTTCCTAGTTTGAGGGTTGTTTGACCGTGCCTCTTCCTAATTAAATAAAGTGAAATGCCAACTTGATGCAGCTAGGTAATTTTATTGATGTATTCTTAGCTCGACATGTTTCGGGTACATACGCCCATCATCAGGAGCATTAGATGTTGAGTTGCAGTATATGGTTTTCTGCACCGAGGTTTTGGATGGGTGGTGGTCTTGAGACCTACGTAGCGGCTCTCAAGACCACCTCCCATCCAAAAACTCGGTGCACAAAACCATATGCTGCAACTCAACATCTAATGCTCCTGATGATGGGCATATGTACCCGAAACATGTCGAGCTAAGAATACATCAATAAAATTACCTAGCTGCATCAAGTTGGCATTTCACTGTAGTTCCTAGTTTGTTATCCAGATTCTCTTCATACATTTGTAATACCAGTTTCATTACGGTACGTTCGGTTTACCTTTATTTTCCAAAATAAATGCATGTCTGATCACATTTCCATTGAAATTATTATCAAAATTAGCAGTATTTATGCCACTCTCTTTGTGCCCGTTTGTTTCTGTATAATTGGCGGAAACGATTTCATAATATAACAGCACATATTTGAGAGTTTTTAAAATATGGCATAATGTGCAGGATGTTCCAGAAATGAATCCACAAGAGCTATGGGGTAAATAGGTACAGATATTTAGTCAATAACACAACAATTTTGCCTAATGATGTTTATTAGAGGATGATAACAACTACATGTTTCGGCCTAATCCGGCCATCATCATGTTTTCCTCCGAAAGAGTATTAGTGCTTTATAAGATTTATGCTGTTATGTCACTATGGTGAGATCTCATCATCTGTGGTACTTATTATTATTATTATTATTATTACTATTAAGAGACGTGGCTGTGGGGGGGGGGGTTCAGAATTTCAGAGCTATGGGGTAATTTAAAGGAGTGTTTTGTTTTCAGTAACTCGACGCTATCTTCTTTTGTCCTTATGAGCATAATAAGGACGCGCAGTAATTTAGTTATATTTAAAAATAGGAATGTAAAGTAATACTCACGATAGATATACTTTAGAAAATACTGCAAAGGGACATTAGCTTGTCTGTAAGTCAGCAAATAAGACTCTGATTTCATCTTTTGTATGTTTTTGACACATTTTGAGATATTTGAACTTTTTATACTTATTTTTTAAATATCATGTGCATGGATTTAGGAATTTATGCCAAAATTCTAATTAATAAATAAACAATGTTGTTTATTGACAGTCTTACACAACAATATGATGTAAAGTTAAGTTATAAACAATTAATGTAGCTACATGTTTCAACCCCTTCGGGTCATCCTCATGCTTATAAAATTTGAAACATACAAGGTACTTCTGAAGTAGTTACCTACGGGATCCCGTGGTATTACAGTAAGTTAGTTCTAAAATATCTGTTAAAAATGGTTAAAATACAGGTGAAGAACATATAATCTTGGTGAACACGTGAATCTATGTTGTATACATGTGCCTGGTGTTAGTGTACCTTATGGAAGTGCCGTGATGTTTTGGTCGTGCATTGGGGACCTCACGATGTTGTTTAACATATAAACAGATTACTCTACCCCACAATTGGCACTTGTCATAATTTTATCACGAGTGATTCTTTCTAAATATGAGCAGAAGATGTTACAATTTCACTCTACGAGTATCTTGTGTTGGTGTCACTGGTTCAGCCCTTTTCGAAGTCATTTTCTGTAACCAAAAACACCGCTTCAAGCACATTTTCATTTATATAATTTTATCACTTTCGCACAAACGTATCTTAATATTCAGAACTTCCCAGTTGATTGAGGTTAGATACTTTCACCAGTTGCTTTTTTTTTTTAAATTTCTCTTTAAACTTGTGACAGGCTCTAAATCAATTTCTTTTATCAACATTTACGTATTATCCTTCAGCATAAGCCATTAACTGAATTTTAACAAAATTTTTTTTTTACTTGTAATGGGTTGAACATCCTGATAGGGGCAGAAAACGTTTCTTCTTCAAACGCCCGTACTTGCTTCAGGACCCATCCAGCCTCCTTTTGTAAATAGCGGATTCCCTTATTCGCTGATAAGGTGGCCAGAGCGTGAAGCTGACCACTGGCTGCTATTTGGTGCCAAGGTTAAGAGTGAGTATATCTGTGCATTCACTCAACTATATGCCTGAACTCTTAACGGATTTAACTGGCTCCGTATGAGATCAGCGACCTACTTTTCTAAATTCGATAATTTACCTTTGTTGTCAGTAAAATGAACAAGTTTCGGAACCAGCTGGTAATACTGGCCTGTGATATACTTCACAGCGGAATTATCTGTAATTTCGAACGCCTGTAACTTCGGTGTGGTTAACACACTGCCAGTAACGATGGAAACATATGGGTATGACTGGGTGCAGCAGTTAATATATAACAGTGTGTGTAGAACCCTCCTTAAAATGGTTTTCGAGTTGTCATCTGCTGTGGCAATAATGTCTCATACAGGCCAATTATAAATCGACTTCTATTACAGAGATTTAAACTTCGCAGATATTCCTCCCTCCTCAGTAAGGTCACGCTTCTATATCTATTATGTTTCCGTATGAGTGATAATAATCATCCCCTGTCTCTTGTATGCTCTTCCATACTTCCCCTGCCTCTGCAGGTATAGAGAAAATGTCAGGTTCCTGAAATGTCAAGCCAAACACGCAGAGAAATTCGAGTCTCATGACGATGCCTCCAAGCACCAGTAATACCGAACACGTGTCAGTCCACTGCAGTCAGCGCTTTACATAAACGTCAGATTCTCCTTAATCAGATTTCTCAAGCATGAAAGAGTGCAGAAAATAATAGTTCATAACCTTGAATATGGGTTACAGCAACATCAGATTATTTGAAACATCTTCGCACGTGTAGTATATTTAAAGAAATGAATCATTGAATTCACCTAGAATGTAAATTGTGAAGTCTGATAGATGGCAGTTTGCAGAAGAACTAGCTTCCCTTTCTTCAGGCCAGCGGTTTTTTTTTGCGCTAGGAAAAATAGTAAACGTACATGAAAATAAAGATCGGATTCGAGGTTATGATTGAACCGGTAGAAACCAGTGAGTGCCCTTTTTAAGGGCTGTGTTTTAGGCGTGTTTGACAATAAGTAAAATGAAGACAAAGAGGAAGAAGGCCACAGAGAAAGAGGAAATCAACGAGAAAACTAAAAATAAATGAAACCACAACTAACTAACACAGGGAGAAGAAGGTTTGGAAAACAGACTCAGAAAAGAGTGGCCTAGCAAAGGCTGGATGGCGTTTTTGGGCGAGTGTTACATGGCATCGGTCCACGGCCCTTCGTTCCTTTTAACAGCAAAAGATTTCGCACCCAAAATCAGGTCGTCTCAATTGCATTGACGACTGAGGTAGTTAAGTTTCTTTTTTCCGAAACGTTTGTAAGCATGACCAGAATGTACGGTAGTGCATCACGTGATAGAAAAACGTAATGTCAATATTGCCATGCGGATACGAGGTCTCACTTAAGTAGCTTCTGCCTTAAGTAGTTGACAGTTGCACTTATAATTCTGTCTTCACAAAATCCATCCTTCGTTTCATCGAAGATTTACACTCACACAAAGTATCTACGGAAGATGCATTTTAATATTGTGTTTATAATTTCCTTCTTTCAATCGTCTTTTTAAATCCACAGATAAAAACAACATGCTACAGTAATATTAAAGTAACTCAGTTATCTCGAAAAAGATACTATGTCTGCTGGACAGAGGATGAAATTAGTGGGTCGGTCTATTTTCCTCATGGCTAGGGATTTACGCATCTCGTGTCAATGGAACAGGGTCTGCAACACGTTACGGCACTGGGATATTTGTGAAAAATTGTGTCAAGTGCATTTTAATGTTAACATTTATTTTTTATGCTCTTGAAAGTTCATAAATGGATGTAAAATTCGAACGAGAGCAGGAGGAGTTTGTTTGGGTGCTTCACGAAGCACGCTAGAATTTTGAACGTGAAATCATTCCTAGTCGTGTGGTGCACAGCAGGGAATTTGCTACAAAATCAGTTTCTTTTTAATTTCAGTGGGAAATTCGCAAAATAAAGCCGATAAATTCACTAACGTTAAAATTATATTTTTTAAACAGAATTATTCATTACTCCGACATTTTTGGTCTAACTTGATCATCTTCAGGGACTTACTGGACGCCAGTAAAGCCTATACAAAAACACAGATGGATTTTAAATCCATTAAAATTTGTGCATAAAATATCTGAAGATATTATTAAATTCATTTGCAACAGTGTAGAACTGGTCCATAAGATGGAGGCGATAGTTTTCTTGGGTTTTTGCGAGGGATATGCTTCCTTTCAGGAGGACTCCAAGTGTTTTTTTTTTGGTAGCGTTGATATGTTTTATTGATGGTCAGCAAATCTCTGAAATGATCAAGACTGATCGAAACATGTTCAAATTATGTGCAATTGTATGTAAAAATACCATTTTAACATTAGTGCATTTGACGTTCTTAGGGCCGTGTATCATAACATATGTCTATAGTAACACCAAATAGATGCACCAATGGCTCAAATTAATTTATTTTGAAATGACACTCTACATGTTTCGGATGGTTTTTCCATCCATCATCAGGAGTTAAAGACTGTACATACAGTAACAGGCATTTGTCAAACAGACACTGCTGTCTGCTTGCTAGCAGACAGCAGTGTCTGTTTGACAAATGCCTGTTGCTGTATGTACATTCTTGAACTCCTGATGATGGACGGAAAAACCGTCCGAAACATCTACAGTGTAATTCCAAAATAAATTAATTTAAGACAATGGTGCATCTAGTTGGTTTTAATATAGAAATTAGAACATTTGTTTTTTTAATTGTTTATTAATTCTCGGACTGAACAACTTTAACCCTTTAAAGCCTACCGGTCACGTGTTGCACCAACCAGTTTAACATTCAACAACTGCAAGCTGTGCCCACACTGTATTTATGTGTTTTGTATTTATCTCAGAACAAACAGCGTCTTGTGCCACTTACACCATAAACTGATTGGTTTTTATAACCGAGAGGAAAAGTGTTTACAGCGCGGTACGGACTGGGTCTTTAAATACAGCAGTCTGCGCTTCGTCTTTAAAAGGTTAAGATTCATTCCTAAATAACCTTATCTTCAGCTTTGTACGGGGATCTATTGTAATTCGGAACTGACTACACCGGTGCCTACGTAATTGCGATCTGCGAGGTACACGTGGTAATAATTTATCTGGTGTTGACGTGCTAGTCACAACTATGAGGAGGGGAGACCCTATAATTATGACTGGAGTTGAGACATACAAGTGTCTCCATATTTATATCTTGTCATGGCCGCACACGCCGATCATCCACAAAAGAAAACCCCCCACCCCCGCAAGTCCTGCTTATATCGACCGCACAGGGGGTGATTTAGAAGATAAGCGATATTAACGAATCCGCTTGTTATCATTGGATACCAAACTGGTCTGGTTATGCATCACTTTTTCATACATAACTCCACTCCTACTGTCAGATGAGGTCAGGGTGGCGTATGAGGTGCAGTGACTAGACCATGGGCTGTAAGGTCCGGAGTTCGAGTCCCGGTCTTAGTAAATATTATTATCTCCAGACGCGTCCAGATGGGCTCTGGGGTCCAACGGGGTTGTTTCAAAGGGATAAAGGGGAATGAGCCTAAAATTGACCACTCACTTCCATCTAGGGCCGAGACTGAGGGTGAACTGTGTCATGGCTTTAATCGTCCTTTGTGCTTTCATGGCACGTAATATGCACCAAAGTTTCTGCAGAAAAACACGGCGTCACATAGCAGACGCTTCCAATACTCGGAGCGTGAGATCCTCATATTTCCCATGTCCTACAAATACAGTGTTTTCTCTGTGTCTCTCTGTCCTTAAATTTTGCTATTAAGTAAAAACAGTACAATTCATTTATCTTAACACAGTCTGTGACTTTATGAATTTAGGACATGTAGAAGCTTCATTCAGCTAATTGTTAGAACAAGAGTTTCCAAGTCGCAATGCTTTTTATTTTGGTTCATAACTTTTCACTGCCGTTATTTGCACCTATTTTATATGCATATTCTTCAGTTCCACTCGTGTCATAGAGTTAATATTTTTTTAAATTGATTAAGGGAAAATTAAACACTTTATTATCCAACTAATGCACAATATACAATATGTAGATACAATTAAAATTATAAAATATTTAAAAGTGCCTTCCTGTACAGTGAACTACACACACGCACAACGGGTCACAATATGCTGCCATAACACCGACCTTGTCCATGTCAACGGACACGATAGAACCATTACTGTAATTTTTAGCCAAGCAACTGTACAAGTCTCCCTGATGGTGGATACTCTGTGATCCGAAACATGTTGGAGCACTTTTAAATATTTTATAATTTTAATTGTATCTACATATTATATATTGTGCATTAGTTGGATAATAAAGTGTTTAGCTATCATTGATGCATGGTGCAAACATGAAGATGGTTGTATATCGGTAGCTTGTTAGCGACGTTCAGAGGAACCTATCGATCCTAACTTCAAGGATCAAGATTGCAGATTCGACCTATAGGTTGACCCTTAACGTCGCCATCAAGCTACCAATCTACGCAGTGCAAAATCCCAGAAGAGTGAATATCTTAAATATTTTGACATTATTTTTATTGTCTAAAGATCCGTACAGCGCGTGGAACCTGTGTATTACGTGTATATACTGAAATTTGATAAGCTCAAACTGTCGTGTGTACAGTGTCTGCTGCGCTGTGTAGTTTCATGATGTAACACAAACACAGAAGAAATTTGAGGCATTATCGGCATGAGCCATGCTGTACGCCTGACAATTGACCCACAGAACTCGACGACAGAGTTCAATAGCGGGGTGAAGTCAGGCACCCAAGCGGCTGTTGATCCAGTCGTGCTGTTTACTGGCAGTAGAGCGTTCAGACAGGCTGCTTGTGGGTTAAAAGAATCAAAACTGATGATGTGAGACCCTGACGGCGGTGAATATGAATATTATCGTGTTGTGGTTTGTTGCGCCGTGTAGCCTGGTAGAAAATTACGGACTTTTCGGATGGAACTTGCTGCCTGCGTCTAAAGGACCGTTAAGTCAAACCATTCTTCCTGCATCAGACATTTGGGCCCGTTATTTTAGAGAGAAACGAGACTTTTAGCAAAAGATGAATGGAAAAAACGTAAAATAGTGAACGTAGTGAGGACCTAGGAGGGACGAGATGACGGGGGAATGGAGGAGACTGCATAACGAGGAGCTAAATAATTTGTATTCCTCACCCAATATTGTGCGGGTGATAAAATCGAGAGGAAGAGATGGGCTGGGCATGTGGCGCGTATGGGTAAGGAGAGGGGGGTGTATAGGGTCTTGCTGGGGAAACCGGAGGGAAAGAGACCACTGGGGAGACCTAGGCGTAGATGTGTGGATAATATTAGGATGGATCTACAGGAGGTGGGATGTGGGTATATGGACAGGATTTGGCTGGTCCAGGATAGAGACAGGTGGCGGACGCTTGTGAGTGCGGTAATGAACCTTCGTGTTCCGTGAAATGCGGGGAATTTCTTGACTAGCTGCAAACCAGTTAGCTTCTCAAGAAGAACTCTGCACCATG
>Ga0123353_10016341_pt1 | contig 10844 bp, 9 predicted proteins | sample TergutLab28metaG_3_FD_92763 | JGI IMG/M metagenome (GOLD analysis project Ga0123353, IMG submission 92763) | Labiotermes labralis P3 segment gut microbial communities from Petit-Saut dam, French Guiana - Lab288 P3 | ecosystem: Host-associated > Arthropoda: Insects > Digestive system > Gut ... | reverse complement strand
CTCGACGCGTATACGTTGGCCGACGTTTTTTTCGGGAACAAAAAGGCGGTGACGTGGACGTATCTCAACAGCTGCATAATGAAAAGGAAAAGCGCGAGGGACACAAGGGCGAAGCAAATTGTTTTGCTTGCTATGTTTTGAGAAAAGACAGGCAGCAAAACCGAGATTATGCCGAAAGAGGAGGCTATCGGCATCCAGCCCATAAAAGAGTTTGGGTGCAGGTCGAATTTTTGGGTGACGACCTCGTCAGCCCACTGTTTCAACTCCCCCGCGAAATATTCCTGCGCCTTTATTTCGCCTTCGCTGCCGGGGTCGCGTTTGCCGAACGTGTCGATAACATGGCGTATTCCCCTCATTGCGTAATCAAGGCTGCCGCCGACATCAACGGATGAAGTGGATTTAGGTGCCGGTTTAACGCTTTTCATGACAATGCCCATCCTTTCAGGTGCGAATTTAAAATACTTTTTGTTTATAAATATTTTTTATATTATAACTTAATTTTTCCTGTATTACAACCTTTTTAACATAATTTAATCAAATTTAAGAAACCGGGAAAGGTTGCCCAAAAGGGAATTCTTTTATATCCGCCGTATTGTTCACATAATCTTAACGCAATGTTTACTTGCGCGTCAAATAAACTATACAAATCGTAAACAAATCCGCTTGCTTTTTCCGGGAAAAACCTTTATACTATATATGTAAGTATGCAGGATTGATTTATTTTACGAAAATATCAAAAATTTGCCGGGAGGAAATACATAATGAAAAAGACATTGAGCTTATTGCTTGCCGTCATGATGCTCTCCGGGGTGTTTGCGATAGGCGCAACCGCCGCCGAAGAGGATTTCGGCGATTTGAGTTTTTCCCAGGTCTATTTGAATGCATACGGCGTCAATGTCGCCCTGTGGGCCGTTTATTCCGTTGAGAATTACAAAGATATTGTTTTCACGCTGATTGACGTTTATGAGATTGGATCCGGCAACTCCACAGGGGCTGCCTTAGATGTCGGCAACAAGGGTTCCACCGGGGATTATATCTGGTTCAACGCTGATTTTAAAGCAGGGGTTCCTACGGATGTCAGGATTTATCTGGCAATTGACTATACGGTAGAAGGCGAAGCCCGGAATTTAGAAACCTATAAGGATGTTACCGTAACAATGCCGATTGACAAGTCGGAGATAGAGTATTTGCTTTCGCTTGCCGATAAAAAAATGGAAATGCGCTATACGAAGGAATCGTGGAAGGCCTTTAAGGACGCGCAAAAAGCCGCGAATGAATTTTTAAACGATATCAACAGGCAGAATTATGAGGAATACCTTGCCGTATACACAGGCCTTGAGGACGCAAGAGACAATCTTGAGTCCTCCAACCCCGGAATTATAGACTACATTTTTTTGCTGATAGAGTTTATTCTCGGTATTTTGGCAGAAAACGGGTTGAGATTATTTTAAATTAACTTAATCGGGGCATTTAAGTTTTTTATATATGATTATTTTTTAAATTTTTAAGGAGGAATTCACAATGAAAAAAGGGTTATGCGTTTTGCTCGCCGTTATGATGGCTTTAGGTACGTTCGCCATCAGCGCATCAGCGGCTTCGGGCGATCATTTTGACGATTTAGCGATGCAGCAGGTATATGATTATGATAAAACCCCTTCGAACGTCAATGTCGTCCTGCAGGCAAATTATTCTAATGAGGGGTTCGGCAATATTTCGGTTGCATTGGTCAATGTTTACGCAGTCAATTCAGACGGAACCACGGGGTCTGTTCTGGGGGTCACGAACAGCGGCGGAAACATAGAAAACAATGTTTTCTATGTTTGGTTCAACCTTTCCAATCTCAGCGAAGTGACGCCGCGCAAGGTAAAGGTAAAGCTGAATATCTATTACAGGTACGGCGGCACTGATTTAAAAATAGAAGGCAAATTAGTTGACGCCACTATCAAGAAGGTGCTCGACAAGTCGGATATAGACGCCCTGCTTGTTATAGCCGGGAAAAAGTTCAATATGCGCTATAAGCCGGAATCATGGCTGGCTCTTGAAAGCGCGCAAAAAGAAGCGATAAAATTCGTTAATGATATCAACAGGCAGGATTACGACGAATACGAAAGCATACTCACCGGTTTTGAGAACGCCCTGTACGGTTTGGAGCCTATGGCGGAAGGCATTTTGGATTATTTATTCGCGCTGATTGAGATGATGATCGGCATGATTTCGGGTCTATTTAAACCATAACAAATATTATAAAAAAATGGGGGGCATGAAAGCCCTCCCGTTTTTTTGCTTTTTTTGCGTAAAAAGCCAACAAAAGCTTATTCCGCCCCGAAAGCCCAGAAAAAATTCTTAATCATTTCTATAATGTAATTAACAGCTATACACTTTTTAAAAAATATTGTTGAAAAACCGTGTTTTTATGATATAATTTTTTATATGATCCGCATTATTTTAAAGGGGTTTTACAAATGGCACATATTGGCAACATTCCGACCCTTGTGAAAGACAAGGCTCGGCAGGCGGTTACATACTGGGACAAGCCCATGCCGGGGCGCTATGTCCCGTTTAAAGAGGTCGGCGCTTTCTCCGTGGGGAAGTTCGGGAATATCTGGGCGACGCTGCTTATCGGGAACATAAACCTGACGGTTACAAATGTAATCATAACGCAGTCCGCCCACATCTCCATCGACCCTATGCACGTGCAGACGATGAACAACATATCCGTTGCGATCTGCTTTTTCTTTACCATGTACCGAAGCCGCATAATCGACAACCCGAAAGACCCCGAAAAACGGTTCAAGCGTTTTATCCGCTTCCACGGTTTCCCCGCCATAGCGCTTTCGATGCTGGTTTTATGGTTCCCCTACGGGTCGCTTCCCGACGGCGGGCAGATGGCCGACGGGCGCATAACCTCCGGTTACTTGATGAAGATAGCGGTTGTTTTGGCCTGCCATCTGGGGATTCAATGGTTCAACCCGCTTTTCAGCCTGGCGAGCAACGAAATGATTATGGTCGTATCCCCGAATTCACAGGAGCGCCTTGACATCCATGTCATTACGCAGTTTATTTACAGCCTGTCCTGGACAATCGCGGGCCCGATTCAAACCTGGATAGCCGGGACCATGTTCGGCGAATCAAAGGACACAAATATATATTTTTGGCGATTTACGTTCATACCGTTCACTATTATAGGCCTTGTCCTGTATTATTTCATGTATTACGGCGTAAAAGAGAGGGTAATCCTTTCGAAAACCCGCGACGCGAACCTCGATTTTTTTGAATCATTGAGGAAAGTCGCGAAAAACAAGAATTTCTGGCTTTTGTGCGCCGCGGGCTGGGCGGGCTTCCTTGAGGACAACTCAAAGGACATCATAAATTGGTCGTGGCGGTATCAGAATTTCGGCTATCCGAACACGGACAGCGGCAAGAAAAAGGCTACGGGCATAAAAATACTGATAGACTCGATTTTCGGTTTTTCCGCAACCATATCAATGGCCGCAACCCCCGTTTTGTCGCGGTTTGTGAGCAAGCGCGCTATTATGATAGCGTCAAACGTAATGAACATCTTTCTTTTGGGCGTTACCTACAATACATATAAATTCGTTCCCGCGCTTGTCATATTCAGATTTTTAAATCAGGCTATCAACGAGCTTTCGGGCGGCACGATACGCCCCGCCATAGACGCGGACGTGCGCGATATGCAGCAGTATATTTCCGGCGAGCGCGTTGACGGGATGTTCAGCCTTGTCAGATACGCGGACGAGATAATAAAAATGGGTACGGGCTACGTCACCCCGTGGCTGCAAAGGCGCTCGGGCGTTTTCAAGGGCAACGGCGCGGTGGACCCCGACACGGGGCAGCCAGCGGAGTGGTTTATTTTAAGGAACGAGGAAAGCTACGACAAGCTTGCCCGGACGATGATAGTCGCCTCTGTTATCGGGGCCACGGCGAACGTTATACCCATGTTCTTTTATGATTTGACGGAGCAAAAGCAAAAAGCCGTCGTAGGCTGCCTTAAAATACGCGCCGTGCTTGAAGATTACGGCAACGGCGTCAGCGAGCCTGAAAAAATAGCGGAGGCGGCGGAAATTATACACGCTGCGAAAATAACGGCTGAGAGCATCTCTGACAGCACGCAAAGCACCATTACTAATGCGTCTGGCAAAAAAGAACAGCGCCGCCGCAAACATGAAATCGAAGGGGCCAAAATCATATTGGACGAAATAAGCAAGTTTGAAAAGCCGGAAATGCGCCGCGAAATAGAACGCGCCGAAAAACTCGTAGAAGACGGCTACGCCGCTATATTTAATTTTGATGAAAACGAGCTAAAAAAAGCAAAAGCCCTGCCCCGCGGCACAAAAGAGGAGAAGCTTTACCGCAAAAGCGAAATAATGTATTACAGAGAATTTTATAAGGCCCACAGGGAAATGATAAAGTTCTATCCGAGCGGCGTCGTCACCCCGCCTGACCGTCAGGAGCTTGAAGATTTATATAAATCACAGCATGAGGAACACGCCGAAGCGAAAGAGGCGCGGAAACGCGTCAAAAAGCTGGAAGCCGAAAAGTCCATGTTCTACCATTCGACGAAGCCGTATGCAAAAGCGGAAAAATTGCTTAAACAAGCGGGAATTTATTCGCGGCTGGAGGAAATTTTGGCGGCACAGGCGGAATCTTTTTTATAAAATCTTTTTCAATTTGTTGAAATCAGCTTAAATTAGTGATATAATAACCCCATATTATTTATTATGGGATTATTATAATGATTTTTCAAACCGGAAAACCTCTTTCAGACGCGGAGCTTATTGACGCCGCCCGTCGGTCACTCGAAAACAAAACCATAAAAAAAGCGCTGCTCCTGCCCCCCGATTATACGCGGATGTATTCAGGCGGGGGACGGCTTTGCGCCATATATTACGAATTGCTGAAAGACGGCTGCGAGGTGGATGTTATGCCCGCCCTCGGTACCCACGACCCTATGACGCGGGAGGAATGCGAGGCGTTTTTCGGCGGTGCGATATCTTTTGAAAAGCTTATTGCCCACAACTGGCGGAGCGACGTTATAAAATTGGGCGTGGTTCCGGGGGAATTCGTCAGCGAGGCGTCCGAAAGGCTTAGTGACACGCCAATCGATGTTGAGGTCAACCGCCGCATTGCCGATAAATCATATGATCTGATAGTTTCAATAGGGCAGGTCGTACCCCACGAGGTGGCGGGCATGGCGAATTACTCAAAAAATATATTCGTGGGCTGCGGCGGCAGCTCGATGATAAACGGCTCCCATATGCTGGGTGCGTTTTACGGCATGGAAAAGGTCATGGGCCGGGATTTTTCGCCCGTAAGAAAGGTTTTCGACTACGCGGAGGAGCATTTTTTAAAGGATATCCCCATACTTTACGTCATGACCGTCACAACCAACAGGGGCGACGACGTGGAAATACAAGGGCTTTATATCGGCAGGGAGAGGCCGCTTTTTGAAAGCGCGGTGGCGGAAAGCCAAAACAAAAACATAACCTTCCTTGACGCCCCCCTTGAAAAAGTGGTTGTAAACCTTGACGAGCGGGAATTCAAAAGCACATGGCTCGGCAACAAGGCCGTTTATCGCACAAGAATGGCAATGGCTGAGGGCGGCGAGCTTGTGGTATTGGCAAAAGGCGTGAAAAAGTTCGGCGAGGACGCGGAAAACGACAAATTGATCCGGAAATACGGTTACACGGGCCGCGAAAACGTGTTAAAACTGGTTAAAGAAAGCGCAGACCTGCGAGAAAATCTTTCCGTGGCCGCTCACCTTATACACGGCTCGTCAGACGGCAAATTTAAGGTCACATACGCCACGGAATTACTGACAAAAAAAGATATTGAGGGCGTGGGGTATGAATATTCCGATTATAATGAAACGGTAAAGAAATATGACCCTGATATTTTAACGGACGGATATAATATTTTACCGGGCGGGGAGAGAGTTTATTATATCAGCAATCCCGCTTTGGGGCTTTGGAAATGTAAAAATTAAAATGTAAAGTGTAAAAATTATCGTTTTAATTTTTACATTTCAAAAGAAAGAAGATTGTAAATGGAAAGATATATAGATTTACACACCCATTCAAATAATTCCGACGGCTCCATGACTGCCGCAGAGCTTGTTGAACACGCTAAAAACAGCGGCTTGGCGGCCGTCGCCCTCACCGACCACGACACTATAGGGGGGCTTGCCGAAGCTGAAGAAACCGCCGTGCGGGCCGGCATAGAATTCGTGCGGGGGATTGAACTGTCCGCGAAATCCGAGACGGAAACGCATATTTTAGGGTATTTTATCGACCCGAAGGAACAGGGGCTATTAAAGGCCCTTGACGAGGTGAAAAAGGCCCGGCAGGAACGGACGCTTGAAACAAGCGACATCCTGAAAAAGCTCGGCATGGATGTGCCTATGGAAGAGGTCATGGCGATAGCCCCCAGCGGGATAATAGGCAGGGCGCATTTCGCGCGTGTAATGATGGAAAAGGGCTATGTCGCGTCAGTCAAAGAAGCGTTCGACAAATATCTGGCCAACGGGAAACCCGCCTACTGCGAACGCCAGCACCTCACCGACGAGCAGGCCGTGGAAATCATAAAAAACGCGGGCGGCAAGGCGTTTTTGGCCCATGTCCACCTGACGAGAAAAGACGGGGGCGAGCTGATAAATTTCTTAAAAAGGCTGAAAACGGCGGGCCTTGACGGGCTGGAGGGCTATTATTCCGAATACACGCCTGAAATGCAGGAAAAATATCAGAAATTAGCGCGTGATATGGACCTTAAAATTTGCGGCGGCACCGACTTCCACGCCGATATGAAGCCGCATATAAGCATCGGAAAAGGGCTTGGGAATTTGAGGATTCCATACTCTGTTTTAGAGGAGTTGAGAATTGAGAGTTGATAGTTAAAATTTTCCCTCAATTCTCAACTCTCAACTCTCAACCAAAAAGAGGAAAGGTAGATAAATTATGTTAACTTCGTCAATAAGCGAAATGCAAAAAAAGCACGATTATCTCGTCTGCTTCGATTCGGACGGCTGTATTTTCGACACTATGGAGGTCAAGCATAAGGAATGTTTTATCCCCAACATCATTAAGTTCTGGAATCTTGAATCCGTGTCAAAATACGCCCGCAGCATAGCCGAATATGTCAACCTCTATTCGGTGCATAGGGGCGTGAACCGCTTCCCGGGGCTTGTTCTCGTCTTTGACCTGCTGGACGCACATCCGGACGCGGTGAAACGGGGGTATAAAGCCCCTGATATCACATCTTTGCGGAAATGGGTTGAAAGAGAGAAAAAACTCGGCAACCCGGCGCTTAGGCAATATGTCGCCGCCAACCCCGACGACGAGGTCATGTCGAACACTTTCGCGTGGTCTTTGGCCGTAAATGAATCTGTTGAAGAAATCGTGCGCTTCGTGCCGCCCTTCCCCTACGTGAAGGAATGCTTTGAGATGCTCGACGGCAAGGCGGACATAATCGTCGTTTCCGGCACCCCGTCGGACGCACTGGCGCGGGAATGGTCGCTCCACGGGCTTGATAAATATGTCAGCGTCATAGCGGGGCAGGAGATGGGCAGCAAAAAAGACTGCATCGCCGCCGCGAAAGCGCTGGGATACGACGAGGACAAGGTGGTTATGATAGGCGACGCCCCGGGCGACAAAAAAGCCGCCGCGGCTAACAAGGCGAAGTTTTTCCCAATCAACCCCATGCATGAGGACGCTTCGTGGGAACGGTTCGCGAATGAGGCTCTGCAAAAATTCCTTGACGGCGGGTTTGATAAAGAATATCAGGATGCGGTTGCCCGTGAATTTGATAAATTGCTGCCGGATTCGCCAACCTGGTCGATATTAACATAAAGGGGGACACGAATTTGGAAAATGTTATTGTAATGGAACACGTGCAAAAATCCTTTGACAACAAACAGGTTTTGCACGATATAAATTGCACTGTAAAAGAATCTGAAATATTCGGCCTGCTCGGCCCCAGCGGCGCGGGAAAGACCACTATTATCAATATCCTTACGGGGCAGTTGAAATCAAACGGCGGGGACGCGTCTCTTTTCGGGGTCAGTTGCGAAAAACTCACGCACGAAATACACGAAAATATAGGCATGGTCCTTGATGACAGCGGGCTTTATGCGCGTTTAAGCTGCTACGACAACCTCGCCGTTTTTGCGGAGATATTCAAGGTCCCTAAAACTAAAATAAAGGACGTCCTCGAAAAGGTGAAGCTTGAAGACGCGCTGAAAAAGCCCGTGTCAAAGCTTTCCAAAGGCATGGCCCAGCGGTTGGTGATAGCGCGGGCGCTGCTGCACGAGCCTAAACTGCTGTTCCTCGACGAACCCACAAGCGGCCTGGACCCGTCCACCATGCTTGAAATACATAAGCTTATATTCGAATGCCGCGAAAAAGGTACGACCGTATTCCTCACGACCCACAACATGGAGGAAGCCACGAAACTTTGCGGCAACGTGGCGCTTCTCAACGAAGGCGTGATCGTTGAATACGGCGAACCCGACGCCCTTTGCCGCAAGCACAACACCTTGAAAACCGTTAAAATACTGTTGAAAAACGGCCGGGAGGTCGAGCTTCACGGCGACAGCTCCTCCGCGAAGGCCATCGGGGACTATTTCGCGGAAAATTCGGTGGAATCAATACATTCCTCCGAGCCGAACTTGGAAACCGTGTTTATTAAGCTTACAGGGAGGGTTTTAGATGAATAGGATATTGGCGGTAATGAAAAAGCAGTTCAAAGACACACTTAAAAATAAAGTCGTATTGCTTCAATTCATAATGTTTCCCGTTATAGCCTTTGTTTTCACCGAATTTGTCGCGAAAAAGAGCGACGAGATAGACAATTTCATGTTTGTCGCCATGTTCGCGCCGATTTACGCAGGAATGATCCCCCTTGTCAATATGGCGAACATAATCGCGGAGGAACGGGAGAAAAAAAGCCTTAAAATGCTCATAATGTCAAATGTGAAGCCCTATGAGTATTTAATAGGCGTCGGCGGCCACGTTTTGCTGCTCTGCGCCCTCGGGAGCCTTGTCATGGCGATGTCGGGCGGCTATTCGGGCGCGGAGCTGTTCAGGTTCGTATTTATTATGGTAATCGGCGCGCTGGCCTCCCTTTTCGTGGGGGCCGCAATAGGCATTTTTTCAAAAAACCAAAGCTCGTCAACCGCAATGGCCACGCCTTTCGCTTTGGTAACGTCGTTTATACCTATGCTAGCCATATTCAATGAAAATTTCAGCTCCGTGGCAAGAATACTCTATACCCAGCAGATAAGCTTTATGATGGCTGATATGTCCGCGACCAATTTCACATGGGACCGGTTCGCCATAATCGGGGCGAATATGCTCGTTTTCTTGGGTTTGTTTATTTTCGCTTATAAAAAAGTGGATTTGAAAGATTAGTTAAAAACCCTGCTGCGCTTTATAACAGGCTGCCGGTTTGTATTACATAAAAATACAAACCATCCCTGTCTATATGCCACATTATTTTGAAAGGAGGTTTTTAAGCGATGACACTCTTGCATTTTGCCAAGCACTTCGTCACCATCCTTCTCGTTCTGCTTATGGCCGAGTTCGGCGTACACTACACCCCGGGCCTGACGGTTTATGCCGACATCAGCTACGGCGAGGACGAAAAGCAGACCATGGATATTTATTACCCGGATGAACCTGAAAATATCAACGAACCCATAGACGCGTTTATATTTATCCACGGCGGCAGCTGGACGGGCGGCAGCAAAAGGGACTCCCGCTATTTCGCCATACCGATGGCGAAGGAGGGCTATATCTCGGCCGCAATGAACTACCGCACCAAGTCCCGCGATATTGAAAACCCCGAATACTACGACGCCACCCTTGCCGAAATGATGGAAGACATAAGCCTCGCTATCGCCAAGATCAAAGATCAGGCGACGGAGGACGGCGTTGCGGTCAACAAAATCGCCCTTGTCGGCGATTCTGCCGGCGGGCATCTGGCTCTGCTGTACGCCTACTCGCACTTGAACGGTACGCCGGACGAAGCGCCTATCCCAATCGGCTTTGTCGTGGGCCGCATAGCGCCGACAAACGTGAACTTCTCCGTACCGAGGCCCGACGGCTTCGGCGACGACTCGATGGACAGCAATGTCTTGAATTATGTTTCGGCTGACACGCCGCCCACCATACTGTGCTACGCGACAAAAGACGAGCTTGTATTCCCCGAAATCCACGGCTTCCCGCTGAGGGACCTGCTTGATGAGTTTGAAGTCCCGTATGAATACTATACCTTTAGCTTTTCAGGCCACACCCTCCTGCACCCGTTTGACCTTGGGCAGCACCAGAAAGCCTACAGCTCAATGATGGACTACGCGAATCTGTATTTTTAAAGCAACCAGCCACGGCAGGCATAAGGCAGGGACGGCAGCCTGTTATAAAGCGCAGCGGAGTTAGGAATTAGGGGCTTTGCGGGGTATGAAGTTGTCGGATTGCTTGCAGAAGAGGGTTTAGCGTGAAAAATACAAAAGAAAGGAACCAAGCAGGCGCGACCGCCATGCGGATTTCATTGTCGGTTTACGCAGGCTTGGCACGTGGCGGTTTATATGCGTATATCAATGTCCCACGGCAGCGGCGGGAAGATGACCGACGGCCTTATCCGCGGCATATTTGTCAGACATTTTAACAACGAGACGATTAATTTGATGGAGGACGCGGCGGTTTTGCGGATTCCTTCCGATAAGATAGCCTTTACTACTGACAGCTTTGTGGTGTCTCCCCTGTTTTTCCCCGGAGGGGATATCGGCAAGCTCGCGGTCTGCGGCACGGTAAACGACCTGCTTATGCGCGGCG
>Ga0123353_10016339_pt1 | contig 10845 bp, 6 predicted proteins | sample TergutLab28metaG_3_FD_92763 | JGI IMG/M metagenome (GOLD analysis project Ga0123353, IMG submission 92763) | Labiotermes labralis P3 segment gut microbial communities from Petit-Saut dam, French Guiana - Lab288 P3 | ecosystem: Host-associated > Arthropoda: Insects > Digestive system > Gut ... | reverse complement strand
TTCTTCATCACGACAACGCGCCAGCACACAACGCGCTATCTGTGAAGAGGTATTTGGCGAAAAACAACATTCCAGTGATGGAACATCCACCGTACTCTCCGGAGCTAGCACCGTGCGACTTTTTTCTCTTCCCGAAAATCAAGTCTGCGCTCAAAGGAACCAGGTTCGAGTCCGTGGATGCAGTGAAAGCAAAAGCGACGCAACTCTTGAACAGCTTAACACAAAATGACCTGCAGCACTGTTTCCAACAGTGGAAAATTCGCATGGAGCGGTGTAGGGATCGGGGAGGGGACTACATTAAAGGGGATAACATTTCGATTGTCTGATTTTTTTCCAATAAAGGGTTAGAGCATGAATCCGGTTTCTTTATTGCCACACCTCGTAAATGTTGTTTCACACGAAGACCTACGTGCATTTATGATAATATATCGCTGAGTCCTTCTCAAATGAGAGATGTTTCAGACAAAATTCGTGCAGAAAATCAAAACGTACAATTTTGCGCTTAACAACTTATTTTTTTTCGAAACCCGCGCCGTTTTTTGAGAAAAAGTGAAAAACATGGTGCAGCCAAACAGGCCACAGACGGAAAATAACACCATGCCAGAAAAGATGCGCATTGCGCGCCGGATAAATGAGGCAAGAATAGAGACACACACACACACACACTCAAAATATTTGATACTTATGGCTTTTCCACGGCAAAAATGGTTACGCGAACGCTCCTCAATGTTACATTACACATAGATTGCCTATCTTGTTAAACTTTACAGTTGTGATGTTTTGCTGACCTTGAATCTCAGTATAATCTTAGCAATTAACCAACTTAATGCACAAAATCTTCCTTTATAATAAGTTTATTATATGCCTCTACATGTAGAGGCATATAATAAACTTATTATAAAATAAGATTTTGTGCATTAAGTTGGCTAATTACTAAGATTTTACAGTTGGCGTCACACATAAATACAAAATGACTTGAAACGGACAAACACGAACTTCAAAAATGAAACTACTTTGACCTAGAACCACACGAATGTCTGTCATGTTATTTTAACAAGCACAGAAGTTTCCTAATGTTATGAATTGTTCTTACGCATAGAAGCAGCCAGCCGTTAATTGTCAAAAAATACGTGCACAATTTATGTGGTAAACACGCTGTCAATTCCCCGATATATATTACCAATTCCTGACTGATTACGGCGTTTGAAATGAAAAGCGCAACCATATAAGTTACATGTACACAAATGAATTAGTATTTCAGGGAAGAAAATGTAGATTTTATTCTTGTTACTTCTTTATTCTGTTGATTAGATTTGTTAGCAGCAGATCCTTACCAGAAATAAATAAAATACGAAACCAAAGAAGAAGGGAAACTTCCAAATACTGTAACTTCGAAATTACCTGGCCCTCTGATGTACATATTTCAAGTCTAAAGTTAACCAGCTCTAATGCTTAATAATTCTGTGGTGTGAAGACACGCAGGATCTAGTCATGAGAGGCTGTACCGTTCTACTCGGGAGGATGAGGACAAGTCTTATAATTCATTCAGCAGCCATGTCCGCATACACAAAGTTAGACTTCACGAAGCAGTTCCCATTCCCCAGGAACTCACACCGGACTCAGAACAGACAGTGCGCCACAATCGGGCTTGGAATATAAGAACTGATAAAAACAACCAAAAGACCTACAAAATGTACTAGCACATAAAATTTCAAATAAACACTACTGTTGCGATCACGATATTGAATATTGGATTTAGAACAGCAAGTACACTAAGGGAACAGTTTCGGTGCAAATACTAAATTCGCTAAAAACAGATGAACACAGCAACAGCCCGACCGAATACAACAATTTCATATGGAACTCTGTCATTATCAGGAAGTTGCCAATGCCGATCCCACTATTTAATATTTCATTGAATCTTGCTTATTAAATAATACTGAAATTATCAATCACACCAAAAGTTTCCAATTTATTCCCAACATCACAAAACAATAAATCGCTTAAGCCAACTTACCGAAATTACATTGTCAAAATAATATGTGAACAATCGTACAAAATACATCTCTCATTCCATATGAGCGACGTATATCGCATTAGGTAGACCATCCTCAATCGTAACTATGGAAACTGGTAACTGTGACGTCACTGCCTAATATCGTGACCACAGACACCGGTGGTTGTGATGTCACTGCCTCATGTCGTGGCCACAGAAACCGGTGACTGTGACGTCACTGGCGTTTCACTTTCAACGTAAGGGTACCGAGTAAGCAGACTGTGTTTTCTAGTATGTCTACTTGTATCCGATCAGGTTGATGTAACAATAAAGTGTTGTATGTACTGAGAAGTTCGGTTGGAACGAACAGACAGCGATGTCCATATTTGTCACCAGCCTGTACCAGTGAATACTGGCACATCACCTTCAAAATGTCCGAAAACTTCCTTCGAAATCCATATTTTCATCCACTACAGAACAAATCTCCCCTTCGTATTTTATTGTGTATAGCATCTTCAGTTGAAAAATTTGTATAAACAAAAAATCAATTACAGGTACTGTGATACATCAATCACCATCACACCACAACATTTCGCGTGACCGCAATATCTTCAAATTCCTGATTCATACCTCCAGATCTGTTCGAGGGCTCAAGCAACTTCCTATACAACGGATATGAGGGCTCTTTGCCTTGGCGTGCATCGGCCAGGAGGTGAAGGTGGCTACTAACATACATCCAGTGTCGAAGTTAAGGTTGCTTATGGTTACAACTCCATTCCCCCCCATACATCCTCACAGCGTTGTTCTTATACAATCCCAGTTACAACTTTGCGTTCAAAGAAGTCAACTCAAAGAAGTTTGCTTTTAACTGTCATCACTTAAGAGCCGAAATCCGTGCCTTCTATGACGTCAAAACTGATCCCGCGCAAAATAAAAATCGCACTGCCAGAGAATTTACGTCATTTAATGGATTTCGAGGTCGATTAACTGTGATGGTAGTCAAAATTCTGAACTAATTCAAATCTTAACTTGAAACTAATCTCTACTTCAATTAAAACTCTGCCACCAGTAGCATTGCCTTCTCAGCAGGTATAATGATAACACTGCCAACCGTCGGTCCCTTCAGTTAGGCAGCAGAACCTCTCCCACTGCAAAACTGATTATTACGAGTATACCGCCATGACTCAGTTCTCAGAGACTCGTTTGTGAAAACGGCGCACCGCATGACGGTAATGTCAACATTAAAGTAAGAGAGAGTTTATATTTTCAGGGCACATTTTTCCTTCGTCTCGGCTGTGCCGTTATTGTTGATGGCAGACAGATGAAATGTAATGAGTCCCTCAAGATGTGAACCAGAGTACTACGTATGTCAGACACTGCGCACAGTCTGGTGTTTTTGATAGTCACGACTATTCTTAACTTTGCTGTACTTCCGTTTTCATTGGATTGGTCACTATTAAAATTGAAATCTGTAACTGTAGTATTATTGGCGAGGGTTGGGATCGAACCTGAAACCCTGTGAATTCTTGGTTAATCTACTTTGTCAGCATTTCCACAAACCGCGCGTATATGAAATTGATGACAGACAGTTTAATTGGATTGAAATAAGTAAAGCAATCCCATTAAAGGCCTGGACAGGGGTTCCAGGAGGTTGAGGCTCCTAGATTTCAAGAAAATCGGCACATAAAGGTGGTAAGGTTTCAGCCCTACGCACCGGCCGCCTTTACCCCCAGGAAATATTCCTGGTACTCATTTCTGTTAGAGGCTGAGTCGATCCCAGGGTCATACTGCGGCCGGAAGGTTTATGTCAATGAAAAATTCCAATGACAACATCGGGAATCGAACCCGCGACCTTCCGACTTGTAGCGCAGTGACTCAACCAACTGCTTCACCACGTGCCCCAGTTAGATTGAAATATCCATTCTTATTTCAGCGCCCGTTATTCCTTAAGTTTCGTCGCATTTATCATTCACATAGCCTATGTTTCAGAAAAGCAATAGTCCGTAACGCCACTGTACAACGGCAGTGAGAAATCCTGCACATATGACTTAATGTACCCTTTTAATAACATCAGGCCTACGTGTTATTAGCAACTAACAACCTCGATGCATTTCATTATAATTACTGCAGTTCGTCATGACGACAGTTGTTTGTTAACGCTTGACATCACGTCGGTATTTATCCATCATGAATATTGCAGTCAGTCCGTTTAACCAAATCATAACGGCCCTCATGGCTCGCGTCAGCCACAATTCCACAGCCAAGAACAAAGTTCACATTACACTCGCAGATAATATTATTTCTATAGTAAAACCAACAAGATGCACCAACGTATCAAATTTATTTTATTTTGGAATGACATTCTACATGTTTCGGACGGTCTTTCCATCCATCATCGGGAGTTCAAGACTGTACGTACAGCAACAAACAGATACTGCTGTATGCTTGCTAGCAAGCAGACAGCAGCATCTGTCTGACAAAAGCCTGTTGCTGTATGTACAGTCTTGAACTCCTGATGATGGACGGAAAGACCGTCCGAAACATGTAGAGTGTCATTCCAAAATAAAATAAATTTGATACGTTGGTGCATCTTGTTGGTTTTACTATAGAAATAATATTACGATGCACGGCCCTATGGACGTCAAACTCGCAGATACACACGACGGATTTCTTTTTTCTGAAATTCATATCACAGTTTTATGAGTGCAAATTTTTAGAAAAGTGATGTGTGTAAGTTTAACGTAATCACCACGTTAACGTATTACAGCGACGAATAGTCACACTTGTGAGTCAAAGGTCGCCTAGGTTTCTTTTTCTACAGAATTAGAAGTAAACCGAAGATCAAAGAATTGTTGTTGGCAGCTCAGCAACAAAACACACAAAAGCATTACCAAGACAGCAAGTTAATTAGCGTTGCTGAGTAGCTTGTTTTTATATAGACAACTATATTATTATAATTATAATAAATATCATCATCGCCATCATCATCTAGAGCTCCGACATTTTAACACTACACAAGAGAAGGCTCTGTAGCCGGCGGGGAAACCCCCTACACAATATGAACTAATAAAGATCCATCTGCAAAGCAGATACACGTAAATGGTTCATACCTGTAGAGAAATGTTATTATTTCAGACAAAAGGTGTTGAAAGTATGGTCTATTCAACAGCGCTGTCAGTGTTCATTCTACACTTCGTCGATGGTAGACGCATGAATATGAGTAGGGGGCACTGACAATGAAGGGAAAGCCGAGGTACTCGCAGCAAATCCAGCCCCATTGCCACTTTGTCCACTATATATCCAATATGGACTGAAATCGAATCGGGACCTCCGCGGTGAGAAGCAGGCTTCACAAATAAGTATTATGGTATCATCATATCTGTGACATTCTCTCGTAATAGATAAACCAGTTTAAGGATTTTTCACAAGTAAATGTACGGACATCAAGCCACTAGAAGCATGCGGCCGTCTTTAACTTGTAAGGTGCATGCGACACTAAAGCCACTTCCATCATATTAATTAGTTTCGACTAGTTTGACGTTCAAATGACCGTACACAGTGATATATTCTTATAATAAAACCAACTAGATGCATTAATTTCTCAAATTTATTTTTGGAATAAAACTCTACATGTTTCGGACAGTTCCTCTGTCCGTCATCAGGAGTTCTACAATGTACACACAGCAATGACATATGCCATTGCTGTGTATACATTGTAGAACTCCTGATGATGGACACAGGAACTGTCCGAAACATGTAGAGTTTTATTCCAAAAATAGATTTGAGAGATTAATGCATCGAGTTGGTTTTATTATAAGAAGAAAGAGTTTCAACTACTTTCGACTGTCTTATTCTACACGAAGAGACTAAAAAGAACCATGCCTGCACTAATGACTGTACAGTATGGCGTTCACAGTTTTCGTAACTTTCACTAGACACGTTCCGACGAAGTATTCTTTATCCGATATTAACTCAAATTTTTGCACCGTCGTCACGTTTTTTAACTCCTCACATTTCAACAACGCTTTCATACGTGACACACAGCTGTACGTAAGCATAACGCATCTGTATTCAGCATGTATTATGCTGAAATGGAATAGTCCACTGATTATCTGCGCCAGACCGAAAGCTGATGTATATTTCGCGGAGCCACGATTATTCTACGATTTTCGAGGTTATCTTCCGACATGAAATTTTAGAATGTTGCATCAAGTGGTGCTGATGTCTCTTGTCCGTCTAATGACGAGACACAGTATCCACTCTGGTGAGTGTCTTACAATTTTTTCTGTGTGTTCAAAAAAAAAAAAGGGACAGCAGTCGGACCAATCACCAAACAGCAGTGTCACTGTAAGTGAAGTAGATTCGTACAGCAAGTTTAGAGATGTTGAAAGTGAAGTAGATTCGTACAGCAAGTATAGAGATGCTGAAAGTGAAGTAGATTCGTACAGCAAGTATAGAGATGCTGAAAGTGAAGTAGATTCGTACAGCAAGTATAGATATGCTGAAAGTGAAGTAGATTCGTACAGCAAGTATAGAGATGCTGAAAGTGAAGTAGATTCGCACAGTAAGTTTAGAGATGTTGAAAGCAAGGTAGATTCGTACATCAAGTATAGAGACGTTGAAAGTGAAGTGGATTCGTACAGCAAATTTCAAGATATTGAAAGCAAGGTAGATTCGTACAGCAAATATACAGATGTTGAAAGTGAAGTAGATTCGTACAACAAGTTTCGAAATGTTGAAAGCGAGGTAGATTCGTACAGCAAGTACAGAGACGTTGAAAGTGAATTAGATTCTTACAGCAAGTTTCGAGATGCTGAAAGCAAGGTAGATTCGTATATCAAGTTCAGTTATGCTGCTATGGCAGGATTAAAGTAGTGTTATAGTTGTTCTAAAGTATAGTATTATATGCTATAACATATATTTTCCATATCTTTACCAGTTTTCATCCCTATCAGACGGCCAAGTCGTTCGTCTTCTACCACAAACTGTCGTTTTTCTGAAAAACGTCTCATGCCGTTCGAACACGCAGCTGAGGAAATGGCGACAGTTTCCTTCAATTTAACAAAAAAAAAACTGTGCTAACTTGTTGCTCAGATTTTTCCTATCCAGCGTGATCATCCCAGTCTCGTAACGCAGCACAGCTTGGCATGCAAATGGAGAAGTTTTAGCGACAACTAGTACATGTTTACCTCGGTCATCAAAGAGCAAGGCCCGGAGGGGCGTGGGCAGGCTCATTACTTAATATCCACACTTCTAACAGTACACAGCATTTTCAACTCATTTTTTTAATCAAGCTATTGTCAGCTTGTGTATGAATTTTTTTCATGATGTGCATACATTCAATGGCGAAACAATACATAAAATGGCAGCAGCGAGCCAGTCGCTTGAAAAATAGTCTAGTCATTTGAGACAGCATAATTACACAACCCAAAACGATCAAATGACCCACATCTCTGCAGTAAGCTAAGCGAGGTTTGTGTCTGGATGCTAGACCATTCCTTTCACTATGCATATTTGTTTACACAAATGGTGTTGGATGACCTATTAACTCGCCGTGTAAGTATCAATGGATGTGTAGATGGATGTCATTCCGAAGATAATTAATTGAATTACACGACTGATAATCCCACTGAGACTAAAATGCGCACACTGTCAGTCCAGAAGCACAAAGGTGTATTGTGTTGGGTATGAGCACAGCAATACTCGACTGGATACCTGCTAAGGGCCGTGCAGCGCGTAAATATATCTGTGTGCATCCTGTATGCATTCATTGCAATCAGCACACACAGTAAATGCGTTATCCGAAGATATGTCCTCCCATCAGTGTGCTTAATCTAGTCACCAAACAGCCCCATTCTGTCACCTCAGTTTCACTTTGCTCTCTTAAGATTTATTTTGTCTCTTCGCCGCTTCATCTTATCACATTATGGCTTCAACTTTGTCTTCTTGAAACTTTATACTGTAACCTTGCAGTTTCATCTTTTCGCCTTGCAGAAGCATCGTAACACCTTACGGCTTAATCTTGTCGCCTTGAATCTGCAATTTGTTGCTTTACACCTTCATACTGCCATCTTCCGGCTTCATTTTTTCGCCCTATTGCTTTAATGCTGTCGCCTTGCTGCTTCGCATTGTTCTCAACTAGCAGCTTCCTATTCTCATCTTGCGGACCCTTATTATCACACTGCGGCTTTACCTTGTCACAATGAAGCTTGCTTTTACACCTTATTTCTTCTTATTCTTCTCTTCTGACAGCTTCATCTTGTCACCTTGCAGACTCACCTTGTCAGCTAGCAACTCAATCTTATTGCTGCTTCATCTTGTTGCAATGCAGCTTCATTTCGTCAACTAGAAGCTTCAGCTTGTCACCTAGAAGCTTGGTTTTGTCACTTAGCAGCTTTATCTTATTCCTTCTTCACCTTTTTGCCTTGCAGCTTCAATTTGTCACTTATCAGTTTCATTTCATTCCTGCATCACCTTTTTGCCTTGCAGCTTCAATTCGTTATTTAGCAGCTCCATGTTGTTGCTCCTTCATCTTGCTTCCTTGAAGCTTCATTTCGTAAACTAGCAGCTTCATCTTACTGCTGCTTAACTTTTTTGCCTTGCAGCTTCATTTTGGCATCTAGCAGCTTCATCTTGTCACCTAGAAGCTTGGTTTTTTCACCTAGCAACTTCAGCTTATTGCTGCTTCATTTGTCGTCGCGCAGCTTCATTTCGTCGCCTAGCAGCTTCATCTTATCACCTAGTAGCTTGGTCTTCTTACCTAGCAGCTTCATCTTGTTTTGCTTCATCCTTTTGCTTTGCAGCTTCATTTCTTCATCCAGCAGCTTCATCTCAAGGCTCCTTCACCCAACACCCTAAAGCCCTCTTTCTCTGAAACCCATTTTAATGATCCTCCCACCTACGCTCAATTTCCCATTGACCTCTTTCCAGGGACTTTTGACTAAAACACATTAGCGATGAATTTCTTATCTACCTCATGCGCTGTATATGCGCTGTTCACCTCATTTCCTTGATCCACAAAAACAATAGAAAAAATGTTGAAAAACCACCTAATACAATACCATCAAATTATTTCAGACATTTATACTTCAAAATACAAGACGTTTCGACGCCTGTGTCATCTGCAGGAGTGACTTCGCTTTGAAGAAACACTGTTTAGAGTCAGCATTGTACTGGAGAACACACTATGGTTTAAAATCAACCATTATGCTATTTACACGTGTATCTGCAATTCGTCCATTAACGTAACGCTGTGGTACTTTTATAATCCTGCACGCTGTTGGAAGTGGTGCTTTTTAGGTGACGAAATTATTTATTTTTAAATATTCTTCATCGGGTCTGCGAATATAACATACATTTATTCACATTTTTTGCACTAGTCCCAAGTGGAATTAGAATAATCATGTTTCGACTCACGCTGTTTGTTTTCTGATATGAATATTTATGGTATCCAGCGCATTACTCAGATATCCCTGAGTTTGTCTCTGGCACGTGCACGTTCTGTGTTTGTTATTATCTACAGAGTTAGGTGAGTGGCGACTGCGTTTATTTTTATAGCAATTTACCAGGACAAAGCTCTTCTAGCGCCATACCACTCAAAGTGTTCAGTTTGTTTATTTATTTTTTTTTGCACTTCAATGTCACTCCATTTCATTAGTTATATAGTTTTATTATAAGTGTCATAATTTGACCTTCTGTTGCGGAATCTCTTTTATCCATAATCTGCTCTTCTCTTTCAAGAATCTGCCCACTATTTAGTACATGCAGTGCGTATACAAAATATTATTTGTTATTTTAGTGCCTCATATAATTTTCATATATTTTTGATAGTTGAGAAGGCTTACTTAACGCCATTATCAGCGTCTATAATTATGCGTCAATGGTAGCTAGACAAATATGAATATGGAGCGGATATGAGTATATGCATAATTTTTTCTAAATATTTTTATGATTGACACCACCTGTGGTAGAAATATTTTGTAGTGTGAAATTTAAAAAAAAAAGTAAAAGGTGCGTTGTGATTGGCGTTTTATTTATTACTCTATTTATAAGTGTAACAAGAGGATGTACAAAATGAAATTTAATTCTGAAAAATCCTAAATGTAGACCTGAATTTATATTCCGTTTCAGATTCATAAAATTGTGTATTTTCTGGACATATTTGTGTTTCTTGTATTGAAACCGAATTTAAAGTTCGTTCTTAATTAATAATAATGACTGTAATGTATGAAAACGACATGCTCATTGTTGTCCCCTGGCTCTGTTTTTATTAGTTTATTTGCCTTTTATTCAGGATTCTGTTACATATTTTCATTACTTGGGTTTTTTCATGTCCACTGTTTTTGGGCTGTATTTGTGGTTGTGTTTAAATAATTATTGTTAATTGTCTCACAGATAAACTGACTAATTTCTGTATTCGGTTATTCAATTTTACGTTTTTTTGAGAGAGAGTTGTTTGACAGTGCAGCTTCCTCGTGAAATAATGCGAAATGACAACTTCATGCAACAAGGTAATTTTATTAATGTACACTTGGCTCGACATGTTTCGGGCGCATACGTCCATCATCAGGAGCATTAGATGTTGAGTTCCAGCATATGGTTTCCTGCACCGAGTTTTTGGATGGGTGGTGGTATTGACAGCCACTGCATAGGTCGTGTGTACGGTGCTGATGGTGCCGCAAGGCACCATCCGCACCGTACACACCACCTACGCAGCGGCTCTCAAAACCACCTTACTTACTTACTGCATGGTGCAGAGTCCTTCTTGAGAAGCTAACTGGTTTGCAGCTAGTCAAGAAATTCTCCGCATTTTACGGAACCCGAAGGTTCATTACCGCACTCACAAGCGT
>Ga0123353_10016337_pt1 | contig 10845 bp, 6 predicted proteins | sample TergutLab28metaG_3_FD_92763 | JGI IMG/M metagenome (GOLD analysis project Ga0123353, IMG submission 92763) | Labiotermes labralis P3 segment gut microbial communities from Petit-Saut dam, French Guiana - Lab288 P3 | ecosystem: Host-associated > Arthropoda: Insects > Digestive system > Gut ... | reverse complement strand
GCGCTGACCACGTGACACCCCTCTATCCGCAAAAAGTTGGCACTAACTTCGCCGACCGGCGGCGGCCGCTCTGTCGGTATAGTTCGCGTGCGGACTAAGGCCACGGAGTTTAGTTTAGTTTAGTTTACTGACATTAACTAATAATGTGGTCACAGAATTGCAACAATGAAGTTAAATTCATCTTAATATTATCCTCCTGACTTCATCACTGTTTTCTATGTGTATGTATCCTAAGATATTTTGCCATCACAATTTCAAATGTATTCCTTGTTTTCCCCATATCTGCCACATGCACTGTCCACTGCAGTCTTCAAGACTTCAATATAATAACAAAAAATATAATGTGCATGCAGTAAGTACCCCATCCAGAAGAGTGTTGACTAAATGTCTCTTGAGGTCCTTTCTGTGTGGAAACTTCAATCCAGATACTTGAAATACACAGTTGTCTCGGTCAATGAAGTATATTTCATTCTCCTGCAGAATCAGCATCATATACCTGCAAGAAAAATTTTCTTAGACCTGAGAGGAGTTAACATTAACATTCCATTCTATTCAATGACATGAAAAAGAGCTAGGATAGTGTAGTCAGTACAGTCACTAGGCTGGATGGTCTTGGTTATGATTCCTGGAAAGGGCAACAGATTTTTCTCTTCTTTAAAATGTCCGGAGTGGCTCTGTGGATCACCCAGCCTCCCTGTGTATGGGTACCATGGACCCTTTCCCCATGGATAGCATGGCTGGGGCATAAGGCTAACCATTCACCCACATCTACTGCCCAGGTTATCGGTGTAGCTATACCACTGCTTTCCCCACATGGTGTCCACAGGGGAAAATTTACCTTTCACTCTTCACCAGCTACTTTACAAGTAAAAACATTTTATAGAGGAAAACCATGCATACTTCATTGACTCAGATGTTCATTTATGAGGGTGTTTTAATATCAGATGATGATGTAAATTGTTATGTAATCGTTAGAAAGTTACTACTTTCAACACTTCTGTTGGTCATGCACTGGAGGGAAATTCAGATGCAATGACGTACTACTTCAGTAAGAACTACTCTCCACCACAAAAGTAGCTTCCTTTTAAACTTCTCATTTGGCACCAGTAAAACAGCTGGCCATGTTACTGACACAATAATAAAGGAAAGAGAAGTCACAGGAATTTAAATTAATAAATAAAAATAACACATAGTTTCTTATTTTGTCCATGATGCTTTTATATTTCATCCTCATAATGCAGTGTCTGATATTATTTACGAAGACATATTGCTGATATTGCAAAGGCTAGTGCTGAAATAGTGGTTACTATGATCACCATACAAGAGATCATGTTCAGCACAAAGCAAGATTCTTATTCACAACTGCCTATTCAAGGTACAGCATACCCTCAGAGATGTTTGAGACAAGTAGTAGTGCCAGCTAAACAAATATCATATGGAAAAAATGCTTCATATCTTAATGACTTAGTTAACATTTACCACAGAAAATATCAAATTTCATGTAAATCTGTGAAGCACAGGGCATACAGCTTTAAGCAGAATGTGCCAGCTTACGGAATCTACACAACCATTCATCGCTGTACTGCTGCATAACCACCAGTGATGCCAAATGAACTGCAGTGCTCAGTCCTGTATTATATATAAAATAAAAATAAAATAAAATGGAAAAAAATAACCAAGTAGATGGACATACAGTTATGACCTCCAATTATACAGTTATGCAGTTTGTGCACAGAATGTACAAAAACACCCGGCCAGTAAAGAATACTGTCTTCTGTGATGGTATGTCATGTAGTCTGGTAGAAATTTACTAACGTTTTAGGAGAACCTGCTGTTGCCATCTTTCTCAATAGAAGAATGTAGTTTACCAGACAACAGTGTCACATTCCAAAAGACAATAGTCTCCACAGCTGCCACTGTGAAAACCTCAAACTCATCACCTGACTTACCTTGTGCCATCAGCTTTCCATGAAACTCTGTAAGGTTTATCATGCAGTAACCTCAAATTATTTGAGTCCATTGACACAGGTTGGCAGCCAGGAAACCCAGTGCTGTAAGAAAAATCAAATGTTCCTCTGATTTGTTACTGTTTATAATCTAACTTCTGAAGGTCAATAGTTACTTATCAATTTAAAAAATTTGATAACTGGAAAGGAAAAAGATATATACCACAAACAAGGCTTCCAGACAGCCTACTATTCTAGCTTCTGCATTTAGTTCATACTAAATTTTCTTAATCTTTAACAGATTAATGGGACAAAGCTGTCCCATTAAACACACATTCTATTCTTATTAAAGAAAAGCAATGTCCCATAGTGGGCATTTAAAATGAATAGTGCTTCTGCCACAACAGGCTTATGCTAAAATTTAATGATATGATGAGACCTGGGTGATCACAAATTAGGATTACCCCATTACTGATCCTAATGTCCTGCATTCTACTGACACTTTGTACAGAAAGATAATTTTTCCACCATGTTGAAGAAAATGATTTCATGAGGGAAATGCCTAAAAACTTTAGTTTCAAAAGCTGCGTGAAAGATACCTCATGCGGGATTCAGTCACAGATACAAGGATGATAACATTCCACAGATTGTGAGGGTAACAACGCAAAATGGTTCAGGACAAGCCCCAACAAAGGGCTTTTGTAAATATGGGACCAAAACCCAGCATCAGACCTATCACAAAAGTAATTTACACAACCGCACATATAATTCCTCAAGAAAGAGTCTGTACTGCAGATTTAAAGATATCTTAAATATGAGCTAATATTACATGTGCCCAAATTGTCACCTGTGTTACATTTTACAGACTGTAAATAATGGCACCAGATTGTAAAAATAGCAATGAAAATTGTCGTACAGGACCAACACTGTAAATATATGTACATCCCTTCTGGCAGAATCTGAGTGATATAAAAAAAAATCAAAGTACCTCCGCCAGCCACAGAAGTCCTGGACTTTCCGTTGTATATTCTGCAGCTTCGGTTGTGTGGTAATGGGAGTCACACCAGGTACACCCTCCATGAAAGTTGGATTTTTAACGTGAATCTCCCGTCTCCGCCGCCGTCCACTGACAATAAAAAGACTGAGTGACAACTGACTTCCTTTCAATAACTTATCACTTCTCTTCACTGACCTCCACACTTAACTTCTGCACTTCCCTGCCTGCAGTAGTCTTACATTTCATCTACATTTCTAATTACATGATCTGAAAATATTAATTTTTCTCTTTATTTGCACCCTACAACTGACCTGCTTCCTCCTGCATTTCCAGCAGTGTCAGAAGAACTGCCGCCATCGTCATCGTCACCACCATCACCATTACTGTCATCATATTCTGAAGAAAGAAAAAGTATTACTTAAAAGCACAAATTCTGACTGTGCAGAATATAACATTTATAAAGCACTTCTCCACCTAAACATTTAATTCAGGCTATCACAAAGACATATTAACCAAGTAATTTACATTAATTCTGTAGGGTTCTGACAATTACTTGTTTCCCAGACTTTTGCCACTATCCAGTGTTCTAACAACAACATAAAACTGTAGAAACTGTATCTGTCCCTGCCCTCAGGTGACAGCATGATTAGGCACATACTCAGTTGGGTCACATATATTATGCACTGAGACTGAGAATAACATGAGACAAAAGGTACAGAGCACAAACTGAGTAACCCAAGGTGACTGACACACATCTCAAATCTTAAACTAAAAGAAATCCAAAAGCACTAACACTGTAAACATGGGGTGCCCTCTCAGCTATATAGCTTTGTGTCAAATGAGAGGAAGATTTTGAATGACAATGTTGAGGAAGGAAGAAGTTGCATTCTCTTTTAAGCTACAACACTTTAAATGGGGGAAACTAGACACCCAATTCAGCATCAGTAGCCTCTGGGATGGGGTGGATAAACAATGATGATCACTGTCATCATCATGATCGCTGTTGTCATCATCTTGATTTAAATACACTTCAAACTGCTGAGAATATAGCACTGACAATAACTGAATGAATGGGTATGGGATACTGGTAGAAAGATGCTGACAGCAGAAAACTGAAGTACTTGAAGGAAAACATGTCTCAGTACCACTCTGTCCACCCAAATTCCACATGAAATGGCCCGGGAATGAACCCAGACATCCGTGGTGAAAGACCAGTGACTGCCTGAGATATGGCATGGCCACAAATCATCATCAACCCTTCCTGCACATCAAGCTGGGGTGGAGGTCGGTGGGCAGATACACATTCTGGCTGCTTTATCTCTACATAAAAAGGCCCCTAGTACTCACTTGAGGACATTGATGAGAGGAGAAAAATTTCTGGTCCCAGCCAAAAACTGAAGACCAGTCTGTGTGCTAGTCACTCTACCAAATTAGCTACCATGGCTTACTCTTCCATGCATTTCATACATTGATAAACATCCAACAGTTGCAGTAGCAACATGCCTATATGGCAATACTTCACATGTCCGTTGCAAAAAGGATCAGCACTCCATTGGCTGTGTTTGAAGTTACCACACAGAAAACAGAAGAAATTTAAAGGAAATGTTCTCCATAGTTGTTTCAGGATAAACTTAAATTCACTTCAGAGTAAAAAATAAAACACAGTCTGTTTAAACAGCAATATTTCCAGCCAGGTTTAAAAAACATAGGGGTGTAATGTATATGAATGGCTTCACATTATCTGTTGCGGTGGTAAAGACATAAAATGATGACAATAATGAACTTAGAGGACAAATATCCCTACTGTCTCCAGTACCTTACATATGCTGTTAGAATCCACTGAAACAAATACAGCAAAGAATGTGTTAAAAGAAGATGTTGAAAACCAAGTTGCCTTACTTTTGGATCAAAGAGCTACAGGAAGTGGATACAGGCAGAGATGAGAGGTGCAACACCCTCTTCACTCCGCTCAATTTAAAGGCACAGCTGGTAGGTATTCTAGCTGTTCCTGGTATTAATAAGCAGGGATTTTTATCATGCTGTTATGAAGTTAATGACCTGTAAAACTCCAGAAAAATAATACCAAAAACACTATCCCACACAACAAATGCAACAATTACAACCCACAACTTCCAGAATAAAGCCTATGTAACAGGTCTGTTAACAAATTATATTCTGCACTTGGCTCAGTCAATAAAGCAACTTTGTAATGAAAATATGACAGTCTCAGGATGACTATATACTAGAAACTTTAGATTAAAAAAATATTACTTCAGCCTCTCAATTTCCTCCCCTGATGTGTTTCAGATCCAAGGCTACCTCTCAGTCAGGCTAATACACTCTGTAACTGATCCTGGTATCTGTGCAGTCTACAGCACTGATCTGCTTGGATTTTAGGTTCGAATCCCTCTGAGAGCATGAATGTTCATCCCTTGTGTTTGCTGTGTGTTGTGTAGGTAGCAACCTATGCAAAAAGCTAACCACTCATTCAGAGGAACTCTACCAGGTGTGTGATCTGGAAACCTAAATGATGAATTGGCCTAGATCCGAGTTTGGCTGTTGCACCACAAAAAAATCTGTATTCTTTGTATGAAGTACTTTATTGTATTACACCTTTGTACACATAGGCCCACACTGTTTTTTGCAGTTTGTTTTATAATGCTCTCAGTAACTCAGTTTGAATAGTGTCCAATGGTAGGATGACTGATAAATTGGAAATGATTTTGAAGGAATCATTATGGCCCAACTGAGGTCCTAACTTGGCAGTTTACTGGAGGGCCTGAAGCAAACCATATAAAGCCTCAATCAAGACAGCCGATCACTCAGCCAAGATTCGAATCAGGCATCTCTGAAATATGTCTACAGTGTTACCACTACATTCACCCATGTGGTATGAAGTCTTGTTACGCTTTTTCCACTTTATGTACTGTTTATTTTCAAGTGACCAACCACATATTAGCAGTGTGACTACTTCCTCTTATTAGTGCTGTACAAGTTAAAGTGTTCAACATTTTTTGCTGACAGCAAAGTATGAAAATGGACATAACGAGACTTTTAACATAAAATCTGCTCTGGGACTGCTCTAGGTGAAGCAGAGGTTCTTAAAAACAGTACTCATGAGCACTGCGGCAGGCATCCCATTGAAACATCTGCCAGTGGATCCTCTCCACAAAGCATTTTCTAGGTTACTGATGGAACCATTGTACTGTGGGCTTTGCACCTTCATCCAGTCCATAGCTACAACCATTTAACACATCAACATCGACACACAGTGCTACTGTGGAACCCTCCAAAACCCTCATACTGCCACCAAGACAAAGTGTCCTGGCATGCTCATGAGGAATGCCATAGTGTCCCTTGACAACATACATTCTCATGTGACCCATCTGTTCAGAATATGCTGTGCTCCGTGTCCTAGAAGGTGTTGGACGTCAGTCACGTGACTTCCATGTGATAAGATCCCCAAAGAAAGCAGTGATAAAGGGCCGCACATTCGGTACAGGTGAAGATGTGACTGCTGTGGTGGTGCACTGGTTCCAGCAGCAGCCAGTAACTGGTGTGGCATATGATTTTAACCTCAGCGCTCATAGGAACTGCTCTTAAGAGCCTCTACTCCTCTGGCCATAACAATTCCTGAATGTTTCATTGAAACAAGCATTATATTATCATTCTGGCCACAACAATCACAATGACATCTTAGTAGGAAATAATAAAATCTTTGTTTCTCACCTATGGTGAATAATAATAATAATAATAATAATGCAGAGAGTGAGTTTTAAGAAATCTTCTGTTCTGCACATACAAAGACCAGAAACGTGCAAAAGTGAATACAGGGGTGCTGCCATGTCAACTACATATAATCCATTGCAAATAGTTTGCATTTATCACAGGTCTGGCATATTGGAATAAAATAAAAATCCCTTCTCCAAAACTGGCCATGACCTTCTCTACAGAAATTTACTGCAAAGCAGATACAGTTCTTAATTGATAACATGTGTATGTTCCACAAATGACCAACAAGATACTTTGGCAGGGCCATTTTTGATACTCATTACATACTATATTTTAGCTCCCTGGCAGCTGGGACAGCTCTGTTTATATAATGGCTAAGCTGCACACTGGAAGAATAAGGGTCCACTTCTTGGCAGGATGAGATATTTTTCTCACCACCACCACATCCAGACCAGATCCTATGCAGTGGGTACTGGGGGATCCTTCCCTGGTTGCACAACTGGCATAGTGTGAGGCGGACCACCCATTGAGCTCAATAATGCATTGAGATACATTTCTACACCCCCATAAGTCTTTGCAGTGTGGTGCACCATCAATTATGTACAGGCATAATTTTACCTTATATGATTTCAATAGCTCCTAAAAGAAGCATACTGACCTTTGCACCAATCCGGCAACTCAGGTGGAGGTGGTGTATCATTGATGTCATCATATCTTCGATACAGTTCTTGCAGGTAGTCACCTTTATAGATTCCTGGTGGGCTAAGAGAAGTTGTTTGAACTAAGTGGTTGGTAACAGCAAAATTAACATGCCACATTGATGTTTTATATAAAAATCATTATCACAGAGTAAAATCAGATAAGGTATGCACATACAGAAAAATGAGGAAGGATGAGAACTTTTCCATTTTCTAGCAATGCTCTTTCAACTAGAGACACATTATGTTGATGCCATAATGCAAACAGAAATATTTAATCTTTGCATCAATATTAGTCTATACCCATGTGTCAACCAGGAAATATGAAGGTCCAAGTGAAGTTTGCCACAGAACCTTGACACACATCTCAGAAATGTCACTTATATTAATCCATTTCTCTTAAAATTAGGCACACCTATTGGTGTCACTGCTCAACAGATAAAGTAAAGGCTAAGCTGCCTCCACACACGCCATGAAGATGCAACGGGAGAGAGGAGACATCTGACATGTCACTGTAACTAATGGAAGGGAGAGAAAAGACCATATATGGAGAAGTACACAGAAATTATGAATAAAGAGAATTATGACACTATCTGTATAGTCATATCACTTCCAGTTCAGGATTTAAGCACTTCGGGCACTAACAATATTCTTCTAGTTGCAACATCTTCTCTAAATTTTTAATTTACAGCCACAGTCCACATTTTTCTGTTATGGTCTCCACTTTAAAATTACATCCTGCACTGTGAAATCAAAACCAGTCAGTAATATGCCTTACCGAACAACGGCAAACTGACTAAGGGCTGCTTCCAAACTACAGTCCATTTGTGCTACCAGGTAAGAAACTATAAGGAAACCTGTCCTGTTGAAACCATGTGTGCAGTGGACACCTGCAAAAGCAAACAAAACTCATAATGGTGACTGTGGGATATAATGTTGTGTAGCAGCATGTATAGAAATTTCACAGAAACCTATCCAACAAACTACATGGTATCACATTCCAGACAACAGTAATCTTCAAACATAACTGGCTATAGTACATTTGTTTTCTTAGCACAGTGTTCTGTTCTTTTAAGCATGGCAGCTTTGATATGCATTTATATTTCTCCCCAGTTAACAATGAAACTAAACACTGTTTTCAGTAAGAATTAATGATTTTATGATTTATTATTACAAATTGGGGGACGTGGTGGTGCAGTTTGTTGGCGCACTGCGCTACAAGCTGGAAGTTCACAGGTTTGGATTCTTGACGAAGCCACTGGAATTTTTCATTAACAATTCTTCTGGCCACACTATGGCACTGGTGTTGACTCAGCCTCTAACAGAAATGAGCACCAGGAAATCCTCCTGGGGGTAAAGGCAGCCTGTGTGTATGGATGACAATCTTACCACCTTCATGTGCCGACTGTCTAGAAATCTGAGAGCCTCAAACTCCTGGAACCCAATATGACTGTAACAGGCCTGTATGGGGATTGCTTTACCTTTACCTTTATTACATATTTCACAATAAAATGTTTTATGTCACTGTATTATATATTATTCATATCCAAATCTCTATATATAAATATTCAAGTGTTCTGAATTTGTAACCTTTGTGCTTATGTTAGGAATAAAATAGACTTAATTTAAATTCAGTTTATGTTCATCTGTGGTGCACAGGTTTAAATGGAACTCAATACTGCCGGACAGAAAGTGACCAAAAATTGTTGTACACCACAGGATTCAAGATGTGTTTTTTCACGTCCACATATGCAACCATAATCCATTTATCTTTTTAGGTCCAAATAATAGTATAAATATCAGCAGTATTTTTTTTTTGGGATAAATTTGCTGAATGCATCTTCATTCATTTCCATTTCATTCTTGTATCACTTTTCCATAATTACATCCACTTCATAAAGCATCCACATTTTTAAGCAAATGAAGTATAATTTTACTATGTACTATATCAGGGGTGGCCAGACAGACAAGCTTTGACAGCTGCACTTCAGAAGTCAATTTAGGCAACAGCCATATCTTCATTTACCAAATCAAGCATACAGCAGCAACCATACTCAATGCCTGAAAGAACGCAGGTGGCGCTGTTAGTAACACTAGGAACCACTACTTGTTGGACAATCCAACAGATGCACTTGTGGTCTGTTCTAGAGTGTTATTTACAAGAATTTTGATTATTACTTTTCAAGACAACTTTCACGTGTCACACCAGAGACATACACGTCACATGCGGCTTGCAAGCTGCATTTGGCCACTCCTGTACTTTATAAATGTATACATTATTTGTCAATCCATATACATGTAAATGTGGGTACCTGCCATTAATATTTTAAGTAATATCCTCGAGAATGGCCATGTAGGCCAAATATGTTGGAAGATATTGAAACACAGCTGTGACTTACAACTTCTATGTACTTTGTTGGCTATACTGTCATTCATACATCCAGTAACTTTTATTCAGAACAGAAAAGAGTCAGGCCTGAAAAATGGTAGAACTGGGCTGTGTAAAAACAAAGAAGAATATTATAAACCAATGGCTTCACATACCTATTATCTCTAATGGATGCTGACTTATGAATTCTTCACAAATCAAAAAGAAGGCTTTGGCCACATCTTCAGATGGAGTTTCCCCATGTCCTCGACATTTCAGTTTCATATACTTGCAACCTTCAGCTTCTATTTGTCTCTTATTATAAAATCGTGATGTATTTGTCAAATCAATCCAAAGACCAAGCTTTATCTGTAAATATGGTAATGGCAGAAATAAAATCCAAGCTCAAAATTATAATTTTGAAATATAAAATATGTAAGCACAAACTGGTAATGGCAGAAATAAAATCCAAGCTCAAAACTATAATTTTGAAACATAAAATATGTATGCACAAACTGTCTTTTTTTTAATGTATGTCAGGAAAGTAGATAAGATTTCAGCTGCTATCAGAGTATACTTTCTGAAGATTTTCTAATCAAAATCCCCCCTTGCTACAGCTCTTAACAAATGATGACATACCAGTACCTTGTATACACATCAAATGTACACCAAAATAGCCAAGCAACATACAGTTTCAGTGTAGCAATACAAAGTTTTCCAGCAGAACTGGACAAAACAAGTGTAATACAATCTACAGCTCCTGGAAACTGGTTCTGTACTCAACCTGACCTATACATACAGAATATCATTAACATAAATTTATGAAATTTTATATATCTCAAATATGGCACAAATCAACCAAGAGTTATATATTTTATCCTACCTGCAAATAAAATTATCATAGTACAGTTTTACATGGTAATACCACCATATTACATAAGAGACAGAAATCAATACCTCTGTACAGTGTACAGATTTATAAATATTATTGTAACATACCAGATGATGGCCACAAAATAGGCTAAACTATCTACTTTTGAATAAACTGTAACTGTTGTACAGAAACAAAAGCTATGCCCAATGGCAGGGTTGCACAAATCTTGT
>Ga0123353_10016336_pt1 | contig 10845 bp, 8 predicted proteins | sample TergutLab28metaG_3_FD_92763 | JGI IMG/M metagenome (GOLD analysis project Ga0123353, IMG submission 92763) | Labiotermes labralis P3 segment gut microbial communities from Petit-Saut dam, French Guiana - Lab288 P3 | ecosystem: Host-associated > Arthropoda: Insects > Digestive system > Gut ... | reverse complement strand
GGATCGGGTGTAAATAGGACACGCTTCTTAAAATCATTACTTGATAATGATGCGCGGGGAACCTTTACTTCTCAGGCGCTGCTGTGTGACCCTGCAGTTTAAACCGCGGTATCAATTTTGCATTGTTTGTGTATGCTTGTTTCGATTCAAATATCGAATTTAAAATGTGTCCGGATGTTTCAATTTATTTCCTAGTCCTGATGTTATATCAGGAGGCTGGGTGAAGTGCATTGTTGTGGATGTGATAACTTCAGAGGGTTTGCCGAGTTTATAATCATTAGGAATGTGAGATAGTGGAACGCTATTTACTTGAAATATTTCGTGTAAGTGTGCCACATAAGCAGAGAGTTGTAGGGAAGGTTTGCTGGGAAACAAACTAATTTGTCGCTGATTCGCATAAGTAATTTCTGTAACTGTATTTCACATGGTGTCCTGTACCTCAAGAGTTCGTACGTTGGGTGCCGGCTGAAGTATGAAGAGTGACGACTGTCTGGCAAATTATTCATGTTGCTGATGCCAGGGTCGTGTTCATTGTGCCACGACATCTGCCTCGCGCATTCATTGGGAGTTGGTTTCATAATAACTCCTTGACCTCAGTAGAAGTTACGGCGTTTGTGCAATTCGTAATTGTAGGGAATCCACGAATTAATTACCTCCACAAATACTTGTTAACAAGTTAAGGTAATTGTGCAGTTTTTATTTCCTTGTTACGCTCTTTCCTCATGGCCCATGGATTAGGAAAAGCAGTTCTGGACTGGAATTAAAGTTCTGCTTCGGAAGATTTTACAGCCCGAGGATGTAACTCTAGTCTGAGGTGAACAACCACTTGGTATCCTGTGACGGGCATGATACAAGCTGTTTATTTCGTACTTCCACAATGTGCGTGTGCTTTATGTATGTTCGCAAAACTATCTCCGTGGAACAGACTTCTTCGTCAGGAGATAATGGTTTATTAGCCAGTTAAGAAATTCCCTGCATTTTAAGGAACCAGAAAGTTGATTACCGTGTTTATTAATGCTCGCCATTTTTCCTTGTCCTGAGTCACATGAATCAGTTCCACGTTCTCTTAATATTCATTTTAATATTGTCCACCACCCCGTCTAGCGTGGAGGTTAAAGAAAGAGAAGAGCTGTACCTCTACTCCCCCTCTGTGCCTTCATGACATGTTATAAGGAGTACTTTACCTGTACCTCCCGTCTATGCGTAGGTCTTCCAAATGATCTCTTCCCTTGAAACTTCCCCACCCGAACTGTTTACGTGTTTCTGTTACTCCCTTGCCTGCCCCATGCTACCCTTCTCATCCTCTTTGACTAGAGCACCCGAATATTTGTTGGTGAATATAAACCATGAAGCATCTCATTGTACAGTATTTGTTGTCTCCTCTTACTCACCCCGTATTGGTGTACATATTTACATATTGTTTACGATGGACCTGTTCGGAACTCTTTAAAGTAATTTCTTTCTTGTACAAAAGTACTCAACTGCAAGTGAATTGTCAGTACATACACCTGTGCTATACCTCATGATATCAAAAGAGCCGGAACTTTGTAGCTGTATTAATTATACCTTTAATTTTTTTGTAATTTTTTGTAACTTTTCCCAATATTTAATAAGTATTAATTACCCAGTTCTCAGGGTGGATGTTTGCGAAGAGTGGGGAGACCCGGAACTGCGAACAGCACATACCGCTGGCAGGTATAGTGCGTATAGCTACTATCCACCAGCGGACCTATCATTTTCGAGCTTCGTTACTATTGTTGATTTTTATAAATGTGCATGCAGCATTGAAATTTGGAAGTGAAGCTTGGGTACTGAAGAAAAGAGAGGAACAGCGTTTAGAAACAGCACAGATGAAAATTGTGAGACACTTACTTGGAATAACAAAACTAGATAAAGAAAAGAATCAATGTATTAGGCAAAAAAACGGGAGCACAGAACATAGTAAAGGAAATAAAACAGTACCAGAAAAAGTGGCTACAATGTACAGAGGATGGACACAGACTACGAAAACAGACACTACAATATAAACCAAAAGGAAGAAGGAACATAGGACGACCGAGGAAGAGATGGAGGGACCAACTTCATCTTGAGGATCAAGGACAAGAAAACACGCCTAACCCTTCAGGAACATGATGATGATAAATGTGCATGCAAGTGGAAGATAGGTATATGCGTGTGCACGTTTTGTTGTTTAGGCTTTCAATACTCAGCGGTCAGTTCACTTACTGCAAGGCATGCAATTCGGGAATTCGGAGTGAGATTATTTCCCCATGCAGCGTTATTTGGTTGGTTTTTCTAAGCTAGACGGAGTGTGTTTACTGCGCAGTACGGACTGAATCTCTAAATATGACTCAGGTTAATTTTCGTCTTGAAAGGGTTAATCACCTCTCACATTATACTAAAAAATGAGATAGTGCGATCGGGGCTGAAAATAATTTAAAATGACCTTTTAAAATATAGACTTCTTGTTGCTAGCCAATGCGATAGATAAATAATTACTTGTTTGCTGATGGGGGGAATGAGCGACTTTGCTTTTCTGTGATGAAAATTGTGTTTGTTGTTTGATGTAATTGGCGTAGGAGGCAAAACAGAGGCAGTTAAGATATGCTGTTGTTGACTCTATTTGGAGAATGGACTCTTCGGAACTTATTTCTAACTTCAGAGTTAGGAAACAGACGAACTGCGGAAGGGAATTGTTTAAAGAGACGTATACGTTTGCCACATTGTTCTTGGCGAACGGAACTGGCATTGTGGGATTTGAGGTTCTCACGCCGGTGACTACGAAAATTACTGTGTGCTGGGTTGTGACGTCATTAATCTTCGTGCTATTAATTGGCGTTTCGGAGAAACCTGCTGTTTCCATCATCATTGTTGACTGGAGTCATTTAAATTTGTGGCTATGGATACGTGTAGTAATCACTTGACAGCTAGTTGCTTTCATCTTCAAGAATGTCATATGTTAATACGGAACGGGATGTCTACCCTCTACTAATATTGTACCGAAACTAGTTTCGGCACGCTGTTTCAGTTCTGAAGAAAGAAGTCAGATATTTTGGGGGTATTTAAGATGAGTGATAACACAGCTTAGGTTAGTCGACGGAGTCCAGTGGTCAATCACCCCACCGGGGAACTGACCCGGTTTTTTTTTTTTTTTTTGAGAATCGGTATTGGAATACTATACATATCAAGGCATACCTTACAGCAAATGAGTTATTAGATAGTAATTTTAAACTCATGGATTCGCTGTTACGTTGTAACGGATGAGATGTTGCAGGCCGAGGAATGCATGTTGTGGTGAAGCTGGTGGCTTGTTCAGCTGTTACGTAATTGGTTATGTTTCTGAAGTGTGTAGTCTAAGGCTGGAAATCATTTAACTCTGTCTGTAATAACCGATTGTTTGTATCATAAGACGCTTCGTTAGTTAGCACATAACCCGCAGCACGACTGTGGCGATAATGAACGTGACGGACCGTGACATATTTGCCATTTGTTTGTACTGCTTAACTATCAAGATGTCACACAGACTATTTTTAATGTCAATCGTTAAACGCTCACTGAATTCACAATTATGGAGCGGAATTTATTGCGTATGATGACATTTACGTACGTAGATTTGTGTTGCGGAAAATGTTCCACCCCTTTAATGAGATATTCGATGACAGGTTTGCTTGTGGTAACACTCAGAGATGCGAAGACATTCTTGGATTCACTTTATAGATTGACAGTTTTCTTCCAAGCGACAGCCTTAAAACCTTGACAAATATTTTGTTTTCCGTTAAAAGTATTCAGCTGTTTTTGCAGTGTAACATGAACAGTGCACATTTTTGTCATACGTCCAGGTTACCCTTGTCCACCTTCTTCGTAATTAGAATGCAAGCCACCATTTAATATAGGATCACCACAATTGCATCACCCTTACCTGCCCCTACTGTGTTCACATTCTTTGAAAACCGGGGTCGCGGGTCAGAATGTCACTCCATGCATATATATATATATATATATCGTATGTTTGTGTTTTCTCTGCATGTTTCATGTTTTATGTTCTCCCGTGTAGCTGCAGGCCTTGCCATGGGCCTCTTACCTGTCCCATTGCCCCATAAAATGTCTAGAATATCATAATTTCAGAATTTGATTTCGGCTTGAAACAGTCAGAGGGCCTAAGCTGTAGAGCTGTAGAAGAAAGTAAACGCTATTGAAGTATTAATTATGTCTGATTTGACCTCTTTGTTTTCTTTATGGTTTGTGCTTTGTAATGCTTTATATGTGACGCTTCGTGCCACTCTCTAAACCCGATGTCGCGTGTCAGTTGTTTTAGCTGATGTGAGGAAGCTGGCTCTCACCACTACAGCATTACCACTTGACTGTGATTGATTACCCGGAGCCAAGAAAAATTGGAAGTTATTGATATGTGAAATACGGCCCTTCTCGTTTGAAAGCCGTAGATCCGTTAGGTTATGGCCAGCTGTACGCGCGCGGTTGGGTGCACATCCATCCTGTCATGCTGGCAACATTGGCCATGCAAAGTGAAGCCAAAACATTGGTCATTGCATGTATTGTGCCTTCCGGTTTTAGGCACGTATTTTGGAAGCTGTAAATGTGACTTGCAGTTTAACCAGCCTGTAAGAGGAAGGATTTTAGTCACATTTTTAAGCTTTTAAGTAAAAGTGACATGTTTATTTTAACGTGGAATGAGACTGCTTGATGTGTAGGCGTGTCGGATCCATTCTAGACAAATTGTATTTCCGTAATTACTTACTGTTTTCGTGAACAATTTTTCAGTTCCGTTCACATCAGTTTTCCCTACTTTTATGTACAAACACACTGATAATAGCAACGTCACGTATTGTCATGTCAGGTGGGGATTGATTCGTGACAGTGTTATTGGTCCATTCTTAAACTCGAGCCGACAGTCTCCCCCCACCCGCAGGAGCAGTGTCAGTGTATCTGTACTCTAGCCAGCGTGCAGCGGTTGAAGTGTCAGCAGACTTCCTTGCTTGTGTACCCATGTGCTGCGGCTTTATATCCATCTGTTTCATATAACTGTGATTCTATAAACTTAGTTCCACTTCTACATGCTAACCATAACTTTGGCGTTGTCGTTGTGGTGAATGCAAAGGTTGAATGTGACGTAATTTACTTTGGGATGATGCCGAATTTTCGGAGGGAAATGCTGTCTTCATTTTCAGGGCAGTAGGGTGACTCATGTGTTCTGGAGATGGAGGCAGTACGTTCCTCCAAAAGTACGGTAACTGTCCTTGAAACTACGGGACATCGCATCGCAGAAGGTCATGTTTTTCGTGCCTGATTATGTGCAAATGAGTTAGGTTTATTTTTAATTTCACAGTTTCCTTACTAAGTGCTCATCTAGATTCGGTGAGAATTTTACTGGTTCGAAATGTCTGTATGCTTGCAATTTTAATGTAAATCGTGTAAATTTTAATTTATAATTGTTAACATAAATTTTTGTTGTAATAGTTTGCTTGACAGTTGTTATTGTACCTTTTTCACTCAGTGCAGTTCCAGCTTAATTATTTATATGTTTTGTGTATCAGTACGCCCTGAGGATGACTATAGATAGTAGTCGAAACATGTTGCAGTAGCCCACTCGTATGTATGTATGTATGTATATATAAATTACTGCAATTACTTGGAAATATGTTCACTTTTGTAAGTTGTGTTTTATCTGGAAGGGAAGTTACAGTACTGAAATAACAATTCTGTTAGGCTGTTAAGTAAACAAAAATTTGACACACTTCACAGCTGCAGCTCGTACGCCTTAATGTAGTCTGTTCGTGGCTGTCGTCGTCGTCGTCGCGTTACTTAAATTTTCCTGCGCGAATTCTCTCGCGCAGATAGCGAGCATTTGTAGAGTTCAGCTTTAGAGATTGGCAATCAACGTTTAGGTATGTTCTAAGTGAGGGAAATCTAATTTTATCAGCTCGAGAGAGAAGCCACGACCAGAAGCTGATCTCGCCTCTTGTCACTTCCCTCCTAGCACTGTCAAAGTTCCTAGGAATATCTTCACATCGCCCATTTCATTACCACGAAGAAGTTCCCTTATCATTTTCGTCCTCTTTCGACCAAGCTGGCCATCAGCTGCCACAACCCGGCCACTGGCATGTCTGTATCTATATATCAGAGCCCCCAGATTACCCCCGGAAGATGACACATGTAATGTTGGGCGAAATGTCGGGTAGTCTTCCTTCATTTATACGCCCTAATCCCGAAAGCCGATTTACTGTATTGAATGCCAGCGTTTGAGTCTAAGGACTGAGAGAGAGGTTTGCTGGTCGACTGGGAAAGTCAAAGAGATTCAAGACACAGCAGAGCACGCACACCTTCCCCTCTCACAAGCACATACGTAGACCGCATGCATGCCTTTATATAACGCTAAACTGAACATACATTTAGCAAAATATTTCGGTATCTGTACGTGGTGGCTTATGAATGATTGTATCAGGCCTTTGAATACTGAGTTCTTATTACACATTGTTTCCAGCTGAACGCGGAACCCGCTCGTAGCTGCGTTGTTGCCTAGCCACCGATGACGACCTCCACTCTGCAGTACTAAATTTCTACGACCAAAAACAGCTATCTGTATATATCCAAAGGAAAAATCCAATAGGTGCCACTGTCGGATCACTTTTCCACGCACTACTGTTAAATGATGTGCTTTTGTTGTTGGCGGTTCCGTGCCATTAAGTGTATTGCGTGTGACTCCCAATAATGACTAAGGCATTTTACTGGCAGCAGGAATCTCCTCACGATGTGCACAGTGTTACTGAATGTGTTTCGGTACAATTTCTCCTTGGAAGAAATTTTTCGTGTGCTGGAAGGACTTGTTAATTCATTCATTCATTTAGCAGTTTGACTTACGACAGGTCGAAGCCTCTTCCAAAGCGAGCTCTCCACATAGTGCGCTCTAGAGCTTCCTCCTTCAAATGAGAGTATCTTCTCCTTTCCTTAAAGTCATCCAGTAGCCTCCTACGTCTTCTTTCTCGTCTTCCTGTCACTTCTATCCCCCCCTTTTACCTTTCCTTCAATAGCCCGTCCTAGAAAGCAGTTTCTACGCAAAATGTGACCAATTTCACGTAGGATATTCATCTGCTCCTTGACTCTAAGTAATACTTCTTCATTTCTCACATGATCGGTCCAGCTGATCTTTTTCATCCTTCTCCAGCACCACATTTCAAAACTCTCCAGGTGTTTCTGATGTACTGCCGGAAGCGTCCAGGTTTCAGCACCATATAAAGCTATGCTCCAAATGTAGCACTTCACTAGCTTCTTCCTCAATTCCAAGTCCAATGTGCTGGTAAAAAGAGCCCTCTTGTTGAATGCAGCTTTAGCCGTAGCAATCCTACATTTAATTTCACAAGCAAATCTTCCATCTTTTGTTACTTGTTAATATGTACAGATACATTTTGCGGTTCAGTGGACATGAAGCAGTTATTTGAAATTGGGAACGTATTTAATCTGATTGCTTTTCATATGGTTTTGTGAAGATTGACTGATGTAACTGTGTGTCACGTTGTCATTATAAAACCGTCTGAAATTGAGTACAGTGGTGGAAAGTACATTTTAAGAGTATGCGTTCGCTTGCTTTCCTCTCGGACCCTTGGTACGAAGGGTTTGGAACTTCGAATCAACGCCCTGCTAATGCGCAAGTGTTAATAGTCTTACTGTTCATATGTGTAACTTTTTTTCGTTTCGAGCTTGTGCGTACAAGGGTTTTGAAATAATAGATGTTAAACTATTTTAACCGTCTGGTACGTGTTGACAGTGAGGTCCGTGTGTATAGAATATGTAATTGAATCCAGTTCGTGTGGCTTTGTCTCGTGTGAGGTTTCTGTGATGAGTGACGACGCTTCAGGGTTTAAATGTTAGCTGAAACCGCATGGCTGTGCACTAAGCGAAGAGCTGATGGTCCTCAGAATGCTGAAGTAACTTCATGTTATGTACCGCCCATATAAGGAGATCGGAAATCTTAACAATGGCACTGATGTATTCTGCTGCGTATAACGTTCCTTCTTGTGCTCTGCTGTCAGAAGGAAAGCAAATGAGAGGGCCTTCTTTAAGTGACTGTTAAACGGACGTTACTTGACTGAAGAGTGGATCGTTTTATGAGCTTCAGTGCCTGTAAATTCAGGAGAGTTAATGACGGCGATGGGTGTTGTAAAATTTGTATGGTCTTCGTGGTAAATTCTGCTTTATATCGTATGTTTAATGCATGGTACTGTTGAGCCTGTTGATTAGCATTACTGCTTATTTTATGTTTATGAAGTGCGCTGTGGCCACGAGACGAAATGTATGTATAGACTGCGTTGAATATATCTTCTTGAGAAGCGGGTAGTTGGGTTGTAAAGCAGATTAAATGATAGTAATTATTAAGCGTGTTTATAAAGTTGCGAAAAGCGACGGTTTGGGTTTGTCACGTCTGTCCAACCGTCCGCCCGCCCGTTCGCATGGAACACCTTGGCTCCCGTTGGACGGATTTTCTTGAAATTTTGTATTATAAGATTTTACTAAAATATGTGGAGGAAATTTAATTTCGGTTAAAATCTGGCAAAAATAAGACGCAATTTACATGAAGACCTGCGTAGTGGACATTCTGTTACTAACCTAACCATTGCTGTTGACAGTTATCCATACTAATCTGCCATATTCCTTTATGCGATTTACACGATACATAATTAACAAACACAAACACAAAAACCTGAAATTATATTATTTAATGTCTATTAATTATGTCTATGAATATGAATTTGGTGTGTAGGCAGGTAATGAATGTACCCGTAAATTATGTACGGAATATTCTTTTAGTTGTGATTTTACAAAATCGTTCGACGGGGTGAAGAATTGAGGCTATGTGTTACTGATGAACTTGCGAAAAAAAATGACAGCAGGTGTATAAATACAGAAACAAGTTCTGCAAAGAAATACAATAACAGACACATATAGCGGTTATATTATTTTATAATATGTGCATGTTTGCGGACAGTAACAGAGTGTGTCCTCCCTGTCCATTAAATGGTATAACCATTTGAGTAAGGTCCGTTCAGGAAAGATAAGAAGGCGCCTCAATCTTACATTATATGTACATTTTCATTTCTTTTTTTGTGGACAGAGAGCGCGGGTGTTAGTGCGTCGGTGTGTCGACCAATAGGAAATACAAGTCACTTATCTTACAGCTTTCATTTGTCGGGCCTGCTAACTGGAATAAGGGGTATAATACTCTTTATTATTCTTTAATATATTGTTAAGGTAATTAAATTGAGGAGTTCGAGATGGATGGAACGTGCATCATGCCCGGAAAAAATGATCAATTCACGTAGGATTTTAGCCGGTAAGTATGAGAGGAAGAGAGAACTTGGGAGAACTAGATGTATATGGAATTGTGAAACGAAAGTAATTTGAGAGACGTAGGGTATGAGAACGTGGACTGATTTACATGGCATGGGATGGGGACTAGTGGTGGGCTTTTGTAATCACGGTTGTGAACCTTTCGTTCCATGACAGTGGCAGATTGTGTGGACGAAGAGTGCGACTTTTAACTTTCCAGGAAAGACTCTGCTGCATGGAACTGCTTAGTGTCTGTCGTGTGTGTTTCCATCCTACATCGTTTGTGAAGAAAATACTGCGGACAAAAGTAATCTTAAATCGTATTTTACGAAACAGAAGCGTGAAAGAAGCAAAACATTATTTTTAAATTTATCTAAACATGAGGGATTAATTGCTTGTGTTCATAAAGAAGCGTTTCTCCGTCAATCATGCGTGGTTTCATGTCTGCTGCCTTTTGCTTAAAAGGGTATGTGAAACATTGTAACCAGGCACTATACATAAACTTTTAAAGTCCAGTGGTTACTTCATGTATCACAAAGTTCGACAGTCGTAAGTTCCACTCAGCCCACAGAATGTGTTTTCGTCTTCTGTGTGGGTTGCGAAATAAACGCGATTATTTCCCTATAAACTATTAAAGTAGGTGTTTTCTATAACCGTGCCGTATTGTGCATATTACGCAGTACGCACTGAATCTTAAAAATACATGAGATCAAGTTTTTGAACGGTTAATTTATTAGAGAATGACAACTTATGGCAACCTATCGGTCCCATTTTGGAGGATTAAGGAACCAAAAAGGAGTTTAGGAGTTTCTGCCATCCATACGGGAATTCAGGTGAGGAATTCTTCCTGTTTTAAACTGGTGGGTTATGTGAAATGGACTCTACATGTACCTTGCATGTGATCCAGCGAATTACCTTACAATTTTACCACCTGCAGTGATACCTATAAATCTTGTGGAACGTTTTGATAACGGCTTTGGGTTCTGTTTCCCTTGTAGTAAGATTAGTACTTAGCGTGACTGACACTTGTCTCTATTGCGAAAATCATTGGGCACGTAAGATTATATATTTGAGGTCATAGGTTAAACATAGCCGGTAGTGAAGCTAACCGCAGACTCTGATATTACAGGTATTAAATTTCGAGAGATGGAAGATAAACCGGTTCGCTGAAACCATATAAATATGTGGTTATTGTCAGGGAGATGTTGTGTGCGTGTAAAGTGTGGTCTTAAGAGCTGAGTAAAAGAAAAGCAGTTTCCTGCAATGAGTAGACGACTTCTTGAAGCTGTTCTCTACGAGACGCGCATTCCACTTGTTCCGCATCTCTGCCAATAATCTTTCTCCCTGCTGCATCTATTGTCGATGGAGCATTTATGTTCCTCCTTTGACCTCTGTGGAATCCAATTTGGAGGAGGATCCTAAAGCCTGCGTTTTATTTTTTATTTTTTTATTTCTATTATATATATATATATATATTTTTTTTTTTTTTTTTTTTTTTTTTTTTTT
>Ga0123353_10016334_pt1 | contig 10846 bp, 7 predicted proteins | sample TergutLab28metaG_3_FD_92763 | JGI IMG/M metagenome (GOLD analysis project Ga0123353, IMG submission 92763) | Labiotermes labralis P3 segment gut microbial communities from Petit-Saut dam, French Guiana - Lab288 P3 | ecosystem: Host-associated > Arthropoda: Insects > Digestive system > Gut ... | reverse complement strand
TCACCCCCGCGCTTTAGAACAGTCTTGATCCCGATAATCGACCGTACATCAGGATCAAAGAGATTTTTTGGAATACACCCCATTATAGGTAAAAGCCGATCAAGCGGCTTATAAAGAAAAAACTTCTGCGCAGTTACAGCATTGACCCTCATAGGATAAAGCGAAAGCATTACAATCAAAAAATCCATAAAAGAGGAATGATTGGAAAGAACAACACACGCCCCCTCAGGACGAATATAGTCACCGCGCTCAACCCGTAAACGAAAAAACAGTTTTAAAAAAGGGTAAAACAATATATACACAAGGAAGTAAATTACAGTGTTTGGTTTTTTAACATTCATATGCTTAAAACCTCTTATCCATTAAAGACATTGCTATAAGCTTGAACAGCGTGGCTTGGGAGTTATATTTTATAGTTCCGTAAAGTGTAGCCACAGACGGTGTTGTCAAGGGTTCTTTGGTTCCATTAACTATAACCGCTAATCTTACCTAAACTTCTATAAGTACCTTTAGTGCTGTGTCCGGATTTTCTTCAATATGAAGGAACGCTTTACCAAGCTCGGCAAGCGGAAAATGCGCGCTCATGAGCGGCTCCAGTACAATTTTCTTCTCAAGAACAAGTCTGATTGCATCCATCCAATCCTCTTTTGTGTACATCAATGTACCAATCAGATTAAGCTCCTTGTCTTGCACCAAGCCCATGTTTACAGTTGTCAATGCACCAAAAACTCCTGCTACTACAATATCGCTCCCTTTACGCGCAATATTTATTGCCTGATCAATAGCAGACTGGAGACCTACACATTCAATTATTAAATCCGCGCCGCTATCTCCCCACATATTTTTTATCTCTTTTGGTAAATCTTCTTTCGTGATATTAACGCTATGATCTACCCCGCATTTTTTAGCCAGTTCAAGCCTTGAATCACTCATATCCGTAATTATAACAGATGCCGCTCCCAATGCTTTTGCTGCTTGCGCTGCTAGGTTGCCAATCGTCCCCGCACCCAGCACAACAACTTTTTTGTTTTCTACACCGCCTGCACGGCGACAGGCATGTATACCAACGCCGGTCGGCTCAAGCATCGCACCTTGGTCAAAGCTAATGCCGTCAGGCAGCTTTAAGACAAGCTTGGAATCAACCGCAAGCAGTTCTTGTGATGCACCTGTTGTTTGACATCCGATAACCTTCAGTGAAAAGCAGATATTATACCGGCCTGCGCGGCAGTTTAAGCATTCTTCGCAATATACTTGCGGCATCACTGTAACACGATCACCTAACTCGAGTCCTGTAACATCGCTGCCAATCTCCGCAATCTCGCCTGAAAACTCATGCCCGGTAACAATCGGTAAAGATACAAACGGGTGTTTATCATAATATGCGTGTATGTCGGAGCCGCATATGCCGCTTCGTACTATTTTGATAACAACCTCCCCCGGTGCAGCTTTTGGTACCGGTACGTCTCCCCTTGTAATCGTTTTGGGTTCTGTCAGTTTCATTTGAAGCATAATATTATCCGCCTTTCTTTGTTTTATTTAATTATATCTATTCAGCAATTATTCCGTAATTATACCGCTTTCGTCCCATAATGCGCGCCAGTCCGATGCGCTTTCCCATAAAAACACCTGACCTTTTATCAAGCGGCAGTTTTTGTCTGCATTTGTGATTATCTGCATTTCCGCTTCAGTAAGCGTATCTTCCGTTACACAGCGGAGATTACTCTTATATTCATCGGGAATAACCGAAAATGGTATCGGTATTTGGCTACGCTGCACAGCCCACTTTATACACACTACAGCAGGGTGAATGTTATGTGTCTTTGCAATTTCTACAATCTCCGGCATTTGTGTAGCGGAAATGTCATCCGGTGTTTTGTCTCTTTCCGGTCTGGTCGGTGAGCCGATTGGGCAAAAACCGATAGGTTGTATGTTATTGTCTACACAATAATCGAAGAACTCGGGCTGCTGAAACGCCGGGTGAAGCTCCATTTCAATAAGTACGGGTTTGATTCTGCATAAAGGCAGAACTGCTTTGAGTTTCGGAATTGTCATGTTTGACATACCGATACTGCCGGCCAGTCCCAAATCTACACACATTTCCATTTGCTTCCATGTAGCCATAAACCTCTCGACAGAAAACGGTTTGGAATCAGGGTTTCGCGCATCGCCGTCACAACCGGGTGCATGATAGTTCGGAAAAGGCCAATGAACAAAATATGCATCAATATAATCGACCTGCAAATCCTTTAATGACTTCTTTATTGATATCAACACATCGCCGTGTCCATGCATGTCATTCCAGACTTTTGATGTAATAAATAATTCCTCACGTTTTACAACACCTTCTGATATAGCTATTGCAAAAATATTTCCAATAAGATGCTCATTGCCATAAATTGATGCGCAGTCAAACAAACGGTAACCGAAACGAAGTGCCCCGTCCACCGCACCGGCAACCTGATCGGGCGAGAATCGGTCTGAGCCGAATGTACCCATGCCGATACAAGGGATTTGCGCTCCTGTCGTCAGTGTATGCTTTGGAACCGATTCCGGGTTTATAAAGCTGCTCATAATTATTATCCCCCAGTTTTATTGTTTTGCGAGGTGAAAGTATCCTGAGTTGCTCTCATTCAAGATTTTAATCCTCTTCTAAGTAAATTGGAAACCTCTCATACCCCGAGCGTGTCAAGTTTACTACCGGCTTTTTGGTTGCTTTTCTTGCTGTTGCTACATTATAATGACCATGCCTTTCTTTTTTACAAGCACAAAACGATCATGAAAAGGCATGGTCATTTCGTGCATCAATTGCGGTTCTCGACGAAGTCGAGGAGCGATTGGCACATTCTTCGTTAGTTTGGAACTTGTTTCAAACTAAGCACCCTAATCCTTTCCGGGGTAAGTATAGCAGTTGGATATCCTCGGGTTACAATGTTCCTTTCACCCCGGAAGTTGGGGGATATGACTCCCAATTAACGCCGCACACGAACCAAAATCAACCTACAACGATGCCAGCACAGTGTCCCGCTCAGCCTCATCTCCGCTCTCTATTGCTTCCAAGACCTGTGCGTGCCTGTTTTTATCCAGTTTATAGCGTGTGCAAAAGTATATGCCGAATGACATAAATATCAATGGTGCAAATGCCATCAACAGAACAATTGCCATTTGTGCCGCGAATGGCTGTGCTACAACCTTTGCGGCTCCTTCGCTTATATCCTGCTCGACAAAACCTGCCAGACCTATAATACCCATGACAACCGCCAAACCTATCGACTGCGCGATTTTGTTTATGAAGTTGGCAATGCCCGAAAACGCGCCGGCAACACGGGCGCCAAATTGCAAATGCCCGACATCTACAACATCTCCGAAGATAGCATGGGGAATCAACCCCGGACCGCTAATGCCAAACCCCATAACAGCCGCAAGGATATATAGGTAAACGGTGTTCGTACCCGGAGGGAGAAGCAAAAGAACCGGAGCACTGATAATCCATATAGCGGAGCCCATAATATATACAGCCGTCTTACTTAGCCTTTTTATTACGATCATATATATAGGTAATGCAACGATCTGCATACTGAACATGATTGCCGCGCCGAGCATACCGACTATATTAGTCTCGCCTCGTGCGGTCATCTCGGCACAGAAGTAAAAATCCACATAGAAGAAAAACATAGCACTCATAATAGCCATTGTCATTTGACAGCAAAGAAACAACCATAAATACTGGCGAAAAGACTTAACCTGAAAAGGCCTGAAGAAATCCTTAACAATAAACGGTTCTGTCTTTTTTTGTGCAGGGATACCTTCTTTTGCAAATAGTCCGGTAATTGCCACGCAAAATGCAAAAAATACTCCGAAGGTTAAGCTCATGACGATATACCCGTCAGTGCCATCAAAAGCACCTACGATAATACCCGGAACCGCAACGCATATGATAGAGGAGAAAATTGAAAAACCAAGCCTCACAGTTGTCATTCGGGCACGCTCAGTGTAATCCTCCGTCATTTCGCTGGAAAGGGAAAAATACGGAATCATTATGGTAGTCTGTACTGCCGTAAAGAAAATATATGATGCAAGTACCATCCAAAAACGTATTGTGGTATCAGGATTGGTATAAGGATAAAATGCCAAAAATAACGAAACAACTATAAGCGGGGCACAGATAAGCAGCCCGCCGCGGCGTGTTCCGAACCGGACGCGCATTTTATCGGAAAGAAATCCCACAATCGGGTCGGTGATAGCATCAAAGATTCCGACCGCCATCATAATCAAGCCTGCAGTCCGTGCAGGTAACCCGACAGCCAGCGCAACATAACCGGGATAAAGAAAGTTGGTGATATTAAAAGACCCGCCGCCAAAAATATCACCTGATGCAAATGCAAGGATTCTGCCGCGAGATAATTTTTTAGTATTTTCCATAATACGTTTGATTCCTATCTATAGCAGTCTATCACCTTATCAATATGAAAACAACCTCCGCCTTGCTACTTAACAGTCCCCATGTAAACATACCCTTTACGTGCAGGTATGTTTTCTTCTTTGACAAAGCTGAAATCATCACTTTCCTCTGCAATATGGCATAATGCGATACCCATGTCTATGCAGTGCATTTTTTCATAGATAAAATTCAGCAGCAGGTTTGATTTTTTGCGGTAGCAATGGATTTTTCCATCCGCAGCGGCAAAAAACCAGTTTTGCGCGTTCACTGCGCTCGGAGCAAGCCGTGCTGCTTCCAAACGCTCATCGGAGCCTTCACTGATCTCCGAAAGCGGCTTACGCTTAAACTCATCAGTTGTACGATATAAAGAACCTGCGGGTTTGCCAAAGGACATGCAGATGATAGAAGAATCAATGGAGTCACTTTTCTCCACAGGCTTTGAGACCCCCAACCAGCAGGTGCCAAGCCCTGAACCGGAGAGGAATAAATCCAACTGCTGACCGATAAACCCGATATTCTCGTAAGCGCCGTCCTTCTCTTCGCTCCTGAACACCAGATAATGAGGTGCTTTTATATTAAATAGCCCCTTGGTTTTGCTGACAATCTCAATGGAGTAACGAATATCGGGATATAAAGGCTTAAGCTTTGAGATTTGCTCCCGCACCATTGCAAGTGTGGCATCATCCAGCGGAGTCGACTCATATTTTCTTATTGATTTTCTCTTTCGTATTATTTCTTTCGTTGTCATGGCAATAAACCTCCAATTAATATCTAAGTATTCTTTCGACACAAGTATACTTCATACAGACAGCATTTTCAAGAAATGCTCGCAGGAGAGGGGAGAATAGTAGCACCACTTGTCCCACCCCTTGCAACGAGCAAAGACAAGATGAGAAATTCATAGTTTGTTAACAAATGTTAAGCGGATTCAATTATACTTAAAAAGTATTTTTCTGACCGCAATTGATGCACGAAATGATCGTTCCTTTTTAGTTGTTTTGTGCCTGAGTATAACGAAAGGAATATTCATTAATATGAATAAACTCATAATTTTACTGGTAGCGTTACTAATGATTGCACTTGTCGCAGGATGTATTAACCAGCAGGTTGAGGTAGACCCCGGAGAAGAAACGCCGGGAATTACCTCACGAATAAACGCATGGGTTATTTCCGGTTTTACTTCTTTGATAATTATAGGGATTGTACTATTTATTGTATCCCCGACAACAGTGGTGAATTGGGGTAATGCGATTGGCTCCGGATTTTCCAATGTTACAGTTGGCTTGGGAACTTATTATTTGACATTTGGCATTGTCGGACTCATTGTTGGCGCATTAGTAATCTATATATTACTGGCTTTGATCAGTTGGGCAATTTCAGTTGTTCTATTTATTTTCCGGATTATTTTACCAATTGTAATTCCGTTTTTTATATATATGATTCTTAGTGTTAATTCCCGTCCGGCAAGCCTAAAAGCGGTTTCGTTAGTAAGGAAAGATAATATAGACAAACCGGATGCAGATGTGAGAATCCCTTAGAAATTGTAGTTCTGAGGGAGCAAAGCGGCTGAGAAATCTTGAAATATCAGATAGCTGTTTTTACTGTACAGTGTTTATTTGGAGGGGTTTTATGAACTTTCCGCCCGTAGAGAGTCTTACGGAATCGGCAAATCAAGGAGATGTTAATGCGCAAAACACTTTAGGGCATATGTATTATACAGGTAGCGGTGTTATTCAAAGTGTAAAATGGGCTTCATATTGGTTTGCAAAAGCTGCAGAGCAAGGAGATAGTTATGCGTTGAACTATCTAAACCACATTAGCTGCTCTGCAACAACACAGGCGTATCAATCTACACCGCAACCGACAACTCAAGCGCATCAATCGACACATCAACCTACATCGCAATCGACACAACAAATGGTACCGCAAACGAAACAGCTAGTGAATCAACACCCGGCGATGCTGAACAGACCTAAGATTCCGCAAGCGTCTTTAGTGTTTGCCGTTATTATATGGACTATATTATCCATAGCATCAATGATGTATTCCTATAATATTTTTGGCTTTTACGGTATGGTACAGCTTTTTGGCGCCGTAATTCTTATTCCTGCGCTGGCTGCCGGGATACTTGCTATGATTCTTACGATTCGAGCTATGAAAAAAATTAAACAACAACGTCAATACGATATAGACTTTGATATACAAATCAAACCCGGTTTTCCGGGAGCATCTGTTACATTTGCATCAATTTTATGGTTAATATTCCTGGCACGTTTAAATAGTTCCATCAATGTTATGGCTTTATCACCGTCTTCCGGATTTACCTTTTTTATTCCGGTTTTTATAATTGGAACATGCGCTACAGCTCTTACATTATGGGCGATAAGCAAAATTAATTTAAGGCGTAAATATAATATTAGATTTATGTTGCACAGACCCAAATTCCCGATGGTATCTGCTGTATTTACGGCTATTTTGTGGCCTATATCTCTAATAATGCTGTTCAGTGTCAGCAACGACTTGTACCAATCTTTGAGTATTGGGACTAATAGTTCTGCATCCATTGATGTTCCCGGATTAAACGCATACATGTTTTCGTATTATTCAAGATTATTTCAACCGGCTCTGGTTGTTGGTATACCGGCAATGATTCTTCTCTTTAGAGTGATGAGCAGACTTAAATTGCGGCATTTATACGACAAAAACTCAGGACAGTCAGATTTATATAAACACGGGAACCCGATACCGTCTCGTATTATTGCAGCGATTTTGTGGATTATTTACTATATAACAATACAACTGGCTATACAGGCGTCCATCGCTACCAACAGTATTATTAACCCCATGTATATTACACCAGTATATGTTGCAATAACTGCTATGTTGTTTTCACTAAACATAAGCAGAAAATCCACTTGACAAAGCTTTCGGTTTTCTAATAAAATCACTTACATCTAAATTGGAGGAATACTTAAGGATGAATTATACCGAGTTAAGTGGAAAACCGGATTTTGCAGAGATCCAGAAGGATGTTTTGAAGTTCTGGAAAGACGAAAATGTTTTTGAGAAATCCGTTGAAAAGGAAAATAAAGGAGAAGTCGTATTTTATGACGGACCTCCATTTCCGACAGGAAGCCCGCACCACGGGACGGTTTTAGTGTCGTTTATAAAGGATATGATAGCGCGGTATTGGACAATGAAGGGCTATTCTGTTCCCCGTGTCTGGGGATGGGATTGTCATGGTTTGCCAATTGAGAATCAAGCTGAAAAAGTGCTTGGTATTGAGAATAAGAACGAAATTGATCGTGATATCAGGCGCTTTAACGATGCCTGTTTTGATATTGTTTCGAGCAGTAATGAAGCCTGGCGAAAATACGTTGAGCAAATGGCGCGTTGGGTAGATTATGACGGGGCATATAAGACGATGAACATCGGCTTTATGGAAAGTGTTATGTGGGTGTTCAAGCAATGCTTTGACAAGGGGCTTATATACAAGGATTACCGTGTTACACCGTACTGCATGAAGTGTGAGACATCGTTATCGATTTCAGACACAAGAGAATCCGACTCGACTCGTCCGAGACAAGACAGATGGGTCATAGTTAAGTTCAAAGCAGATATCGAAGTTGATGGCAAGGCGGTTTACTTTCTGGCATGGACGACAACTCCGTGGACACTGCCGTCAAATATGTGCCTTGCTGTTGGCGCGGCAATCAACTATTCATTTACAGAGGTCGGAGACGAGGTATACATCACAAGCTCAGACACAGTCTCAATGTATGAAAAATTATTCGGGAGTAATCCGGTTGTTGTAAAAGAGTGTCCGGGGTCCGAACTTTCAGGGATAACTTATGAGCCTCTTTTCCCGTATTTTGCCGAATTAAAATCGCAAGGCGCGTTTAAGGTTGTAACAGTAGACTATGTCGATTCAAAAGACGGTGTCGGTATTGTACACACAGCCCCCGCATTCGGCGAAGATGACTATTGGACATGCAAAAAGCACGGACTCCCGTTTGTAAATCCGGTTGATGCGAGGGGGTGTTTTACAGAGGATGTGTTTGACTTCCATTCACAGGAAGACCCTAAAAACGTCATTGAAACAAACTCATCTATCGTCCGTTATCTATATGCTAACGGAAAGGCTGTGCTTGATGGTACAATGGAGCATAATTATCCGCATTGCTGGAGATGCAGAGAGCCTTTGATATACCGTGCGATGGATGCGTGGTACTTCAGCATTGAAAAAATAAAAGACCGCCTGCTTGCAGTCAATGAAGAAATCAACTGGGTTCCCGATACCGTAAAACACGGGCGTTTTGGGCACTGGCTGGAAAACGCGCGCGACTGGAATATTTCCCGAAACAGATATTGGAGCACACCTATGCCTATATGGGTTTGTGATGTTTGCTCCATACAGGTTGTTTTAGGAAGTATTGATGATATTTATGAGGCATCCGGAGTGCGGATGACAGATTTGCACAGGCAATTTATGGACGACATTACATTTGGATGCAAAAAGTGTACAGGTACTATGTATCGTATACCGGAGGTCCTTGATTGTTGGTTTGAGAGCGGCTCTGTTACGTTTGCTCAAAAACACTACCCGTTTGAAAACAAGGAGTGGTTTGAATCCCACTATCCGAGCGACTTTATTGTAGAATATACCGGGCAGATAAGATGCTGGTTCTACTATATGCACGTTCTGTCGGTCGCTGTGTTTGACAAACCTGCATTTAAAAATTGCATCGTGCACGGGACAATACTTGCCGGTGACGGGAAAAAGCTGTCGAAATCCTCAAAAAACTACTCCGACCCTATGGATTTGATGCTTAAATACGGGACAGATGCATTCAGACTCTATATGTTTCAATCAAACGCAATGCTGATAGGCGATTTGCTGTTTAGCGATGCAGGTATTCCGGAAATGTATCAAGCAATCCTTCTGCCTTTTTGGAATGCATGCAACTTCTATATTTCATATGCAAATATCGACAAGTTCCATCCGAGCGAGCTGAAAGAACCAAATTCGGACAATCAGCTTGACAAATGGATTCTCGCCGAGCTGTATGACAAAGCAACGACAATCGAGTTGAGTATGGATGCATACCAAATCGATAAGTATATTGCTCCCCTTGTGTCTTTGATAAATGGCTTGACAAACTGGTACATCAGGCGTTCGAGAAGACGTTTCTGGGGTTCAGAAATGACCGCCGATAAACAAAACGCATATGAAACGCTCTATTATGTTCTTGTCAATATTACTAAGCTGTTGGCACCCGTTGCCCCAATCATTTCAGAAATGCTGTATAAAACGTTGACAGGCGGATTTTCGGTTCATTTAACCGATTGGCCAAGAGTGCCGTTTTCATATCTCAATAAAGAACTGGTTTCACAAGTGGAAAGGGTGCAAAGCATCATTACCCTCGCAAGATCTGTGCGTAACAAAAACAGCATAAAAAACCGCCAGCCGCTCAGTATGATGAAGGTCGCTTTTGTCGATGCCGAAGCGAATGAGCTGCTCACTGAGTTTGGTGATACTATTGCAGAAGAACTGAATGTTAAATCGATTGAGATGCTAAAAGATGTCAGTGATATCGCGACATTAAAGTACGACCCGAACTTCAACGAGATCAGAAACCGTTACCCCGACAGGGTTCCGGAAATCATCAAAGCAGTAAAGTCAGGTCAATATGAATTGAAAGATGATAAGGTTGTCTTAAAAATCAACGGCATTAACGAGGACTTTGACTCTGAGATAATCCTTGTCACCTACCAGTCAAAAGAAAACATGCCCGTCGCCGGTGACCGGGGTACAGTCGTGTCACTGAACTTAACAATAACGGATGAACTGAGAAGCGAAGGTTTGGCTCGCGATATAGTCAGAAACGTCCAGGAAGCCAGAAAACAAATAGGCTGCGACATCATGGACAGAATAGTGATATCTATAACAGGTGATTACCCCAAACAATGGGCAGATTATATTCAGACCGAAACGTTGTGCCGCATTGCTGATGATGTGGCGGATGCATTGACTACAGTAGAGCTTCAAGACGACAACGGGGATGCAATAGTTATAAGGATTGGTAAGGATGGATAAAAAGACAGATGAACCGTCCCCCTGTCTTGTTTCGGATGCTTCTACATATGGTTTGCCTCAATCCTCTCCGAATTTGGAATCGATTAATGCGACCAAGGCATCAACAGCGTCCGTCTCATCCTCGCCTTTTGCGGTTATGACAATTTCATCCCCTTGCCCCAATCCAATCGATAACAAAAGCATTATGGATTTTGCGTCAACTGCGTCATCTTCATCATCGACAACATTGCGAATCGTTATTTTCGAGTTAAATTTTTTTGCGCAAGCCACAAACTCTGAAGCCGGGCGCGCATGAAGACCTGTGCGGTTTT
>Ga0123353_10016332_pt1 | contig 10847 bp, 6 predicted proteins | sample TergutLab28metaG_3_FD_92763 | JGI IMG/M metagenome (GOLD analysis project Ga0123353, IMG submission 92763) | Labiotermes labralis P3 segment gut microbial communities from Petit-Saut dam, French Guiana - Lab288 P3 | ecosystem: Host-associated > Arthropoda: Insects > Digestive system > Gut ... | reverse complement strand
GGAAGATGACTCAGTAAGAGTCGAAACATGTAGGAGATTAAGATAATAACAATTTTAATGTTTTAATTATTGGATTTTAACATTAATTGATATTGGTGCATTAAGTTGGAATAAAAAATACTATAAATTTTGACGTTTCGCTGACCGTGCATCTCAGTATATTTATTTTCAGTATTTAATCAACTTGATACACAAAATTTGTTTCACAATAAGTTTTATTTCATGCCTCTACATGTTTCGAACACATGTGCTCGTAATATGTAGAGGCATGAAATAAAACTTATTGTGAAACAAATTTTTTGCATCAAGTTGATTAAATACTGAAAATAAAATGAGAAACATACTTCACTCGCAAAACCTCAACTACGCAAGTCCGACATCAAGCAGCATAAATGGTACAGGTTTGTGTAACAGGTAAATGTTACTTCAACACTGAAAAATAAAGCAAACACAAGACAGTCAATGTACGTATAACGTAACATTAAGGCGCGTTCGTGCAACCATTGTTGCAGTGGAAAAGCAACGATTATTACACAACCTGAGTGTGTGCAATTGTGGCCTTAGGTATCCAGCATGTAGTGCGCATGCGTCATATTGTCATCTGCGGCCTGCCCCGCTCTACAATATTTTGCCACATAATCTCATAAACGGCAAGATTTTCAAAAAAAGTAACTGCGCTCAAAATGCGTGTTTTGATTGTTTCTACACCGTTTGTCCGCAACATGTCTCCTTCTAAGAAGAAATGGGTGAGATATGATCAAAAATGTATATTGGTCTTCATGTAAAGTACTCTTAATTCTTGTACGGTTTTAATAAAACTTCAAATTTCTCGACAGATTTTCGAAAAATCCTCAAATATCAAATTTCATGAAAATCCGTCCATTGACAGTAGAGCTATTCCACGTAGAAGGATGGACAGGGGGACAGACATGACGAAGCTAATAGTCGCTTTTCACAATCTTGCGAACGCGCCTAAAAAAAACTGAGGGTTTCATTATTTTCAATATATTATCAACCTACATGGACAAAATAATTGTGTTGGTCCAAAGACGTACGCTACAGACGTACCGTGTAATCAGCACGGCGTGGGAAATGTTTCAAAACATCACATCGTCAGTCCAGCACAACTACGAGTACATATTCTTGAAAAACGTTACATGTTTTGGGTTAAATAATCCATCATCAGGCTACATACGGACTTAAATGTTTGTAGATAAGTCTGTGGCATGGAGCAGAGCTGAACTAAGCACGTGCTACTGTATGGCTAGCAGCACGAGGCAGGACATACTGTCCATTCGCCGCAATCAGAACGTAAGACCACACTCTTTCACGTCAACAGGTTAACCCGTCACCAAGAGAAATCTCTCACCTGTAACACAGAACAAGCGAGCGGAGAAAATTCCGAAAGCGATGTGAAATGAGAGATACGCGTCACCGAGAATCACAGAAACATGCGGTAATGCCTAACTTTAAACAGCAGCTACAGATGTGGCCGTCCGGTCTAAAATATCTGCACAGGTTTGGGCTTCTTTCAGAAGGAAAGAATTAAAGATGACGAGGTACAAAACGATAGAGAGAAAGGAGGACAGTGAAACGCATAAAAAAGATGACACGAAAACTGAAATTAGACTCATGTCTCTTCAGACCCTCTGTGTATTTTTTTTTCCTGAACCTTGAACCTCTTGAGAGAATTCAACACACATAAGACTTTTTAATCTGTACGTACTAATCTGGTTAGTACCTCACAAAGAACAGTCCGTCTCCAATATAAACACAAAATGGTTAATTATATTACAGAAAGAACAAACACTAATTCTGAGAATTATATGAGATACACAAATACGATTTGTGAGGAAATACAGTGTCTTGATGTTACCAGCGTCGGTCCCCGTGGCCGCACGGTCTAAGGCGTAGGTCTGCGGCCGCTCGCCTGCTAGGATTGTGGGCTCGAATCCCAATGGAGGCATGGATGTCTGTTGTGAGTGTTGTGTGTTGTCAGGTAGAGGTCTCTACGACGAGCTAATCACTCGTCCAGAGGAGTCCTACCGACTCTGATGCGTAGTTGTGTGTGATCTAGAAACCTCGTGGATAAGGAGGCCCTGGCCTACTGGGGGCTGTCGCGCCAAATAAATAAATAAATAAATGTTACCAGTAGGTGATATAGTCAGTACCGGGATTTAAGTAGTTTAATAGCAACGTAAATTTGTTAAGCGGGTGTGCCTGGCACCATGGCGTGGTGCGTCCTCAGAATGCGGATAGAGGAAATGGCCTTCATGATGGGCGTAGTGAGCGATCTCGGACAGCCAGAAACGGGTTGTCTCTAGCTTGGGGACCGGGGAAATGCTAAGAACTCCTCCACGTTACAAATAAACATGTTATGAAAGGGTACGAATGGCCTCGGACTTGTACGGAGTCTTTGGAGCGACCTCGAGAGGGACAGTACTTTCCTTCATATAGAAGTGAAAGGTAGCCTCCTTGCTATTTCCACAAGGGAATGATTGTCTTGTTTATCTGTCTTAAGATGAAATACTTTATATGGTTATTTTTTGCTCCAATTACGACTAATTGACTGGATGAGGTATGAAGAACGAATAAACTACATAGCTTACTCTCCGTTGAAATTTAAAAATTCAAAACTAACTATGCAATTCCTTACCCTCCGGCTTATTTATATTACTGAAGAATTTCCCTTTCGTTCTCCAAGCACAGAAAACGAATTTAATATTATATATTACAGTTTAATACATACTGGAGACTTTTAACATGGCAGCTGTCAGATTTGGAAAACTGAAAAAAAAAACTAGTTCGTTTAAATTAAAAATCATAAGTTATGTTTGCGAGAAAGCTATATAACAAAGAATTAATGCAGATATTTGGAGATTTGGACACACTTTCATTTCTCAGAATAAGTCGGTTGAATTGGATTGGTCATGTTTATGGAATGGATAGTAAAAGAAAAGCAAGTCATGCATTTAACAATAATCTTCAGGGGAGTCGACTAAGGGGACGACGTAAAAACAGATGTTGGAAGTGTGTACTAACAGATACCAATAAATGCAAAGTTACAAATTGGAAAGAGAGGCTAAAGAACAGAGCTGACTGGGAGAAGTCCATTAAGGAGGCGAAGGTACGCCTTGAACTGTAGTGCCATCTAAGATTACGAATAAGAATAGGTAAGGATTGACATGCCGATATTCCAAACCTGTTAAATTCCTTTGTGCGCAGGATGTAAAATAATGGCATACTTTAACAATATTAACCTTTCAAAGCATACTAGTTACGTGACGCACCACCAGTTTAACATTCAACAACTGTACGCTCTGCCCACACTGTATTTATGTGTTTTGCGTTCATCTGAGAACAAACAGCGACTTGTGCCAATTACAGCATAAACTGATTGGTTTTTATAACCGAGAAGAAAAGTGTTTACAGTGCAGTACGAACTGGGCCTTTGAATAAAGCGGTCTGCGCTTCGACCGTAAAGGGTTAAAGTGCAAGTAATGATAATGGATGGGGTGATTCATCACAGCGGTTTATATCGTTTTTATTTTAGCGAATTTCAACCACGGATTATGCCATTTTGTATATTTTGAATCAGATAAGATGCTGAAAGCGGTGTAACTGCTGGAAGAATAAAATTACACTTTCCTGAGCGTAACTCTGTGCCTAATAGCTATCTGGAAGAAGAAACAGAAGGGCGCATAGGAAAACATTTGGCCCTAAGAGACAAGAAGTAACAGAACAACGGGAAAAATTCCACAGTGAAGAGTCTCATCATTTGGGCCCCTCAAGAAATGTTTTCGTAATTGGGGTCCTCAACTCAAGGAGGATTAGGTGGGCTAGACATGCAGAATAGAAGTACACACAAAAACAATATTGTCTGGCAAACGAGATTAAATGCATTCGTAAAAATGTGTTTCGTCAAATCAGCAGGATCAATACATCCCGCTTGGCTGTTAACTGAAATAACAGGGTAATGGAATGGAAACTCCTACAGACGGTAAATGAGGAGCGTGAAAGGAATTAAGTCCATTCTCATATACAGGGTAACACAAGAGAATTAAAATTCCTTGCTGCATGTGTTTATAATGGGGACTGTTCTGACGTTCGCTAATATTGGTAGCAAAAGATATTACCGATATACAACACAAAATCAGACAGCTAAACTCTCCCGTTTTTATGTTACTCTTACTGGTAAATAAAATAAACCGAAGACTCTCTCTCTAATTTAAGAAGCACCCCACTCTTAAAAAGGGTTTTCCAGGAAAAAAGTTTTTCAAACAAATACATTTCACTGTCCATCAAATTTACTACCCATTTAGCGAGGCTACTTGATATTAGAGGAATTTTGAGGAGTGAAAAATAATACACCGACTTTAAGACGCGCCCAAATTTTCAATTCAGAAAAACGCGAAAAAAAGCAGTGTCTTATATTCGAAGTAATATGGTATAAATAATATCTATTTTGCGAGAAGTATGAATCACAGAACTACAATAGAAATTACTACTGTAGTAGATCTTTGAGAACTCAAAACTCTGTTCAAGAATTTCTCTATCTTTCACGTATCCGAAGATTTCATTTGGACGTTCGCAACAGACAACAATACGATCCTATCCTAAAATTGTAAGAGCAATCAACACCCTCACACACTATGTGCTTAGAATCATTTTAACATGTAAAGTCAGTATTCCATAATTAAAACCAGAATTTTAATCTGCTAGCTTTTGTTCAAAATCTAAGGGCACGTCTTCTCCCTGGTTATGGTGTTGTATCCTGCGTGGACCCGGTGGGGAACGTATCTTGGATGTTGTTCCCAGAGGGACGGAGCTCGGAACTCAGGTTAGGACGGGGAGTCGGGGAGGCCGCACACACTCTCAATAATCCCCAAGTACAGTGTACTGGAGTTTTATTGTGTGTATTTAGGGAGTAACTGCAGTTACAGCTGAACTGTATTGGTGACAATTCTCTCCAGCGAGGCTCTCCATTACCGTTAACACTCACTGACCGTCCAGCTTCATTCTCTGTTGTTCAGCCATTGTTCGAGATACACAACAGGCTGCAACTGGAGCACAAGGCAGCTACTGTTACATACCTCAATCCACATATTGCTCGCGCGATGAACACTTTGCGTGACCAGTTATAAACAAAAAGAAATAGAAGGAAATTATATTCCTCCCATGCCTGATCTGCTTACTAAGAAATGGAAGTGTAAACAAAGAGTATGAGTTACAGGAAGGCAAGAACTAAGCATGATAAAATTAAGCTTATGACTTACATACAGTGCATACAACAATCCTGGAGAGAAAAGAAAGAAAAGAACAAAAAAATTAATGTGTATCAACTACAAAATAATGACAGTTTGTTTCGTTCCTCATGCCTGTCTGTGCCAGGGCAATTACTACATATTTTTGGAATGCGGTTCTATACAAACCACCCTTAATGTGTAAGCAGAAAGAAATCTCTCTTTCTAATTTTAAATATTGCAGTCCCCTGGGATGTCACGTTGCGAAGATACGCATCGACGTTTCAGCGGAACCTCCTGCATGAATTTTTAACGTAGGTAAATCACGTACCCTTCAGATGGAGGCAGCGGTTTCTTCCGAAGCGTCGGTTTGTATCCACCAGACTACATGAATAACAGATGTTACAAGACGGTTACCTTCGTATTAATCGCAGCTGGAATCTTAAAACCATTTGTTAATTTTAATTATCTTAAAGAAACGAGACAATAATAGCAACTGACCTTATGTTTTTTAGCAGATGCGTTATTACTAGTTACTGTCTTCTGCACCAGGAGGCTCTGCGTCCGGGTGACGAGCTTTCTGGAATCAAACACAGGACTGCTGCTGTCAGTTCTGTCAGGAATGGACACTGGAGCGTCCTCGCTGGTGGAATTGCCGTCTTCGCGAAGTGACCGCAGCGAGGATTGCCATTGTTTCTTGGGTTCACGCTCGTCTAGACCCTTTGCGAAACTGAAACTGCGCCTCAGCGTACTGGCACCAGAATGCACTAAGTTGCTAAGCTGTTCCCGTATTGAGGAACTCCTGCGTAATTGACTGTTTTGTGGCAGCGCGAGTGTATTCTTCTTGTCATTTGTTCCAGATGACTTCTGTAGTTTACCGCTTGTATTCTTTTTGGTGTCGTCTTTGGGTGGAGGCGTTGTTTTGGTGGTAGACGCCTTTTGTTGGCCTTTATTTTTCTTTGAAGATTTTCGAGAGCGGCTCGCAACGTCTAGCTGTCTGCTGAGCGTCATGGCATCAAAATTACAAGAACTTAAACTGCCGTCGGAAACAAATGTAAATGAACGCCCCTCCTAGTAGTCTACAGTCACCAGTAAAAAAATCTTATCTGTGAGGGATTTTCTGCCATAAAAATTGACTCTATTACCCAAGCAAAGTTGTGCAGAAAACAGTACAGTGTTCCTCAAAATGAAATAAACCAGCGTATAATGGCGGAAAGTAATTCCTTCAACTTATTCTGTCTACACGAAAAAGTTCCGGAAAAAGTTTCTAAAAAAATGTCTTTAATAAAGACAGAAGTACTAACATTCACAAAGTTTGTTGACGAAAAAACACCCCAAAAAACCTGCAAATGTGTTCTCGAAATGTTTATATACAGTCACAGTGATATTCAAGACAGATGTGCTGAATCATAACACAGTTTCGTCACATTCCCTGCGCACGTTTTCACCAAACAAGAGACATACAGATATATTACAGCACGGCAAATCTGTCCCGGCTGTTTCGTAACAAAATTCCTTCCTACGACAAGACGGGGAATGAAATGCACAAAAAGTTCCAGTTTGCATTGTAGTTTACATTGACAAATTATGAAACAAAGTTCTTCAGTATAAATAAGGGGATTAATGTCGGTATTGCTGTCTTTCACAGGTCATGTCTGCGGCTGACGACTTCTCACCACAAACTGTCTCGCTATCCGTCCTTCAAGTTTATGTCAGATGTTCGCACACGCCAGACACATCCACATCCTGTTACGAAGATACGAAAGGAAATTATTTGTTACTTGGAATTCTTCCATTAGTAACAAACAGCAGCTGGACCAGAACAATGAAACAATGATTTAAAAGTCCCAATTTCTCAGATAAATCCTCCAAAAGTTTCAAAACTGCTATCACTTATACATCGCCGTATCACATTATTAACACATTTCATGTGATTAGGCTACAAAAATTTTCAATATTTCATCTGGGATATCTTTCATTTTTTTCGTCATGCAGGTTCCTCATAGCCCCTATAAATTCCCGTAATATCAGTAACAACTCTACCACTCTAAAACATTACAACATACCGTAACACAATTTTAATATTATAACATACGTATCCATATTTTTATGGTTCGACAAAGATTCACTGCGTGAATCAGACAGATAGTTCTCCAAGTACAGAATCCCATCGTCAACTGAGGATTTCAAATTGCTTCTACTTTTGTGCGCTCTGGTATTTCATACACACACCCGGTTTTTTGGAAAAGGCACAGAACATGTACGTGCGTTCCGCACCAAGGAATCCAAATTTGCTGTGACCAGGTTACTAATGGCATTAGGAGGATTTCTCCTGTATTCCAGATTACTGCAGGTTTATGTTTGGAACAAGTGTTTACTGTTACTAGCACAAGGCCAGTGGAAATCTTATCGGACAAATTCAAGAAGAGGGTAAAAAAATCTGTAACCTTACTTTGTACCAAGTAATGGGGATACATTTCTTTCTGTTACAACTCATTCAACTATAATAACAGGTGGATGATGGATTTTTTCATCTAATAAAATTATTTACCGACTCTATATTTCACAAGTGACTATCATACTGAAGAAACCATCATATATTCTTCCATAATCATTGTACATTTTCCAATTATATCGGATAGTACTTTGTTATACAGAGCGCGCGTTCCACCAAAAATAACAGAGAAAAATTTTTCTTCCTCCTTCTCCATAAACCCTTTCGTATGTTTATCTCCTTCCCTTTCTACCGCATTATTTTCCCACTCCTTTATTCCTGTCTAGTGCCTCGACGTGAGTCTTACCGCATCCTAGCGAAGGTGCTCTGTTTTCCTCGAGCTTAGTAAAAATTCGCTGTTTATTACCTTCAAATTTCGGCTGTTTAAATCCCAAGAATTAAGGTCCTATCTTATTTTGTGATAGGTTACGGCTGCACAGACAGCCCTAGCAAGACCCTTCCCATGGAGAACATATAGACCAACTTCACTCGAATTCAATTTAAACTGATCGTTCCATAGGAATGAAATCCCGAGAACTGATTTCGACTATATGCGACAATATAAATTTCATATCCGTACAATAAAAACGAACAGGATGGACTATTTACTTTCAATTTATTTCAATAATTAACCTCTACATGTTTCGAGCAGGCTTACTGTTCGAAACATGTAAAAGTTAATTAATGAAATATATTGAAAGTAAATAGGGCATCCTGTTGATTCTTTTTGTACGGATATATTACGATACACGGTCAACAAAACATAAAATTTGCACATTTTATAAGCAACCTAAAATTACTGCCAAAAATTTTGAGTTACTATATTTACGTACTTATCAGTTACGGCTGCCGCAGACACGCCCATTGGCACACCTCATTCCATTATACACAATCCCGCTTAATAAATACACAAGTTTTCTGTAATTAGTAAAGACCAGGCTAGGATTGGGTCGGGTAGCTCAGTCGGTATAGCGACTGACTACGGGCTGAACGGTCCAGGATCGAATCCCGGTGAGGACAAGATTTTCCGCTCGTCCAGACCGCCCCTGGGGTCCACCCAGCTTCCTGTAAAATGGGTACCGGGTCTTTCCCGGGGGTAAAGTGCGGCCGGGGCGTGATGCTGACCACTCACCTCCTTCTGGTGCTGCGGTCATGGAAAAGTAGAGCTATACCTCGACCCACCCTCTGGGCCACATCGCGCCTGTAAGGGGATCACTTTACCTTTACCAAGCTAGGATCAGTATTGAATGAATATAATTATACTTCATATTAACAGAGGCCCAGATTCCCCCAATACCCAAATTCATATAAAGTGTTTTGCAAACGGCGATTTTGCCCATCTTCCAGCAAAGTAACACCCCGCTGTTGGCGAGAGATGGCTGCACTCCTACACCAGTGTGCGTCACCACAAGTTTTGTACTTCTGTTTTTTTTTCCTCGCATGTCACGCCGGTGTTGTACATCTGTGAATTTCACGCTATTTCCAGTTCTTCATTAAAGTTGTTGTACGTTTAAATTAATCGGCCCCAGCCGGCAATTTAAATTTGCTGATATGCTGTTATACCGCAGATAACTAGTACAGTGTGTCTGTGAGGTAATACAGTAGCGCTACGGTTGAAGTGGCATTAGGTCCTATCCTGCGAGCGATCTTCCGATTGAGTGGTAATTAAAACACGAGACACTCAGCAGTAGCTAGTTTCCACGAGACAGCGGACTGCTAAGGGACGGAATTTCAAGCCAATGCAATCAGAATTTCGTCTGATGTTAGACCTTGACACGATATCCCACATAGCGGAATGAATTTGACGCAGTTGGCAACTTCACTTAATCGTAACGAGGGAGGTGACGTTAATCTGGTTCAATAAATTTTAACGTGCACATATTTGTACAGATGTACCATATGATAAATAAACGACAATTTGCCACCAAAATCTAAACTCGATCTCACAGCCTCACGGTTGTCATTCACGTACGGTGATAATGATCATGCTGATGACTGTGATGTTGATTATTTTTATGTTTTGCTGACCGTGCATCTCAGTATAATCTTAGCAATGGACCAACTTAATGCACAAATTCTTCTTTCGTAATAAGTTTATTATATTCCTCTACATGTTTCGAGCACTGTTGCGCTCATCATCAGGAGGTCAAATTGTATTATACAGCAACTGGTATCATCACACCTGTAGGTGGCTGTCCGGTGCACAGTCCTCTCCCAACCCGTGTACCGGACGGCCACCTACAGAGTGTGACGATACCAGATGCTGTATAATACAATTTTGGCCTCCTGATGATGAGCACAATAGTGTCCGAAACATGCAGAGGAATATAACAAACCTATTATAAAACAAGAATTTGTGCCTTAAGTTGGTCAATTACTAAGTTGATGATTATGTTTATGATGTATCTAAGATTGTTCGAGTAACGTTGGGTTGTTACGATACGATAATCTTTTTTCGTTCTGACTAGTACCTGAAATATTAATTTACAGTTGTGCTATTGCGCACGACCACTCTTGACGTCCTGAAGTTTCATCATCACGTAAACAAAAGTCCATCCCCCAATCTTATGCTGAGGCATTTCAAATCAATCAAACATTTCACTCGTATTTATTCAAGAACTGTTTGTTTGAGTCATGTATTTCCATGATTATCTGTCTACCAAAGATCGGATTTCCTCAAGATTTTCCAAGTAGAATATAAGAATTTATCAAATAGTGCAGTATGCTATATGTTCGAAATTCATCCTCCTGCATTCGTTGCAACAAAATTCATTGCAGAACATTAAAATGTACATAAGATGATCATGCAATATTCTAATTCACGTTACCATTTCATGTTCAACAATCTACATGGTTTCGTTTCAGTTACAAGCCCAAGTTTGACTTCCATAAGAAAACATAAATAATTTTACGGTTGCGTCTTCGCCCGTTTTTTAGCGGGTTTGTACTTCGCGGATTCGAAAATTCGTGAGGCCACTCCAAGAATAGCGGTAGCACAGTGGTTAAGGTGCTGTGCTACAAATCGGAAGGTCGCTGGTTCGATCCCAGCTGGTGTCAGTGGATTTTTCATTGACATAAAATCCTTCCGATCGCACTATGGCCCTGGGGTC
>Ga0123353_10016331_pt1 | contig 10847 bp, 10 predicted proteins | sample TergutLab28metaG_3_FD_92763 | JGI IMG/M metagenome (GOLD analysis project Ga0123353, IMG submission 92763) | Labiotermes labralis P3 segment gut microbial communities from Petit-Saut dam, French Guiana - Lab288 P3 | ecosystem: Host-associated > Arthropoda: Insects > Digestive system > Gut ... | reverse complement strand
GTGGTTTGGTTTGAAAAATTTGGGGGTGCCCGATAAATTTTGGGGGGGGGGGGGGTGTTGAACCCCCCAAAACCCCCTCGGTACGCCACTAGTCATTTCCTACATTCCTTTGGAACAGTGAGGGTGAAAATCACTAATTTAAGAAGATAAAAAAATAATGCCTTACCTGTGTGCACATAGAATTCACTTGTGACTTCCCATGAACCTAAACGATAATACACAATATCCAATGGGTGAGGATCCTTCCAATTAACTATGCTCTGCTCGTTTGGTTGACAATCCGATGTCAGAGTCAGTACACCAGCAGAGAATTGTATCTTGAAGTCACAACTGCCTGAGTAATCAAAATACAGTTCCTGAAAAAAAAAAAAAAAAGTAGTTCTTGCAGAAGAAATCAACCTAACTCCAATTACAGAATTAGCAACATTCAATAAAGTTAATATTAGGCTTACTAATGTGTGGTGAACCTGCTGTATCCATTAAAAAGACATGCACAGGAAGAGACAACACATCTGGTGGAAATCACATACCTTGCTGCCATGTGTGGAAACCACATGACCGTCACTGATAAAGAATAAATTATCATAAAAACTATTTTAATACATACACAAAGATTTCAGTTCACAATATGTGGCATATATCAGAACAGCAATTTAAACAAATATTCTGGAGACCTGCTTGTCTTTATGTTCCCATGTCCTACTATTAGTATGCAAAGGAATGTTTGTGTCATACATAATTAATCAAATAATAAAAATGGTTTACCATCATCCATCTGTACTTGGAGCTTCTGACTGAGATCACAGTAAGAAATAAATTATAGGAAAACTAATGAAACGTCCTTGTGTTGAGAACTTATGGCAATGGTAGAATGCTAATGGAATATTAACTGTCAGGGGAATATCTCACAAGTTGCATGATGCTATACTGGCGTTATTCAGGCCCCAGTGTCATAGCACTACTATCCAATTTCATTAAAACCCATCAATTTGTTCAACAGTTACCTGGTCAGGCATACACTAACTCACACACACAGACACAAGAATGACAGAATAAAGCTTTGTTTTCACATTAAAAAAGGCAGCTTACATTTCTTCTGTCTTTCCACATGGACAACGGTGGACACACAGTTTATATATATTTTACAACTTATGTCACATCTATTGACAACTGCGACTATCATAATTTCTAACAATGTTGATACTGGGGCTTTTGATTATCAGAGACACACGTTCAAAACAGACTCTAATTAACTTATGGGCCAGAGGGAGGGCATATTATTCTTTTTCAGTGGACACCTAATCATTCCACACTTTAGTACATGTTCAATATGACACAGAAGAAGAAGAAGAAGAAGAAAAAAAAAAGAAGAGATGATTATGAAGAAGAAGATGATGATGATGATGATGATGATGATGTGGTTGTGGTGGAAGAAGAAGACAAAGATGGTGAAGATGAAGAAGAAGAAGAAGAAGAAGAAGTAGTAGTGGTGGTGGTGGTGGTAGTAGTAGAAGATGATAAAAAATGACAAAAAGAAAGAAATTACAAACTTTATTGTGCTAGTCTCTACAATGTATTGGCAAATGGTATAGCAGGCCACATGCTTGCCTGTGTGTGTGTGTGTGTGTGTGTGTGTGTGTGTGTGTGGTAGCAATTTAGATGTCCATGCTAAGCCAGAAAAACTCAGGCCGTTATGATGTGTAACTGCTATTTAAATCCACTTCCTGAAGGGTACAGTGCTACTATTTTTATTTGCAGCTATATGCAGTTTGGACACCCTTGCACCCTTAAGAATGCTAGTAAGGCTCTCACATCTGGAAAGCTCATATTACAGAAACAGACCTGCAACACTTGCTCTAGCTACATGCTTTTTGTGTACTTGTTAACCCTTCTACCCTCCTGACATTCTACTCTTTTGACAGATTATGGAAACATGCCTGATCACCATTCCTTCAAAGGGACAGACCAATTCAAATAGCAAAGCTGTACACCAGCTTCAAAAAGCACAAATAAGAGAAAGCATAGATAAAATCTGGAGCAAGATTAAACCAGTGACAGAACAAATGAAAGGACCCATGTATGTGATTTAAGTTCTAAATGTGGCTGTAGTAAATGTTGATCAAAACTTGATGGTCGAGAAGCCAGTATTTTTTATGCATTTTGGGATTTGGATTCCTTTCCTCAACAAAATACATACTTATTTGAATGCATTCAAACAAAAGATAGCAAGCTAGTATAAAGCTAAAGGTCTCCCAATAACATGCAATTCAGGCACACAGTGGGGAGAAGAGTTGTAGGTGTCCTCTTAACTGCAGCAGTATATTGCTGTGCATGGTCAGTACCATGACCCAGCTGCTTTACCCCCAGGAAAGTGCTCCACTACTGATCCTACAGAAGGCTAAGTACAGGGTGTACCTGAAGAAAATTAAAAAATGCTTCAGCAGGCAATGCCAAAACTAACTGCTGGCAGAACGTTCTATAAAAGAAGACTGTGGGTTGACATTCTAGGTGTCCATCATTATGGTGAGGATATGGAATATACAGTTGCATGTGATTTCACTTACTCTAGTCCTACAAAAAGTACTGTTTATCACCAGGCTGCTTGCCTGTAGGGCACATGACATATTGCTGCAGAGACCAGTGATGTCACCTGCTCTGCAGTATTTAGCTCTGCAATAAGAAATACTCTGCATACTCATGTATGATCATCATACTATTATAATTATTAAAATTGGACAATATGCATATTGTTCCTGGAATTGCTTCAAGTACAAACATTCTGCATTTACAGTTTTTTTTAAACTTTCATTAGATTAATAATTTTGAATAAGGAGAGCAATGGCACTCAAATCAATGCAATTTTTCTGGGATATTTGATACACACACACACACACACACAGGAGGCAGAGTCAAAAGTAAAGTTAATTTATTAATTATTTTGCATACAACAATCTGTGAGAAATGCAGAGTGTGTATAATATCTCAACATAATCATCCATTGTTTCAATGCATATTTTGTAGCAGTTCACAAGCTTTCTGATCCCATGTGCAAAGAAAGACTATGGTTGTGATCATAACCACATATGCATTGTGTCCTTAACTTCACAATCCCTAGCAAATCTTTGTCCACACAAGGTTTTTTTACTGGTCCAAACACGTGATAATCTGATGCAGCTAGGTTTGATTGTACAGTTGATGTGTGTGTGTGTGTGTATGGGTGGGGTGGGGGAGAGGAGGAGTTCAATCTTCAGCTACCTGATTGCTTGAACAATAAGTAGCTGCTGCAGAATGCAGGTGTGCTTCCTCCTGGAGCACAAAAACTTTCCTTGCAATGCTCAGTTCACCATATTTTGTTAACATTCTCCTATAAATTTGATGTTCTAACATCTTCTGACCACAAAAATGCATCACACCCCGCTGTTCTACACCAGTACAATTTGAAAATGGTGCCACCAACATTAACTACACCTAACAATGACTTGTAGTGACAATGCCTAGTATGTAGTACTGACTACAACAGCTAAGTTTGAGTGTGCATTGATTTATGTGCCTCTTAATGTTAATTTTTGGTTCACCTTCATACACAGAGTCAACAACGCACAACTTTTTAATATATGTACCGAAGCTCAAATTTTGAGTCCACCTGGAAGTGCTTTAAAAAGGCATAACTGGTTGATCAAAATACCTATTTACACAACAATCTTCTCTCACAAGAACCTTAGAATTCCTTCTAAATTACTAAATGTAAAGTAAAGGTAAGTTCATGGCATAATGTGCCATGAAGTACACAGAGGTAGTAAAGGTACTATGTGGGGGGGTGGGTGCTCAATTCTTGGCCCCTGCTGCTTTACTCCCGGGAAACAAACCATGTACCCATTGCACAGGAAGATGGGTAGGCCCCATGGCTAGTAAGGGCAGGTGTAGAAACATCACCTAAATCTGAGTTTAAAAGCCGAACCATCCAGCCTCTAGGAAATTACAATACCGGCTACACTAATCCAGCCCACTAAATTACTAAATGAAGAGATGCAATATTTAGTAGAATATCCCTTCATCCTTCTATTATTTTGCCTCCACTGGACATTTTACATTGTGTTCATTTGCGAAAATTTATAGAAACTCACAAACGGGACTACATTTTAAGTCACCGAGTAAAAAATTTAAACTATTCGTAACCATCTATATTCAAATGCAACAATTTAAAAAAAGTACTTGAAAAATTGCATTACTGTAAAACTTTCATATCCAAACTAAAATGATTTTAAAGATTTGGCTGAACACCTGAATTATTTTCAAACTTCCAGGAAACTGATGCTGCTGAAATTAACCCCCTAGATCAACAAGAATGGAATATCTCAACATTAACGTATAATGATGACAGAAATACTCTGTAAAATTTAGAACTGAAAAGAACGTTAGGGTAGATATTGGCAATAGTAGGTTAGACAATGATATTCAGTCAGTTAAGAGCAAGTACCACCACTACCCTATAGACCCTCTTAGAAGGTCATGCTCATTAGAATAGATGAACATTTCTTGAGTGCTGATATTTAGAGTTTCATGTAAAAAATTTCAAAACGCATGCTATTCTAAAGACTGAACTCTATTAAAAGTTATTATATTAAATTTCACAATGATATTAACAGATAATGTCAACATGTAAGTGTCCATCTCTTAAGCTGTATGGGAACTAAGCATCCGATTTCCATATATGTAATAGTTAGGTTAAAGCAGTACTCCTGCAAGGGTGCGAAACATGGAAGTGACTATACACATAACAAATTACTGTTAAGGGTATAAGCACTTTGCGGCTAAGTCCATAATGTGTGGCTGTTGGTCCTGTTCTGTGTCCATGACCTGTATGTATATGTGTCACGTGAGTGTTCTGGACGCGTCATGCAGAGTGGCATGTTGTTGGTTGCAACTGTGTTTTATCTGCACAACAAACCGCTTTTGTGTCGAGGGAATTGCGCTTTTTACTGACCACCTTCAACAGGTTATGGGCCAGATCGCGCATGGTGCACGTACTCCATAAAAGTGCAATGATAAATGAGGTTGTGTGTGTGGCTTTGTGTGCTTCAAACAAAATTTTTCGACGGGCTGAAATTGCGTAAGACTCTATATTAGTGCGGTCGTAAAGAGAGAATGCGCATCGGTGAACTATCTTCATCTGCTATTATTGATACGGGAGAAGTCGTACACCGTGAACGTTAGAGGTTTATTCCTTTTTCATTTCATTGTGTATAATTGAATATTGCTAACGAAAGAAAATATGGCGTCGGATCCTCAAATAAAAGCCGAAAAGTTTGTTGGTGCAACCAACAGGGCCAAGTGGAAGTGGCAAATGAACATGCACTTCGAACAGTATGATATGTCGATTATTGACGGATCGATGGAATGTCCCAGTTAACGAAAACTGAAAAGGCGTCGGAAGTTGATAAAAAAAATTATTGGCGTGGAAGCGGGATAACACCCGGACGGGGAAGTTAATCGCGAGTGCGCTGAGTCAATCGGTTGCGTATTTGGTATTGACGTAGCGTGATGCCAAGGATATTTGGGACAAGTTCGTCAGTGTGTATGAAGAGAGCAGTATTCAACGACTAAATCTGTTGGTGACAGAGTTCTTCAAGCTCCAGCGTGATCAATAAATTAACATTGCCGCATACGCCGCTTAGGTTGAGAAGTTATTCTCGGTACCACGACATACCGATTGATTTACTGCATTGGCAGATCCTGGCAACAGTTGGAACTGAGTACCAGGAATTTAGCAATGTCTGGGAGTCGCTTGATGATAACAAGCGAAGGACGAACAGTGTGCTTCAGAAACTGTGTACGATCGAAAAACAGTACCATACATCGACGACAGCGGCAGATTCAAGTGCATTCATGACACATGTGTCAACCACGAAGTATCAATCGGTGGAGATCAAAACAAGTGGGTCGAAGAAGTAAACCAAAGACAACAGAGAAAATCGTACCTGTCTTCATTTTTGGAAGGCTGGTAATCTGAAAAAGAATTATCGGAAATTGAAAGCTGACAAGAATAAATCAGTGGCGACAGATAGCATGGGTACATCGTCAATGGACGATACCGCAGGTTCAGCGTTTTCGACAGTAACAGTGGGTAGCATGAGACTTGCGGATAAGTGGGTATGCGATTCTTGTGCATCGCACCACTTGATTTCCAATAGGCAGTACTTTGTAACGCACAAGGGGTTTTCGGCTCCAGTCAATATATCATTGGCAGGTAAAGGAACGATACTGCCTTGTGGGTTTGGTCGTGTTAATATTGAGATGTTGGTAGATGAAGTGGTGCACCGGCTACTTGGAACACTTGTGGTACGATCCCGATATTGGAAGACACCTGTTCCCGGTACGGAGTGCGACACAATATGGAATTGGAGTCATCATAAAACAACAACATATTATGTTTTAACGCGATGGTCAGCGCGTGGCAACAGGCGGGTGGATGACGGGCGCATACGCCATGGACATGCGCGTTGTGTTCCCAAGACAGCCAGTGGTAGTTAACATTTCAACGGCTTCAGAAACCCCTTTAGGTTTGCCAAAAAATTCGCAACCATCAAGACAAACGTCATGTGCGAAGGGTGCTGGAACGGATGGAAATCAACATGAGCACGGCAGAAACGGGAAGCTTCTCTGATGGATGTGTTTTGGGTAAAGCGCATCGGAAGCCTTTCACTCCATGGTCGGATCGATCACAGGGCGTCGGTGAGTTAATCCATGCCGATGTTAATGGGCCAATGTCATTGAAGTCGCTTCGAGGTACAAAGAACTATATGTGTTTCAAGAACGATTACAGGAATTTCCTACATCAAGCAACAGAATGTGTTTCTAGGTGTTTATGCTCGTTCCCGGACGGAATGTCGACCGCTGATCAGAGAAAGGATGTTCCGATATGATGGTGGCAAGGAGTTCGCATGTGAGAAAGTTCCTCGTGTCCTCTTTGATCGTGGTATTACATTGTTGCTGTCGGCACCGATGCGACTGAACAAACCAGAGTTGCAGAACGTGAAAATCACACAGTTGTAGAGCTCGCAGGTCATTGCTCTCAGTGAAGGGCTACCAAAACCGATGTGGGCACAGGCCTGTGAAACTACAGTATATGTGCTCAATTGTACAGGATAAACATTAGTTATCGGGAAATCTCATATTGAAAGGTGGAATGGTCACGTGATGATCTAGGATAATCTATATTATGTATACATCCCAAAGCAGTTTCAGTAGAAATTCGACAAAAGTTTGTTTGGTCGAATAATTGGCTACCTGAATGATACAGATGGGTACCAAGTTTACGTGTAATGTCTCAACAAGTTTGTGATTTCGCATGTCTACTTCAAGCCAGAAAAACTTTGTACCTCTTCAGTGGTTGAAACGGGGTTGAACAACCTAGCTGTGGAAGATGTGCTTGCGTAGAAAAGGCAAGAAGATAACAGAATGTCGGAGTCGTCACAGTTGGAGAAAATCCTCTAGGTGGAGACCGAGGAAGAGTTTTATACGAACACAAGAAGACCAATACGCACGGTCAAGAAGGCCAATGTGGAAAACTTCAGCGGACTATATTCTTCCGTTGGCACGCACTTCTATTTCTGGTGGTGGAGATCCAGCGTCATAGTGGGAAGCTATGAATTCCGCACAGGAGGAGTGGGTTACGGCCATGAAGGAAGAAATGGATGCATTGGTGGAAAATGACACGTGGGAGTTGGTTGATTGTCCGAAGAATGTGAAGGTCATGACAACCGCTGGGTGCTTCGAACGAAGCTGAATGCTCATGGTTAGACAAAAGGCTTCGCGCTCGACTGGTCGCGAAAGGACATGTGCAAAAGGCAGGCATTTATTACGATGAGACCTTCAGCGGTGTGGCACCATACGCCACTGTACGTGGTGTGCTTGCCGTTCATGCTCTGGAGAAGCTGCAGTTTGCCAGTTTGATGTGAAGATGGCATTTCTCTATGGCACAGTTCAGGAGGCAGTGTACATGCGTCAACCAGAGGGGTTCGACGATGACAGCCGTCGGGTATGCAAGCTCAAGCGAAGCCCTACGGTCTCAAGCAAGCCCCTAGGTGTTAGAATAAGCGGTTTGTAGACTCCATGAGGAATCAGAGATTGATAGTACAGCGGATCCATGTTTACTTGTGCGTCAGCGTAATGGCAAGAAGGTAATTTTTGCCATCAGTGTGGACGACTTGATCGCGGGAAGTGAAGAAATTAGAATCGATGTGTGTATTGATCAGTTGCATCGTAAGATTACGATGGGCACACTCAGCTATTTCCTGGAAATACAGGTAGAACAAAGTAAAGATGGCATCTTCGTGTGCCAGCGTTTCTACACGGAAAAGGTCCTGGAGCGATTCAAGATGCATGAAACAAATCCAGTAGCAATGCAATGTGACCGTAGTAGTGGTGGAGCTGAGGATTCGTTTGGGAGCCATGTGGCATACCGTGAAGCGGTGGGCTGCACCTTGTACTTAGGAACAAGTCCAGACATAGTATTTGCTGTGTCGTGAGCAGCTGGAGCAATGGATCGACCAACCGAAGCAGACTGGATTGTTGTCAAACGTGTCGTCAAGTACTTGCGGGGAACGAGCAATTATGGTTAGCTGTTCGGAGCTTGTAACATTAAGGGAATGTTAGAAGCGTTCAGTGATTCCTGGTTTGCAGGTGACGTCAGAAAAGACAGTCAACGAGCGGCGTGTTGGCTGTGTATGCAGGCAGTGAAATGACATGGTCAAGCCAACTGCAATGGTCGATGGAACTCTCAACAACAGAAGCAGAATTTATCGCAGCCAGTGAGGAGGCCAAAGAGCTCCTTTGGCTGAAGCGTCTGCTTGACGAACTTGGTGGAAAAGGTATTGAGGTACCAACGTTATATGTCGACAATGTCAGCGCAGTGAAACTTGCGAAAAATCCAGAGTTTCATAAGCGATCTAAGCACGTTGAAGTGCGGTATTTCTTCGTACGCGAGTGTTACCAGGATGGTCGCATAGGAGTGGAACATACTGACGGATTAAAAAGTTAGCAGATTTGTTGACGAAACCGTTGGATTGAGTGCGGTTTCGGACACTACTTATTGAAATGAGTGTTCGAGATTATTAACGGATGTGCAGCTTAGCACAAAGTTCATACAGTGTTTAGGAGGAAATGTTACGGATAATACACTGGGGTGGACTCGGCTGTGTGTGGCTTCTGCTACTCTTCTGGTGTCCATGACTAGATATGTATGTATCATGTGGATGCGTCATACAGAGTGGCATGTTGTTCGTTGCAACTCTGTTTTATCAGTAAAATAAGCCATTTTTTGTGGAGTTTATTGCATTGTTACTAACTTAAACAATTGTTAATCAAGGTTTGTCAATATTAATATGCATAAGATGGCCTAACATAATAAGTAACACTGCCGAGCTGTGGGGTGCTACAAGGGGCAAACCTATAACGCTACAAATGAGGATGAGAAAATAGCAATGGATCGGTCATATTCTGGGGAAGGGGGGCAAATCCATTGAGAAACAAGCATTGGATTGGAATCCAGTCAGAATCAAGAGAGGAAGACCTAGGCAAGCCTGAAAAAGGACTGTTTTGGTGGAAGCAGGCAAATGCATCCAAACATGGAGCAAGGTTAAGAGGTTGGGGTGCAACAGAGTCAGATGGAGATCCTTCACAAATAGCCTGTTAGAGGTTTAGGAAATAAATCTAAGGAACTATACTGTCATTTACATCATATCTCTCAAACATTCTGTGATTATCGGAACACCACCTGAGTGAATCCGAACTACAATTAATTCATTTAACTAATTACTCATCAGGGGCCAACTATTGCAGAAAAAACTTTTCTCAAAGGAGATGTTAGTATATTTGTCTATAGAAACGTAAAATATAACACCATAAATATTGATGAGTACAATATAGATAAGGACACTGAAGCGTGTGCAATTCAGTTGGACTCAACATTTAATAAATTATGCATTTTGACTCTAGATCTCCAAGAGGTAATTTTCAAATTTCCTTAATTGATTAGACTTGATCTTGCATAAAACTTTATAATAACAAATGTAATATCTTATTCTGTGATGATGTAAATGTAAATTATCTAATAGATAATAATAGAAAGAGCCAACTTGATGCTGTATTACACTCTTATAATCTTGTGGGTATAATTGAATTTCCTACTAGACAAGGCCTGATTTCCTAAACTGCCTTTAGGTAGGGTAACTACAGTCAATGAGACAACTAATTTATGTCTAGTAACTGACGTTTTATTACAGATAAAAACTACATGTTTCGGCCAACAGTGGCCATCATCAGGTTTATCCGAAATTATATGCTCAAAAGAGAGTGTTTATATAATGTGCACTACCGCGCATTGATGTTCAGATTTCATCATCAACGTTTTGGGCAAAGTTTATTTCTTATGGCCTAAGCATGGACTCTTATTAGTCGCTAGAGTGGTCCTCTGGACTGGGTGGTACAGGCCTGGTGGAGACGTGCGTGGTATGGGATGATATCCCTGTTGGATCCTGTGATGGGGGTTTCTGTGGGCTGATTAATATATCATCATTCTTATGTCTTGAAAAATTTTATTGCTGCTGGTGTGTGTCTACCTTCCTGGTTCTTGTGTAGGCTAATGCATTGTTTATTATTCGTGTGGTATTCTGTATCCTCTTTGGTTCTTCTAGGATGTCCGGGGTCTCTTTATTCTTGGTGTATGCATGTGGTCCTCTCTGCGACTCAGTGTGTGTTCAATTGGGATCATATTATGCGTTTCTCTTGTGCCCTATGTAGGGGTAGGGCACTTGCGTGTGAAAATCTTTAATAATTTACCCTTGGAG
>Ga0123353_10016330_pt1 | contig 10847 bp, 10 predicted proteins | sample TergutLab28metaG_3_FD_92763 | JGI IMG/M metagenome (GOLD analysis project Ga0123353, IMG submission 92763) | Labiotermes labralis P3 segment gut microbial communities from Petit-Saut dam, French Guiana - Lab288 P3 | ecosystem: Host-associated > Arthropoda: Insects > Digestive system > Gut ... | reverse complement strand
TTAGCTATAAGTGGAGAATCTTCAGAATCTTTTAAATCATTACCAATAGCTAAAGCATCAAAAGGAGCTTTTTTAGTTTCAATAACACCAAAACCTAAATTAACTAAATCCTTAGTTTTTTCATTACTTGTAGTATTTTCATTAGAATACTCAAAATCTGTTGATTCTTTTGGAATATCAAAAACATCAATGTCTACTGTGATTTTCATGTTTAAAATATCTTCAAGTAACATAGCTGTTTCAGGATTAGCTCTAACCATTTTATTTTCATATTTATAAATAGTTTCTCTAGAAACATGGGCTAAATCAGCTAAATCCTTGAGAGAAAGAGAATATTCTTCACGATACTCTCTTAATACATTTCCATTAATATTAACATAGTATCCTCCTCTATCAGATAAAAACTCAGGATATTCATCATATAAAACTATGTTTTTAAGAGTATCAACACCAATAACTGGAAGTCCATGTCTTTCATAAACAACATCTTCTTCAAGTTTTTGTGTTTTAGATTTAACACCAACGATTAAAGGGGATGCTAAAAATGTATTAGCTACTTTTCTAATTTCTTGAACATGAGATTCATTAACACTGTCAATATTAACTAAGACTTTTAAAAGAAGTAAAAGTAGTTTCTTGCGAGCAGCCATATCAAAACAACTTTGATAATATACTTGGGAAGTTTCAAAGCCTCCTCCAGTTAATAATTGATTAATTTCCTGTATAATTTGATTCCTATTTATAGTACTCATAGGAACACCTCAAAAAACATTCAAGATTTTAAAAATAATTTCCATTTGTATATATTGATTTACAATAATATAAATATTCCTTTTTGAATAATAGTAAAAAAACTTATTATTCATTTAATTAGTTAAAATAATTCTTAGTATTGTATTATATCATATTATTTTGATTTAAATTTATTTATATCTTATTATTTATGTTAATATAAATATTTAATATCATATTGTCTTTATAATAAAATATAATTAATTTAAAATAATTTATAATAATAAATAATATATAAAAATTTATATAAATCTATAATATCTTATAAAAAGTTATACTAAACAAAATATTCATTTAAAACTAGTAAAAATTATATAGTAATTAAGGTGTTAGACTTTTTCTTATTTTTAATGTTTATCCTTACAGATATAATATACTAAACAATAATCCAGCCCTAAATTTATTAATCAGAACAAAGTCTAAAAAAATAATAATTTTAATGAATTATCTTAATATAAAATTATAATGTGATACACTATATGAATAAAATATTGGGATATTATTTTTTTAGGGTTTTGGGCGTATTATGATTAAAACAAAACATTAACATATTAATTAATTCAGACTTTGTTCTCATTAATAAAATACATCACCTTAGTTACACAATTTTGATTTTAAATGAAACATTTTATATTCGTAAGTGAATATTCTTTTTATTAGTATTTAAAGTTTCTGATTTCTGAATGAACACTCAATTAATTGTTAAAATAGAATTATATTTTTATAAAACACTTAATATCTCCTAAAAACCATTATACATACTTTATTTTATTTTTAATTTATAATTATTGAATCGAATTATTTATATAGTATTAATTACATATAATCATGTCATGAAATTAAATCCAAAAAACAGGAAAAATAAAATAATCAATGCAACCCTTGATTTATCTCTTAAACATGGTTTTGATAATGTATCTATACATCAAATTCATGAAGAATCTGGATTTGCCTCAGGTACAATATACTATTATTTTAAGGATAAAGATGAAATTTTAGAGTATATGGTAAGAACATGTTTTATAGATAGTTTTGATTCATACATAGAAGATATAAAAAATTTCGAAGGTACCTTTATAGAAAAATTGAGATTTATCTTAGAATATATAACCCATGATTTTGGTACAAAAAATGAGCCATTATATAGTCCAAATGTAATTGAATTTAGTTATCGAGAATATTTTGCACTATTTAAAAGTCTTTATTATATTAAACCAAAAATTAGACCAATGTTTAATGAATTAAATAAAAATTTATATGATTTTTATTATGATCTTTTCCAAGAAGCTATTGAAAACAAAGAAATAAGAGAGGATATTGAAATTGAAACATTAGTCATACTTTTCCAAACAATTTTAAAAGGATATACAGATATTTGGGCCTTTCATGAAAACTTATCACTTGAAAAAATAATAGATGCTTATATAAAAATAATTGAAGAAGTGGTTAAAAAACCATGAAAAAACAATAGAAATTATACTTATGTGAAAATATTCACATCTTAGAAGATAAAATATTCAATTATTTAAGTGATTTAATAGTTTGATTGTGAGTTTCAAGAACAATTCTTCAATTGAATCAATTAAAAAGCTGAAATAAGAGAATAGACTTTATATCTGGATATATCCACTATCAAAATATTCAGTCTTTAAATGAAAATTTTTACCAGCCAAAGAACCATCAAAAGCCATAGCAGCTTCGCCCACTTTTAATCCAGAAAAATATGTTTTTTTCGCATCACCTAGTTCATATGGAAGATGATGAACACTTATTTTCATTTTTGTTGCACTGTCTGGAATATGTACAACACGATCCTTTGATCCAGAAGTCATATGATCATTCACATAGCCAACTTGAAAACCATGCTCATTATAAAAAGTAATTTCATAATATCCTATGAAAGCTAATATCCATGCATTATCTTTAAATTCAAAACCATTAGGACTAGTCCAATGAGCAGCTTTAAAGACAGAACCAGAACCATAAGTATGTATCCATATATCAGCAGCTGATACTGAACTTATTGTCATTGTGAACATGACTAATATTACGAGTACACCTATTAATTTTTTATATTTCATAAATAACACCCTCATCATTTTATGTTATTCCAATCAACTTATTTTACATGTGTATTAATGTACCTGATACAATAGTAATTAGAGTATATAAAATCCATAATTCTATCTCAAGTACATATTCCATATTTTACATCTAAACTAAATAAAGAAAATAAATTCTTTTAATATAAAATATGAATCAATCAATTGCTAAATTATATACTAGATTTTGGTAGAATATGAATCAATCAATTGCTAAATTATATACTAGATTTTGGTAGAATATGAATATGAAATTTAGTAATTGTGGTAAATCCATAAATGTTAATAGTTTTTATAATCACAGTTGTGTTCCCTGTTTTTTTTGCTTGGAAAACATGAACTGGTGGGTAAATCATTGGCACTGGAACATCAAGTTCTTCGAGATAAGAATGATTATACTTTATAACATTACCTGTAAGACTGAATTTATCTCCAATATGTACAAATATGTCATTATTCATCCCCATAATATTTATAGGAATGGATCCATTTGGATTATAAGTGTTATTAATAGGATAATTAGAATAATCAACATCATCAACATAACTAATAACACTAGCTGATACAACTGATATGAATAATAATATCAACACCAAAAATATACCAACATACTTCAAATTACTTTTTTTAAACATATATCATTACACCTCTTAATTACTATCTAATAATCCATTGGAATACTAATTATATTAATAAACTTCATTTATTATATCATTATTCCATTAGTATATCCCACCATTCCCATAAAACATATTTTATTATTATATTCATATGGAAAAAAAGAATGTGGAGTTATTTTTTAAAAATTTGCTTTTTATTTATGATTATAACTAAATATTTCAGGAAAAATACTCCACAAATAATTTTCCACCTCCATATATGCATCCATATCCAATATTTTAGTCAATGATGGGTTAAACATAACACTGGTTTATCTAAACTACTAACACTTTACAATTCCTAAATCATCAACAGGAATATCCACTAAAAAACTAGTACTGTTACTAGATCCTTTGTAACCAATTGCACTGGAAAATGTTACTGTAACATTTACAATACCATTTTCTCTAGGTGCAAAATAGACAGTATATTGACCAAAATCATCAGTAGTTACAATTCGTGGAATTTTATCATTGATACATACTATTAAAGTAGCATTAGCTACAGCATCCCCCTCTTCATCAGTTAATTTGCCAATTATATAGAAAGGATTCTTATCCTTAACTAGTTCTGGTACATCTATGGTTATTTGAGTTGATTTTGGATTAATGAAAGGAACATTATTATTTTCACCATTTATAAAGGTTCCAGCTACTGTACTTCCAATAGTCATGCCTAAAGCTATTAATACTACTAATATTCCTATTGTTTTCCTATATTTCATAAAAAACCCCCCAATATATTTTATAATTTTATACTACTAAATTCTATACTACTAAATTATATATTACTAAATTTTTTACAATGTTAATTTTTTAAACAAATTCCAAACTTAACATCATTTACAAATCAAATCTAAACACTGCAAATAAGGAAATGACTCTTGTACTTTAAGAACTTTTAAGTAGTATTGTTTAGGAGTATATTTAGTATCAACAAAACTAATAGTTATACCACCTGGTCCAGCACTAGGAATTGCATAAGTGATTTTCAACTTATTTTTATTTTGTCTTTCAATAGTTATCTCACGATAATCTCCAACAATAAAATTACTTGTAGAACAAGTCCATGCTACACATTTAACTGATAAATCAATGAAAGAACTAGCTTTCCATTCAATATAACTATCACTAGTGAGATATTTTTTATCTTGATCAAAAACAAGTTCTGAAACAAGTTTTTCAGTCATTTTCGGTCTAAAAACTTTTAAATAATATTTTTTAGGAAGATACTTACTTGAAACATAAATTACTTCTTTATTACCAGGAGTCCCAGTTAAATAAGTTGTAGTGATTTTTAATTTATTTTTTTTACTTTTTTGAATTATTGTTTTAGTATCTCCACCAATTAGACCAGAAAATCTTTGATAAACAATAAGTTCCTGATTTTTAAAAGAAACTGCTTTAAATTTTAATATAACATTCTCATTATTTTTTAAAGGAGCAGATCCAATATCAAAAATTACTCCTTTCTGTTGGATATTTTTATCAATAGTTTTAGAACTTGCAGCTGATACAGTATCTAAGACACAAACTGTAGCAAAAACAATAAAAATAGCTACAAGTAAAATTATTAATTTATCCATTCTTGCAATTACTAATTTATCCATTCTCACAATTTCACTTCTCCATTATTTTTTTAATATACAAAACTTTGTATAATATGCATAATGCCATTCATAAACTTAAAAAAATTTCAATCAAGTTGAATAACAATCAAATATTTTCAAAATCTACAATTAAAATAAAAGTATTAAATAAATAATTAATAGCATAAATAAAGTACCTATAATATCATCAATATACTTATTGTAGATAATCCTGATTTTATTTTTAGACATTTATGAACCTCATTTATTTGAATATTATACAAGATTATATAGATTAATAATAATTCAGTACTGAATTTATTAATCAGACAAAAGTCTAAAAAAATAATAAATTCATTCCTAAATTTATTAATCAAAACAAAGTCTAAAAAAATAATAATTTTAATGAATTATTTTATATCAAATTATAATGTAATTACATTATGTGAATAAAATATTGGGATATTTTTTTAAAGGTTGGGTGTTTATGATTAAAACAAAACATCAAGATATTAAATAATTCAGACTTTGTTCTCATTAATAAAAGACATCACTTTACGTGTACTCTTGGTTTTAATGAAACATTTCATATTCGCAAGTGAATATTCTTTTTGTTAGTATTTAAAGTTTCTGATTTCTGAATGAATAATCAGTAAGTAGTTAAAAATAGAATCAATCAACTATATTACATTTAAACATTCAAAGAACACCACATTTGCTTTGTCTTTTTTTGATTTTTTTATAATTTACATCATACATATTATTTTTTTACAAAATAAGTAGTAGTCAATATGAAAAAAATAAAATTCTAACTAATCATAAAACACAAGAAAAAGGTTAAGAATTATTATAAATAGTTTAAATGCTCATACATATGCTCTACTTGAGACTTCTGATTTTCACAAAACAATAAATATAAAATAAACTGAAAAAATAAATAAAAAATAAACTAAAAAAATAAATATAAAATAAACTGAAATTTTACAAAAGAAGATAGTGATAAAAAGTTATCAAAATATTATGTTTAATGAAAAAAATCATACTCATTGAATTTCCATAACAATTATTTTACCTTTTTATCTTAAATTTAATCCAATTAACTTTGTTTTAGTCATATCTTCTACAGCATATTTAACTCCTTCTTTACCCATTCCACTCATTTTAAATCCACCAAATGGCATATTATCAGTTCTAAATGTAGATTGTTTGTTTATAAAAACTGAACCTGCTTCTATTTCATTAGCACATTTTAAACCATTTCTTATACTTTCAGTAAATACTCCTGCTTGAAGACCAAATTCAGTGTTGTTAGCTATAGCTATTGCTTCTTCAACACCATTCACTTTAATAATTGGAGAAACTGGTCCAAAAGTTTCATTAACAACTACTTCCATATCTGGACTAATATTATCTAGTACAGTTGGCTGGAAGAAATTGCCATCTCTATTTCCACCAGTTAAAAGTTCTGCACCTTCATTGCAAGCTCCAACAACAGATTGTTCTATCATTTTAGCTGCATCTTCATCAATGAGTGGTCCAATATCTGTTTTAGGATTCATTGGATCCCCTATTTTTAATTTTTCAGTTTCTTTTACAAATAAATCAGTGAACTCATCAGCTATCTTTTCATCAACAATGATACGCTTTACTGCCATACATACTTGACCAGAAAAGAGATAAGATCCTAGTACTCCTGCACTAACAGCTTTTTCAATATTTGCATCCTCAAGAACAACTAATGGATCATTACCACCTAATTCTAAAGTTACTTTTTTCATTCCAGCTCTTGAAGTAATAGAAAGCCCAGTAGCTACACCACCTGTAAAGGATATTTTATTAATATTCTCATTAACAACTAATTCATCCCCAACTTCACGACCTGAACCTGTAACAGTATTAACAACTCCATCTGGAAACTCAGAAGCTATAATTTCTGCCATTTTCATAGCTGCAAGAGGAGCTTGAAGAGGAGGTTTCATTATTACTGCATTTTTTGCAGCTACTGCAGGAGCCAATTTATGTAAGCTTAAATTTACTGGATAGTTAAAAGGAGTAATTGCTCCAACAACACCAAGAGGAATCTTTTGAGTAAATGCAAAGAAACCTTTCCCATTAATTCCAGCATCTAATGGAACCGTTTCTCCATAAATCCTTTTAGATTCTTCAGCAGCAAATTTTAATGTATCAACTGATCTTGCCATTTCAACAAGAGAATCTTTAATTGGTTTACCGCTTTCTGCAGTAAGGAGTTTAGCTATTTTCTTTTGTTCAGATTTTAATACCTCATATGCAGAGTAAAGTCCTTCAGATACTTTTCGAGAAGACCAAGTTGTAAGTTCTTTTTTAGCTTTATTTGCAGCAACAATAGCTAATTTAGCATCTTCTCTATTACCAACAGGTACTGTATCAACAATTTCATTGTTGTAAGGGTTAATAATATCAAAAACTTCTTCTCTATCTTCAAACTTTCCATTAATTAACATTTTCATTTTATCACATTTTCTTTAAATATCTGAAATTAAACTATTTAGCAATAGGTGATTCCCCAATAACGATTTCCATATAGTCATAAGGAAAAACTGGAATTTTATTGTTTTTTGAACCATTTTTTAATTCAATGATTCCTTCTTCAGCCAAAGCATTAACTTTTGGTTGGACAGTTTTAATATCCTTATTGCTTAGCCTAGCTAAATCTCGAATTGATTCTGGATTAGTAGTTTTAATCAAATCTAACAATTTTAACTCAATTTTTCCAATAGGATAATTTTTTGCAAATATAATCTTTCTTTGTGTAATATCTTTATCAAGTCTATCCTTATAATGATCCCATTCTTCTAAATGAAAGTAGAATATTGGATTTTCTTTATCTTCTTTATATAATTTTTTTAAATTATCTAATGAACCATATTCTTTTTTAAGTCCATCCATAATATCTTTTCCTTTAATTTTTCGAACAAGTCTTATTTGATACATTATCTTAACTCCTCTAATAATTTATTTAAATTAACATTAGATTCATATTCTATGTGTGACATGACTTTTAAAAAAACTTTATATGAATTATTTAAAGAAATTTTTTTCCTTTCTTTATTTATATGAATATGGGGATATCCATGCCAATTATCTATTTGTATTAATTCTGGCAAAATTATTATTGACCAAACATCATCTTCATCATTCCAAATAACAAGATTATCATTAATCCTATATCTTTCTTCCATTTTTACACCCACTATATATTTCATATTATAAAAAGTTGTTGGTATTTTTAACATCAACTTAGAATAGCACTATTTAAAATTTTCCTAATCAAATTTTGAAGAAATGTTTTCAATTGAATTATTCACTTTAGCTATTTCTGTAGAATTCATCTCTTCACCAATTCCTAAAAGATAATCTTTATAAAAATAAGTAGCTATTAAAACAATTACAATCATCCCACCAATTAAAAGAATCATTTCAGCTCCAGCTTGACCATTTTCATCCAATTCCATTATGTTAAATATTTTTTCATCCCTTATAATTTTCTTAAATTCTTTTAATATCATTATTTTTCTCACCTTTTTCAGTCTTAATTCAAAGTATTTAATTCAAAAACCTAAAAAACCAGCTCCAAAATTACTTATAATAAAAAATATTCCATAAGCTAAAACTGTTAAAGGAATTGAAAATTTAATTCCTTTTTTAAAATCACCATACATTACTAGACCAATGATTAAACCAGCTAAAATTGAATGAATAATAATATAAGAACTTGCAGCTATTTTTGAAGTTTCAATTAATTCAGTTCCTTTACCTAGACTTGACATAAAAGAGGAATAAATTCCAACCATGCCTAAGGCAAATGGAGCTGCAATAACTGCAGAAATAATTAAAAATAAAACAGCCATCATAACACTAGATTTTCTCTCTCGTTTTAAAATAATTATAGCTCTTAAATCTTCAGATACATCATCAATTATATCAGCTAAACTTCCTCCACTTTTACGGGCTTCGAGGATTATTTTGAAAGTTCTTTCTAAATTTTTTGATTTAAGTCTATTTACCATAGCTTGGATACTTTCATTAAATTCTCGTCCCATCTTAATTTCAACAACAGCTCTTTTTATCTCATCGTATAATGGTCCAGAACCATATCGAGATAATTCATCCATAGCATTTTCAAAACTCATTCCAACTCTAAGCATAGATGCCAATTGCCTTAAAAAATCAGGACTTTCATTTTCTATCTTTTCAGCACGTTGTTCTGATTTGATAATTATAAAACCAATGAGTAGTGAAGGAGGAATAGCTATTGCAAAGAGAATCGAAATTATTAAATCAAATGATAAAATAATTGACAATATTGTGAAAATAAATGACAAAAATACTATAGCTAATATTAATAGTGCTAAAATCTGAGAAGCTACTGTAAAAATTCTACTAGTTAATAATATTTCTTGAAATTTAAGTAAATATTTTTCAGGGACTTTTTTCTCAATAAATTGAGAAATATAAGATATTAAATCTTCTAAATTCATATAAATCACATTCCGTAAAAATCTATATTTAAAATATTTTTTTAAATAATAAGTATATGAAGATTAAAAAAGACTCATTAATAAATATTACTCATTTAAAGATGAATTTTAAGTTGAACGTGTAAAATATAGTTAATAGTAAAATATTTAATTAAATAAAGAAAAAATAACTATTAAAAAAAAAAAGTTAAATGTGAAATATTTAATTAAATGAATAAAAAATAATTATTAAAAAAAAAAGTTGAAAGTAAAAAAATAGTATATAGAATATATAAATATAAAAAATAATTATAAAAAACAATAGCTAAATATTTCCAAACTTAGCTATACTTGTATATAAAATTATTATATAAAAAAACAATAGCTAACTATTTCTAAACTTAGCTATACTTGTATATAAAATTATTATATAAAAAAACAATAGCTAAATATTTCCAAACTTAGCTATACTTGTATATAAAATTATTATATAAAAAAATATTAAAATAAAAAAAGATATAAAAAAAAATAAAAATTAAAGAAAAATAAAAAAAATAATGATTGAAACCCCATTAATAGTTATTCAAACAGTTATTTTTGTTTATCAAATGTGGAAGAATCTTTGAGAGTAAATTTACCTCCATCTGAAGTGTAAGGACGTATTTCTAAATAATTTCCTTTTTTGTTAGAAGTTAATTTGTATTCAGAAGTCATATCTTTAGATTTAACAGGATTTAAGAACTTCCATTTTGTCATATCACTACCGTATTTTTTTAAATTTGCATTCCATAAATCTGATGATGCAGACATAAAATCATACTTTTTCACTTCTTTGAAATACACTTTACCCTTTGAAAATGCGTATTTACCTTCATATTTCGTATTGCCAGTGGCACCTTGGAAATACTGGAATCGACCATTGTTGAAGAAATGGTAATTATAAAATGTATAACCCCACTGATAGGATATAGAATTAGAATAATAAAGATAAGTTGAACCAATAATTCCATATGATCGTTTACTCCAATGTCCCACTAATGAATTAACATTTGTACTGGTACTGGCACTTGTACTTGTTCTTTTCTTCCAGTGAGCATAGTGTGTCACTTTCTTTTTGACTTTAGTTGCAGTTGTAATCTTTGTTCCGCCTGATTTTTTAGTATACCAACCATTAAAGACATACCCTGTTTTTTTAGGTGTTTTAGG
>Ga0123353_10016328_pt1 | contig 10847 bp, 6 predicted proteins | sample TergutLab28metaG_3_FD_92763 | JGI IMG/M metagenome (GOLD analysis project Ga0123353, IMG submission 92763) | Labiotermes labralis P3 segment gut microbial communities from Petit-Saut dam, French Guiana - Lab288 P3 | ecosystem: Host-associated > Arthropoda: Insects > Digestive system > Gut ... | reverse complement strand
TTTCTCTCACTAACGCTCAGTCTCGACTCCGCGCTGACGCGCTCCGCTCAGGAAGACAGAGGGATAGTACTGGATATGCTCTGCCAATTGGACACCTCCCTATGCTAATATTAAAGGTTGTGGACTGCAATTCGCTAGCATTTTTGCCGTGAGCTTAGGGGAGTATCTTTGACCAACTATAAAGACACTATGAACTTGCCGCAGACCGATTTTCCCATGCGCGCTAACTTGAGTCAGCGTGAGGGTGCTTGGGTTGATTTTTGGCAAGAAAAGGACATTCATCAGCGTGCTGTGCGTGCGCGTAAAGCTGCCGATGCTGCTCCCTTTGTGTTGCATGACGGGCCGCCCTATGCCAATGGACATATTCATATGGGCACGGCCTACAACAAGATACTCAAGGATTTGATTGTCAAATACAAAACGATGCGCGGCTACTACAGTCCCTACGTACCGGGCTGGGACTGTCACGGTCAGCCTATCGAGCACAAGGTCGAGCAGGACCTAGGACCAAAACGTATGGCGCAGATTTCAAAACCAGAACTGCGCGCGCTCTGTCGTGATTACGCGCTGAAGTGGATTGATGTTCAGCGAGACGAGTTCAGGCGGCTGGGTGTGCTGGGCGACTGGGATAATCCCTATCTGACCTTAAACCACGACTACGAAGCTGGCAATGTCGAAGTTTTCAAAAAGATGTACCTCGACGGCGTGATTTATCGCGGGCGCAAGGCGATTCACTGGTGCACGCGCTGCCACACTGCCCTTGCCGAGGCAGAAATCGAATATGCTGACGTCACCAGCCCCTCGCTGTACGTGGCGTTTAGGCTGAACCAGCTGCCAGAAGCTCTGAAACAGGCGGCGGAGTCTGACCAAACCACTACGTCTAAACGAAGCCACTCGGCTTCGCAGGTCAAGGAAGATGATTCGTTTGATGAGGTAAGCGGGGTAACCCCCTCGTCCGAAGCAAACGAAGTATCTGACGCCGAAATGCGAAGCCCAGTGGCTTCGTTAGAGGCTTCGTTAGTGATATGGACAACCACTCCCTGGACTCTGCCAGCCAATGTTGCTGTTGCTTTGGCACCTGATGCTGCTTATGTTGCACTGCGCGCTGCAGATGGCACTCTGCTGATACTAGCAAAAGAGCGCGCTGCTGCTATCGCCGAAGTACTTGAACTGGACAGCGATACCATTCCTTTTGTGACTGACAGCAGCGGGGCAATCATCGAGATGCGTGGCTCTGAACTAGAGGGACTTACCTATCAGCGTCCTGTCCCCGAGGGCAATCCTGACCTTGTTGGGCGCGTTGTCAAGGGTGACCACGTCGAGCTGTCTACGGGTACCGGCGCTGTTCACACAGCTCCCGGTCACGGACAAGAGGACTATCTGCTGGGGCAAAAGTGGGGACTTGCTACTGTTATGCCCGTCGATGACAGTGGTGTCTTTGATCACGCAGCAGCACCCTTTGAGGGGCTGACAATCTGGGACGCAAATCCGCGCATCATCGAGTATCTGGCAGACAAGGGAACACTGCTTGCTGCAGACAAAATACGCCATTCCTATCCGCATTGCTGGCGCTGTAAGAAATCGGTCATCTTTCGTGCCACCGAGCAGTGGTTTGTCTCGATGGACCATACGACAGACAGCTCGACAGACGGCACGCCAGCGCAGGATGCTACTGCAGATGATGATGGTACCGCAACAGTGGCTACAGCAGGTCTGCGTGCTGCAGCATTGGACGGACTCGACAACTTTACCTGGATTCCTGGCTGGAGCAAAAACCGCCTGTCGGCGATGATTGCCGACAGACCCGACTGGTGCATCTCTAGGCAGCGGTCCTGGGGCGTGCCGATTCCCGTGCATCGCTGCAAGGCCTGCGGCGAAGTGGTCGCTACGGCAGCAACCTTTGATGCAACTATTGCGCTGTTTAGGCAGCGTGGCGCCGATGCCTGGTTTACCACCGACCCCGCTAGCTATCTGCCGGCAGATACCAGCTGCAGCGCCTGTGGCAGCACAGAAGTTGTCCCCGAAAGCGACATCGTCGACGTCTGGTGGGAGTCAGGGGTCTCGCACACCAGTGTTTTAGAGGCACGACCAGAACTGCAGCGTCCCGCGCAGCTGTATGTCGAGGGATCAGACCAGCACCGCGGCTGGTTTCAGTCGTCGTACTTGACCAGTGTGGGGGCGTATGGACGTGCTAGCTGGGAGAACTTGATGACGCACGGCTTTACCGTTGACGGCGAGGGTCGCAAGATGAGCAAATCGGTCGGCAACGTCATTTCGCCGATTGATGTGACCAATAAATTGGGTGCTGACATCATTCGCCTGTGGGTAGCGACGACTGATTTTAGCGTTGACGTTGGCATCTCTGACGAGATTCTGACGCGGGTCAGCGATTCGTACCGTCGCGTGCGCAACAGCCTGCGCTTTTTGCTGGGCAATACCTACGACTTTGACCCGCAAGCAGACGCGCTGCCACACGACCAGCTGCTGCAAACCGACCAGTACTGGCTGCTGCGCTTGGCGAATCTGCACACGGCTATTACGACTCACAACGACAATTGGAAGTTCTATCTGGCACAAAAAGAGGCACTGGATTTCCTCGGTGAGTTCTCGTCACACTATCTGGACGTGCTGAAAGACCGCCTGTATTCAGATGCTGCGCAGTCCCGTCGCCGCCGCAGTGCGCAAACGGTGCTTGCCGCTGCCCTGAACCTGCTGGTCAAGGCATTTGCTCCCGTACTTGCTTTCACCGCCGAAGAAACCTGGAGTTTCATGTCAGATGCCTGGAAGGCAGATGAGCATAAAGACGTGGCAGAGAGCGTCCATTTATGCGACTGGCCAGAGTTTACTCTCACGCTGCCGTCTGCTCAGCAAGACAGCCTGCTTCAGACCTTTGACACAGTCCTTGCTGTGCGCGACCACGTCACCAAAGCACTCGAGGACGCACGCACAGCAGACCTTGTTGGCAAAAGCCAAGAAGCTGTTGTAACCATCAAGGCAGATGCTGCTACCTGCGAGCTACTCAACAGTCTTGGGAGTGAACTGCTCGAAGAGATGTTTATCGTTGCAGCAGTGCAGCTAGAAGTTGCCACCGCTGCAGAACTGGCTGCTGCGCGCGCAGCGGCTACTGACGCTGACCCAGCTGCAGCAAAAACGACCCTTGACCTGCAGCTTATCATCACTCCCTCGCCACTTGAAAAGTGCCCCCGCTGCTGGAACCATCGCACACTAGGTGCCGACGCAGCATTTCCCGAAGTCTGTGCGCGCTGCGCCCGTGTGCTGACACAGATGGGTGCTACTTGCTAAAACAGCCGGTAAAAATGTTTCAAGCAATTGCCGTCTTTTGGCTACTGCTTGACGTGACAACAAAGCAGCTGGTCACACAAACGATGGCCCTGCGTGACAGCATCGCGCTGTGGGACGGCATTTTTCACCTGACTTACACGCGCAATTACGGCGCTGCCTTTTCTCTTCTGCAAGGCCAGCTCTGGGTTTTTTATCTGGCGATGGTCGTACTCCTTATTATGGTGGCGTGTTTTTGGCTACGCGAGAGACCCCACCACTGGACGGTCGTCGTCGGTTCTGCCCTCGTTGTTGCTGGTGCGCTGGGTAACACGCTTGACCGCCTGACGGCAGGTTCGGTCATTGATATGTTTGACTTTCGGCTGATTAACTTTGCCGTTTTTAATGTGGCTGACATTGGCATTACGCTGGGCAGCGTGCTGTTTGTGCTGTGGTTTGTGTTTTTGTCGGGGCAGATGCGTCTGCGCCTGCCGCGTCAGCTGCCCGCACAGCTGGCGAGCAAGCTGACTACAGGCTTGGCTGCGAGGTGGGCAACACGTGCAGACCAGAAAAAAGCAGCCGCAAAGCAAACGCAGCAGCAAGTAGAGGCACGTCCAGAGCAACTGTCACCACAGGAACCCTCAGAAGCTCTGCCGCGTCCTAATTTGCGTGACAGCATAGAAAATCTGCTGCAAAAATGGGAGTCGAAACTTGACGATGACTGAGTTTGCCTCTGACAGCAATCAGCACGCTAATCGACACGGCGACCAGCTGCTCGAATGTGTGGTAGGCGACCATCAGGCAGGTATGCGACTGGATGCTTTTGTCGGTTCGCTGCCAGAAGTCGAGACGCGATCGCGTGCGGTACGCTACATCGAAGAAGAGTGCGTGCTGGTTGACGATGAACCCAAGCCTAAAAAGTATTTGCTAAATGCAGGACAGCGTGTCACGGTCGCTATTCCGCCGCCGCGCATGACTACGCTTGAACCCGAGTTTATCCCCCTTGACATACGCTACGAGGACGAAGAGCTGATCGTACTGTCAAAGGCGGCTGGTATGGTTGTGCATCCCGCACCGGGGCACTGGTCGGGGACGCTGGTCAATGCTCTGCTTGCTCATTCGCTTGAGTTGGGAAAGTTGCAGGGTGAGCAACGACCAGGAGTGGTGCACCGGCTGGACATGGATACGTCGGGGCTGATGCTGGTGGGCAAAAGCGACCGAGCACAAAGCAGGCTGCAGGACGCTATTCGCGCGCGCGTTGTTGACCGGCGGTATCTGGCTTTGGTGCATGGATGGGTCGCTGCACGTACTGGCATTGTGGATGCCCCCATCGAGCGTGCGCCGGGTGACAAGCTGCGGATGCGCGTCAAAGACAGTCCACGCGCAAAAGAAGCCCAGACGACCTTTAAGGTGCTGCAGCGCTTTGAGCCCGGTCGCTATGACGACGGCTTTACGCTGCTTCAGTGCAAGCTGTACACGGGTCGTACGCACCAGATTCGTGTGCACATGCGCTACATTGCTCATCCTATTGTGGGTGACCCCAGTTATGGACGGGGTACTCTGCCAGCCAATCACTATCTGCAGCGACAGTTTTTGCACTCGCATCAGCTGGCTTTTACCCATCCTATCACCGGCGAAGAGATGCACTTTTCAGATGACCTGCCGCCCGATTTGCAGACAGTGATTGATGGACTTGAGCCCTGCTTGACCAGAGAGGAACACACGCCATGTCAGTAGAGCAACTACCGCGCACCCTTTGGTGGGAGGACGGTGCCGTTCATATGATTGACCAGACGCGCCTGCCCCTGCAGGGTGACATTTTGGTCTGCAACACCTACGAAGGCGTGATTGTTGCCATCAAAACGCTTGCCGTGCGTGGTGCGCCCGCAATAGGAGCAGCCGGTGCTTTGGGGGTCGCCTTGTGGAGTCATACCCAGGGTGCCGAGTTTGACCAGACCAATGACGACTATCTGGCAGCAGCACAGATTGCCTGTGACGAACTAGCTACGGCACGACCAACAGCAGTCAACTTGCCCCGCGAGGTTAATCGTTTGCGTGCGCTTATTCAGCAGCACGTTGCTGCTGGTGACTTGACGCCCTCTGAACTAAGCGAGCTGCTTATTGCAGAAGCCCACAGCGTCATGCAGCAGGACGAGGCGGCTAATCGTAAGCTAGGTGCTTACGGTGCAGAGTTGTTTGACGGACCAACGAAATTTCTGACCCACTGTAATGCAGGATCAATTGCCACGACTTATTACGGTACGGCGCTGGGCGTGATTTACGCAGCACAACAGCAAGGCAAGGTCGAACATGTCTGGGTTGGCGAGACACGTCCCGTTAATCAGGGCGGCAGACTGACCGCCTGGGAGCTACTGTTTGCCGGTGTTCCCGCGCAGCTGATTTGCGACAACATGGCAGCTTTTGTCATGGGCGAGGGGCTGGTTGACGCGGTTGTAGTAGGAGCAGACCGCATTTGCGCCAACGGAGATACGGCAAATAAAATCGGTACCTATGGTCTGGCAATCCTTGCAAAAGAACACAAGATTCCCTTTTACATTGCCGCGCCCAGCACGACCTTTGACCTGTCGCTTGCAGACGGACGCACAATCGAAATCGAAGTACGCGACAGCCGCGAAATCGAAGGAGTGACCGTCAGCGGCACCTTTGATGCGACGACTCCTGCGGTCAGTGCTGCTTTTGACAAGATGACCGCAGAAGGACCGGCAGAGTTGCCCATGACAAAGGGTCATCACATGCAGATAGTACGTAAAGGGGGAGGCTACGCCTTTGATGCCTGGTTCAAGACGACTCCCACTCATGTTACCTGCTTTAATCCAGCCTTTGACGTCACCCCTGCAAAATATATCACCGCTTACATCACCGAACGAGGCGTTATAACAGCAGAGCAGATTCCAGAACTGATGTAGGGCACCACAGGGCTAACTAAACTGATTTAGGTGCCTCAGGGTGCGTTGTGAGTGAGCTTTTTGCGCTTGTTCCTGCGCGCAGCGTAGCACACTCCTACGTGAGCACAGGGTTCCAGCAAAACAGGTCGCTCACAACGTGCCCTGTGGTACCGCCTCTACCAGGCTCGTCCCAGTACGGCTAACCGTACACTCTTCACACCCGCTGCGAGGAGAGCCTCTGTTGCTGACTGGGCGGTGCCGCCCGTAGTAAACACATCGTCGACCAGCAGTACTCGTTTGGGTAAGCGTCGTACCCTCTTGCAGCGAAATCCCTGCTTTCCTGCCAGTCGTTGCTCGCGTGATAGTTCGCGTTGGTCACGGCGCGCCTGTGGTTGTTCTAGTAGTTGAATGGCGGGTATCTGCAGACCTGCTGCTACGCTGCGTGACAGCAGCTCTCCGTGGTCAAAGCCGCGCCTGCGCACTGCTTCTGTTGACGCGGGTACGGCACAGACAATCTGCGCCCAGCGACCCCACTGCGCTTGGACGCGCTTCGCCAACAGATGTCCCAAGACATCTGCCAGCCGCCGCTCATTCGAGTCTTTGTACAAGACCACCGCTCGCGCAAGAGCTCCGTCCAAAATACCCAAAGCAAGCGCCTGGCTAAAGCTGTACTGCAGGTCCCAGCATTCGGTGCAGGTCAAAGCTCCGTAAGGTCCCGCGCATTTGTGACATGCCTGCTGCGGCAGGTAGTGCGCCGACAGTTGCAACAGACAATCGTGGCACAGCAAGGCCCCCTGTCGCTCGCAGCCAGCACAGCGGGTGGGGGCGATTAACTCGCCAACAGAGTGAGTAATTTCAGCAACAATATTCATCACTTTCATGCTAGCACCCGACGCTTAAACAACGCTTAAACATCGCTTAAATTCGATTAAAGATCGCTTAAACATTGCTTAAATTCGATTAAAAATAACCGCAGAAAACACCCTTCCGGAGGTTAATTAGTGATTTTTTAGTATCAATTTACGGGAAAATTGCAAGAATCCCCATCACTTGTGGTATGCTTTGAGCAGGGTTGTAAACACAAATTGTGTGACGACCCTTGTGTTAGGTGTGGTGCGTGTGCAATACTCTGGGAAAATTTAGGAGGATTGACGCGCGCCGTGGGTGCTATCTTTTGGTGATGGCGGGAAGTGAGTAACAAATGGCAACGGGCAAGGTAAAGTGGTTTAATCCAGATAAGGGCTATGGCTTCATCGAGCAAGAGGGCGGAGAAGATCTTTTTGTCCATTTCTCTGAAATCAAGATGGATGGCTTCAAGACACTGGATGAAGGTGCCCCAGTTGAGTTCGATGTGACTGTTGGACGCAACGGCAAAAACCAAGCAAGCAACGTAGTTTTAGTTTAGGTTGCGTGTCACGCACAGTTTACTTGAACCAATAGGGGTCGTATCACAAGAGGTGCGACTCCTTTGTTTTAATGTGAAATGTGACTGCAAATTGGATATATGAATTTGCAGCTATCATGCGCCTAGTAGCAATTCTGGCGTGACCCTGCTATACTAGCTGATAGCTTTGGTGCTTTATGTGCTTGAAGTGGCAAAACTTAATACCTATTTGTAATCCGCTGTTGACAAGCCTGTGTTTCTTTGGCTAAAATAGCGGGTTGCTGATTTATTATCGCAATGTGTTGTCATGTATCGTCCACTATTCCTATGAGGGAGGAATCAACTCGTGCCAAAAAGTATCGGTTCCCCTACCCAGTCCAAGGTAAGACAGTCAAAGGCAAGAAGTTCGTCCATTACCAGTCGACACAATTTTGGGAAATCGCCAGAAATACTCGAAGTTCCCAATCTGTTAAGCATCCAAAGAGACTCGTTTAAGTGGTTCCAAGAAGAAGGCCTACGCGCCGTCTTTAACGAGATTTCCCCCATTTATGACCGCGACGAAAAGTTTGCTGTCGTCTTGGGTGACTACATTTTTAGCCCACCCAAAAACACCATTGATGAATGCAAGGAAAAAGGTCTGACCTATCAGTCTTCGCTGCTTGCAAACGTATCTGTTATCAATCGTGAATCAGGCGAGGAACTGCAAAAAAACCTCATCTATCTGGGTGACTTTCCTACGATAACGCAGCGCGCGACCTTTATCATCAATGGCTCCGAGCGCGTTATTGTCTCGCTGTTGCAACGCTCACCAGGCGTCTATTTTGCCGTTGATGAGCGTCGTGACAAAAACGAGTATTACACGGCAGAGCTAAAACCACACCGGGGAGCCCCGCTGTCCTTTGAAATCGACCGTGTTGGTGCGATTCAGGCAAACGTCAACCGCAGCCGCAAGGTTCCCGTAACCATGTTTATGCGCGCGATGGGCATTGCTGAAACTCCTGAACAGTTCATGAAGCTGTTTAATAATTCACCGGTCATCGAGCGCACCCTCGCGCGCGACGTGACAACAAACCGTGACGAATCACTCATCGAAATCTACAAGCGTCTGCGTCCGGGCGAACATCCCACAACAGAAGCCGCACGCGCCATGCTTGAAAGTCTGTACTACAACAAGCAACGCTACGACCTGGCACGGGTCGGTCGCTACCAGATTAACAAAAAGCTGGGGCTGGATTTTGCTGATGACGCGGTCGCTCTGACTCCCCAAGACATCATTACAACTATTGATTATCTGTGCAAGCTGGTCGAAAAGGCCGATGGCTATACCATTGATGACATCGATCACTTGGGTAATCGCCGTATTTCTACGGTGGGAGAGCTTATCCAAAACCAGTTCCGTATTGGTCTTGCGCGTATGGCGCGAACCGTCAGCGAACGCATGACAACTATGTCTCCTGACGACATCTCACCCGAGGCTTTGATTAATATTCGTCCCATCAGTGCGGCGATTAAAGAATTTTTCGGTTCATCGCAGCTATCGCAGTTTATGGACCAGACCAATCCCGTTGCTGGACTTGCTCACAAGCGTCGCTTGTCAGCGATTGGACGCGGCGGTATTCGCAGCGCGCGCGAAGCAAAAATCGACGTGCGTGACGTGCACGCCAGTCACTACGGGCGTATTTGCCCCATCGAAACGCCAGAAGGCATGAACATTGGTCTGATTGGCTCGCTGGCGACGTATGCGCAGGTGAACTCTTACGGTTTTATCGAGACACCCTATCGTCGCGTAAAAAATGGCAAGGTGACCAGCGAGATTTGTTACCTGACCGCAGACGCCGAAGAACGCGAAGTTATTGCACAGGCAAATGAACCCTTTGACCTCAAGACGGGTGCTTTCCTTAACGCGCGCGTGCTGTGTCGCGTCAAGGGTGCCGGTGCTGACGGTCAGTTTGGCGAACCAGAAGAACGCCTGCCTGCTGATGTCACCTATATGGACGTCAGTCCGCGCCAGATGGTATCGGCGGTTACGGCACTGATTCCTTTCCTTGAACACGATGACGCAAACCGTGCACTGATGGGTGCAAACATGCAGCGTCAGGCGGTGCCTCTGCTGCAGCCGGTCTCGCCTTTGGTGGGTACGGGGCTCGAGGCAACGGTTGCCCAGGACAGCGGCGAAGTCATCTTGGCACGCGAAGCGGGAACGGTCACCTACGTCGACGCAAAGCGCATCACAGTCGAAGGCAAAGACGGCAGCACAGAAGAATACCAGCTGCCAAAGTTCTCGCGCAGCAATCAAAGTACCTGCCTAAACTATCGTCCACTGGTCGAGTTGGGTGACAAGGTGGAAGAGTTGCAACCATTAGCTGACGGTCCCTCGACCGATGGCGCAGAGCTGGCCTTAGGTCAGAATCTGCTGGTTGCTTTTATGCCCTGGGGCGGTTACAACTACGAGGACGCAATCATCATCAGCGAGCGTGTTGTGCGCGATGACCTGCTGACCTCTATCCACATTAAAGAATACGAAGTCGAGGCGCGCGAGACCAAACTCGGTGCCGAAGAAATCACCCGCGAGGTTCCTAACCTCAGCGATGACATGCTAGCAAATCTTGACGAGGACGGCATTATTCGCATCGGCACCGAGGTCAATCCCGGTGACGTGTTGGTCGGCAAGGTCACACCAAAAGGGGAATCGGGCGAGCCAACAGCCGAAGAACGTCTGCTGCGCCAAATCTTTGGCGAAAAAGCACATGACGTACGTGATTCGTCCCTGCGCGTGCCGCACGGCGTTTCAGGTCGCGTCATCGAGATTCAGCAGGTAGACAACAGCCAAGACGGCGTCGAGCTAAAGCGTGGCGTAAACGAGCTAGTACGCGTCTTTGTTGCCCAAAAGCGCAAGATCCAAGAGGGCGACAAACTGGCAGGTCGCCACGGCAACAAGGGTGTTATCTCAAAGGTTCTGCCCGTAGAGGACATGCCCTTTATGGCAGATGGCACGCCTATCGACATCATCTTGAACCCCATGGGCGTCCCCAGCCGTATGAACGTTGGACAACTCCTCGAAACACATCTGGGCTGGGCGGCTCACGCTGGCTGGAGCAGTGACCAGACAGCAAAGAAATCCGTTTCTGGTGACATTCGTGTTGCAACACCGGTGTTTGACGGAGCAAAAGAGGATGAAATCAGCGATTGCCTCGAAGCCGCGAACCGCAACCTTGAGCTGCGTAATCGCGAGCGTTTTGGCGACAAGGCACTGCCGGCGTTTATTCCGCACATTTCGC
>Ga0123353_10016325_pt1 | contig 10848 bp, 9 predicted proteins | sample TergutLab28metaG_3_FD_92763 | JGI IMG/M metagenome (GOLD analysis project Ga0123353, IMG submission 92763) | Labiotermes labralis P3 segment gut microbial communities from Petit-Saut dam, French Guiana - Lab288 P3 | ecosystem: Host-associated > Arthropoda: Insects > Digestive system > Gut ... | reverse complement strand
GGTTCTCTCCCATCCGCCCTACAGCCCTGACTTGGCGCCAAGCGATTTCCATTTCTTTCCTCACCTCAGATGATGAAGTGAAGCAAGCTGTGACGTCGTGGATCAAACAAAGGACTCCTGAATTCTTCATTGACGGCATGCCTAAACTTGTTTTACGCTGGGAAAAATATATTGAACGACAAGGCGACTATGTCGAAAAATAAGTATGTCAATTTGTAGCTAAAATATTGCACATTACTTCCTACTTTCTATTATTTAAATACATGGTCTCTTTTCCTAGATATTTCACTGTGTGCATTACCTATTAGCCGCCCCTCGTATGTATGTGTGTGTATGTATGTGTGTGTGTGAATGTACGTATGTATGTAGATATGTGTGTATGTATGTGTGCGTGTATGCATGTATGTATGTGTGTATGTATGCATGTATGTATGTGTGTGTATGTATGTATGTGTGTATGTATGTATGTGTGTATGTATGTATGTATGTGTGTGTATGTATGCATGTATGTGTGTATGTAAGTATGTATGTGTATATGTGTGTATGTATGTGTGTAAGTATGTATGTATATGTGTATGTATGTATGTGTGTGTGTATTTATGTATGTACGTATGTGTGTGTGTGTGTATATATATATTTGTGTACGTATGGATGTGTGTATATATGTATATATGTTTATTGTATGTATGTATATGTGTATGTATGTATGTATGTATGTATGTGTGTGTATGTATGTATGTGTGTGTATGTATGTATGTGTGTATGTATGTATGTGTGTATGTATGCATGTATGTGTGTATGTAAGTATGTATGTGTATATGTGTGTATGTATGTGTGTAAGTATGTATGTATATGAGTATGTATGTGTGTGTGTGTGTATTTATGTATGTATGTGTGTGTGTGTGTGTGTGTGTGTACGTATGTAACGTTGATCCGTTTCAGTCGGTATCGCATCGCATTCTGTGACTACACGTCGCCTTCTGCATGCAGAATTACCTTATCAATTACAAAACATGATTGAAAATATGTTTTAATTCAATTTCCAAAATGAAATTGTAATTTGGACGTTGTACACATGCTTATAAAAGTCTGACTTTTAAGGGAAGGATAAGTCAGTTGGCCAGCAGTGCCAGGAAATTTTGCTAAGGTGGGCGGCGGAGTCTGGTGTTTTGAGGGGGCTCGGGTGGTGGACCCTGGGATATCGCAGGTTCTACTTTCACATATGATTCTGGCTAAATTGTGAAAAACAAAATTCTTGTTGCTAATAGGCCTAAAATTCTTAAGCAGTCTGTCAGATAAGTTTTGGTATTTACCTTGTTTACGAAAAAAATTTATTTTGCAAAAGGCAAAGAAAAGGACAAAGAGTGAGACCAAGACATGTCAAGAAGTGTAATATTAATATAAATCTCAAAACAGTGGGCTAGATTAAGTGAACTGAAAATAATTAATTCAGAACAGAAATTAAGCAACCTAATTGCTTCATGTGCTCATGAATACATTCTTTCCTTTTCGCAATAAGTATGGAACTTTTTGGCAAGACTTCTAATTCTGCATTTTACCACTCTTATCTGCTTAAAGGTATGTAAGACGCACCTTGCCACAACAGACTTCAATTTTAAAGATTTATGACAATTTAAAAGCCCCCGCAGCAATCTTATGGCATACATACGAATATCACAGTCCAGAGATTCGAGCACGGTCAATGTGTCAAGCATAACGTATGACGCCTGACAACATACGGTGGAAAGAACGCAATTTCCTATGGTGAACTACTACGTACAGCAGTTGTGAGAACTTCAGGCGGCAGGCGTCTCTTATATGTCCGCAATTACAGTACAAAAACAGGCAAACTCACGAGGTAACATGTTTGGCTTGTAATCGGGTTCTATTAGTTTCGACGACAACATTTGTTCCCGGTTCGTTTGAGGATTGCTGTGGATCTTGCGGGCAAAAACTTAATGAATTTTGAACTTGTTTCAACAATTGTAATGTGCCACAGATTTAAATTTCAGCAACTAAATAACATTGATTTCAAATGTCGATATAGCAAAATGAAATACAGTTAGTCAGGATTGCGCAGTCGGTATAGCTACTCGTTATGTTTTGGACGGTTTGGGGTTCGAAACCCGGTGCGGGTGAGATTTTCCACACACGGGCCCACCCAGCCTCCTGTATAATGTGTGCTAAGTCTCTTTCAAGGAAGTAAAACAGCCAGAACGTGGCTCTGACTATCCGCCCCTATCTATCACCTAAGTTAAGCGTGGGTAGAGCTATACTTTTACTACCTCTGTGCGTCCACTGGCAGGTTACGGGGTGACCTTTACCTTTAAAATAGATTTAAAAATATGTAATGTGTGTGTTATAAGGCAACGACTATGCCTGTTCTTCGCACCATGTTTAATGAAGTTCAAGCACTAACGTTGTTCCGCGGACAACACTTTGGTAACCTTTGCATTAGAGCAGTCTTCTAAGCCCATTGTATGAGTAACTTGAAGAGGAGGTGAAAACAATATTTGTCGTCTGCTATGTGACACCGTGTAGTTCTGTAGCTGCTTAACTACGTTCGAAGGAACGTGCAGCCTTCAGCCTGGAGGCTAAAGGCTGCTTTCATCCTCAGCCCGAAAGACGGATATTGGTATCCACCGAGAAGTACGTGTGATACCCCAGAAGACAAAAACTTGAGTGAGCCGTGCTTTACTGTGGCTGTCCATGAGAGCGTCGGCTGTCAGCATAGCAGGTTAATCTGAAGTAGGACATAGCTCTGTCAAATTGTTTCCAGCTATGTTCCTGCTAATTATTTGTGTAATTTTATTCTACTCTTGTCTTATTTCTTTATTTCTGACAATAAGCGAATGAGTCAATTTAACAATTATTATTATTACTATTATTACTACTATTACTATTGCCGATCCCAGGTTCCGCGCGGTCAAAGGAATGTGCAGCAGCTTGCTAGTTGGGATTGCAGGTTCATATCCTGCCTGGGCATGGATATCTGTCTCTTGTGGGTTTTGTGTTTTGTCTCTGCAACAAGCTAATCATTCGTCCAGAGGAGTCCGACCGAGTGTGGTGTGTCTGAGTGTGATGTCGAAACCTCAGCAATGAAGAGGCCTAGGCGCACGTATGTACGTCAAGCCACACAAAAAAAAATTAGTATTAATAGCAGCAGTGTGGGCCGGGTAGCTCAGTTGGTATAGCGACTGACTACGGGCTGGACGGTCCGGGATCGAATCCGTACTAACGTGAACAAGCCGAGCGCTGAAGGGACCACTGTATGATGGAGAACCATTTATACGAATGCATGTATGACGTACTGCAGAGACCGGGCCACAGCGACCAAACGCTACCTGCTTTAAACCGTCTAAAAGCAAACATTGTGCGACTGCACAGCAGAAGGCAAATTCTTGATGACAATAACGATGCTGATAGACCAGATGGAGACCAGCCGACGATATACCACATCTTTCGGACGAAACGGCGGCGTGCAGAACGGATCATGTATTTCTTGAGAGATGGAACAGGGCAGATGCATAAGACACCGAGCGGATAGCACAGACTCTTACACCTTTTCTACGGAACATGTACGACACAATAGAGGTGAACGATGCCAGCGTGGAAAAATTGATGGAGGTAGCCCGCTGAGAGCAACATACTTCGTATGAGGGAATGCTCGAGTCGCCATTCGAGCCAACGGAGGTATACCGAGCCATACAAGCGGGCGGGCTGAAAAAGGCACGTGGGAACGATGGACTAGGCCGCGAATTCTATTCACACAACTGGGTAATCTTAAAAGACGACCTGTGTGAGGTCATCAACCAAATGTTCTGGGTAGGAAACATATCGCAGCAACAAATACGAGGTGTGATAGTTTGCCGAAAGAGCAAGGGAACCAAACACCAGAAGACTACCGCCCCATCACACTCCTCAACTTTGACTACAAGATTCTTGCTCGTATTATCGCACATCGCCTGCGTCCAGGTGTTGGCAGATCACCTAACTGAGACCCAATTCTGTGGGGGTCCCTGGAAATACGATCATTGACGCGATGGCAACGGTACGTGATACCATTGAGTATGCGGAAAGCAGGAGTATCCCGTTATGCGTGCTTTCCCTTGATTTTAAAAATGTTTTCGATGGGATCGCCCACAACTACCTGTTTCAAACACTACAGGGATACGGCATTGGAAACGCCTTTATCGCCGGTATCAAGAGGATTTATGAAGGTGCTACGTCCTCAGTTCAAATAAATGGCCATCAGTACGGACTCATACCAATTCGCTGCGCTGTGCGGCAGGGGTGTTCGATGAGTATGGCCCTCTATGCTCTGTGTCTGCACTCATTCCTTCGCCTTCTGGACCTTCTGGACGCCGCACACGAACCACATCGGTGGTGGCTTATGCCGATGACGTGACCATTTTTGTGATCTCTGCTGCTGACTTCGCCATTATAGAGGAAGCCATCCACCTATATAAACGAGCACCAGGTGCCCGCCTCAACCCTCGAAAATCTAAGGCCCTCGCGGTAGGAAGCTGGTGTACACAGGAAAGCGTCTTGGGGATCGCATATCATCCCGATGTGACCATATTAGGCGTCACTTTCTGGGGCACAATCGAGCGAACGATGAAAGACTCCTGGGCACGATTAACAGGAAGGCGCGAGCGCAGGCAAAGCGAGCCTACACTCGGGGCCCTTGCCTGGCAACACGGATGAGTTATGTCAACACTTTTCTCCTTCGCAAAATCTGGTACACCGCCCAAATCTTGCCGGCCCTAAACATATACAGACAACAACTGACAACCGCCATTGCATGGTACATCTGGAGAGGAACAGTCTTCCGAGTGCCTGTATCAAAACTACAACGACCAAAACAAATCGGAGGATGGGAGATGCCGGATATTGAGGCGAAGTGTCCGGCGCTTCTCCTATGCCGTATGTACCTGCAAGGCCAACGGAATGGAACGGTGACTGCAGCATGGTTACAGACCTGGAACCTCACTGGCAGGCAGGCAAACCCACTGCATGCCACAAAGTTCCCCACTAAACTAGCTTACCGATACGTGTAAGCCGTCAACAATGCATACATTACGCCTCCTGAACAAGATGAGGTCCCCCGATGCTTCCGCAGACGTATCTACGCCTCACTACACAGTAGGGCATTGGCACTGAAAGGAGCACGGGCCGTACGGATCATGACACAACACCCATCCACCCCGTGGTCTAAGGTGTAGGGGAACCTACACGCAGTATGGTCATCGGAGGAACTTAAAGCAGCTTGGTTTATGGTTATTCATGATCTCATACCGACCAACGACCGACTAGCCAAGATACAACGAAGTACCACGAACAACTGCCAACATTGCGATCGAGTAGACACTCTGATTCACAGGCTGACTGAGTGTAGCGAAGGGGCCGACATTTGGAGGTGGACCCGTTCCAGAATAGAGATCATCCTACGCATGGACCCGAAATACATTCTACCGGAGTGGACCGTCCGTACGAGTTTTCACTTTTGGCCACCACAGAGGCACCGGGCAATTTTGTGGATCCTCGCCCACTTGATATATTACCGTACACAACACTGGCACCAAGTATCGACCATCGACTACGCTGATTTCATGAGGCGTGCCCGTTGGAAAGCATATCAAACAACTCGCCGGCGCGAAAAGGTTGGGAATTACTTGGAGATACTATAATCTCCTACACACATCACCTGGAGGAATTGTGTTCCTTCTAGCTGCAGAATAATTGAGTGAGAGTACCATACCTGCAAGGACTCCTCCGACCGATGATGTCGCCACCAAAACGGCGTTCTCTTAAGGGCCTAGGGTAACAAACGAAAAATGCAATTCGAACACAAGGACAATAGTTCGTTAACAGTACATTAATGAGATATCTTCCATGCAACCACTGTGTTTGTTTGCTGAAGGATCAATAAAGTTGTAATTAAAAAAAAATCCCAGTGGAGACGAGATTTTCCGTCCGTCCATACCGACCCTGGGGCCCACTCAGCCCCTGTAAAATGGGTACCGGGTCTTACCCGGGGGTAAAGTGCGGCCGGGGCGTGCTGCTGACCACTCACCCCCTTTCTAGTGCCGCGGTCATGGAAGAGTATAGCTATACCTCTACCCACCGTCTGGGCCACGCCGGGCCTGTAACGGGATCATTTACCTTTTTAATAATAGCAGTATTCATACGTTACACAAAGTAAACAATCTATGCACGACTAACTGTCATTGCTTGCCAACAGCCTGTTCTAAGATAACGTACTTGTAAACACGTTCGTGCGCCATTCTGACTTCCACTTCACAAGTTCGTAAGTAGCCTACTTGCCCCACTTTTCAAGGACGAACTTTGATGGTAGTTATGAATTCTGTTCATCCTCTTGGGATTATTTTTGTGTTACAACAGACCATCCATAGTTTAATGGCAGGGACCAGCTCTTTCGAATGAGCCCATCGACACCCAATCTTTTCTTTTTCACCTGAAGAGAAAAATAAACCCAGTTTTTTTTTCAGCTATAGCACAAAAAAGATATCAAGGAGGTGGAAAATGTCCAAAACACTATTCGAAGTTCATTGTAAAGTGCTATAGTCATAATCATTTAATACTGTACAATAGAATAACAATAGGCTTGACGCTTATAGAATTACGCTAAATAATTTTGTATTCTGTGTTCATAGAAAAGCCATCGCTCCGTATCTTCATGCACTCTGAGACTCAGAAGAGGCTCGCAAACTTGTGCTGAGAATTCATAGCTGTGTCTGTAGAACACAAGACAAGAAATTGCCAAACAGCTCACATACGTTTCTCTAACTGTTCCTTGTAGGTCGAACAAAGAAATGGCCGGCAGCTCTGACGGTACGCGGTGGCAGCACACACACAGTTCATTGACAGGTGACCAGAGCACTGTTCTCTGTCCGAGACTGTACTTGCGCAAATAAACGAATGTATCAAATTCCCAGACATAAAAATGTAGCTTCCTGAAGACCCGTTTTCTTCTGAATTACACTATGTTCACTTCGAACCTCAAAGAGAACACACCTCATTTTCGTTGTCACGATTACGTTAATGCTCTTGAGGTAAGTAAGCGGTATCCATTGTAACAAGCATCCGAATCATACGACAAACACAGAGGTGATGTTAGCACCCTGAACACGAATTTCAAGAACAAATATCCAACAACACAGCCGATGCACGTAAAACCTAAAACTGGGCCATGATCGTGCAACCATTGTTTCAGGAGAAAGCGATAAACATTACATATTATGAGTTTATGTTAGTAGCCTTGGGTATCCAGCATTCATTGCGCATGCGCGATGCTGTCGTCTGTGGCGTGTCCGGCTCTAATATATTTTTTCACATTATCTCATAAAAGACATGATTTTCGAAAAAAAAATTCTATTGAGCATAAAATGAGTGTTTTTATTTTCTCTTCAACTTTATCTAAAATTTTTCTCATTTTGAAAATAATCCAACAAGATAGATCATAAATGTATATTTGTTTTCAAGTAACGTACCCATTTTTTTGCTAGATTTTGATGGAACTTGAATTTTCTTGACAGATTTCGAAAAATGCTGAAATATTAAAATTCCTTGAAAATCCGTTCACTGGAAGCCGGGTTGTTCCATGCGGAAGGGCAGACGGAGGGACGGACATGAAGAAGCTAATAATCGCTTTTCGCAGTTTTGCTAACGCGCCCAAAAACAGTTTCTGCCGGAAATTAAATGCACTGCTTCTCCACCACTGAAGGTAATGCCATATAAAGAAACAATTTTCACTTTTCCTGCGAGTTGCACTAAACACATACGTGCGCTGTGCGACAAAACACACAATTTCTTAACGCCACAGCAGGCTGCACGTTACCGCTGCTTTTAAAGGATACTTCAGATTTCGGTACTTGTATTCATAGGCATAACTTGGCTAATACCACTGGCGGACAGAGAGGGGGCGAGCAAATTCGACCATGGTATTTGGGGGGGGGGGCGCAAGAGCCCCCAATGGGCCAGGGTCTCCTTACTCACTAGCTTTCTAGATCACACACACGACGATGTACCACTGTCCGTAGGACTCCTCTGGAAGAGTGATCAGCTCGCCGCAGAGACCTCTACCTGACAACATACAACACTCACAATTGACAGACATCCATACTCCCAGTGGGATTCGAAGCCACAATCTCAACAGGCAGGCGGCCGTAGACATACGCTTTAGGCCGCTCGGCCACTGGGAGCGGCGACCATGGGTATTAGGAACTTTAATTTGCGAAAGATTCAAGGTAGAAAGAGTGGGAAATATTGGATTGAACCGGTCATTAATATACATACACCCCTTCCCCCCAGTCACACCACAAGTTTTCTTTGCACCTCTTCAACTCAGAAGGTAGAAAAAATATTGGGGGTGCATTGGACCCAACTTGCCCCTCCCCCAAAGTTACGCTTATGCTTTTATTAAAATACTATTTTTTGTAATTAATAACGTCAGGATACATTTTTAGTTTTTCTTTCTTCCATTGTTTTAATCATCCTGCATGGAATGCAATGTCTTCCGACAGTGTCACTCTCCTAGCCACAGTTCAACGACCGCTGTAGGCCTGTAGTTCCAACTTCAGTTACAGTGCTCTATTGGTATTGCAGCTGTCGACGTTTCGCAAGTGACCTTCTTCTCTCTGGAGTCCTCTCTGGTGTAATCTTCCTCGCTTGTGAAACAATGCTGGTACTTGAAAGCGATGGCCAGCGAGTTAATCTAAACACTACCTACGAATATTACACCATATATTGTCAAGTGATTTTAAGAGTCTGAGTACCTCAACGCAAGTGATCCTCGTAACATTTCATGTACCTTCATCGTGGTTTCAAGATCCATTATATAACCTCACCTTTTACAAACGCAGAGTTTCATTTTTTTCTTGTGACTTATTGTTTGCTTTATCTTAGCGTGGAATTACCTTTTTGTTTTATGTAAATGTGGATCTAAGAACGTGTGTCTGCATTCCTGCATTTATGTTTTTGGAATACGGAAAGAAAGTGGCCATATTTAGGTAAAATTGTTTAACAGCATCATGCGAGAGTTACGCACATATACTGACTGAAATATTGAATATAATATATATTCAGTCAAAACGCAACATATCTGTTCTCATTCTAAACAGCTACGTGTTTCTGACTGAACAATCCGCCATCGGCCTAATACAGCACTTAAATGCAGGTAAAATGCAGATGCGTGCCTGAAGTATTGTATATCGTGTTGTTTATTGTAGACCCTGCAGAACATAAATGTCATTACAATAGAACTGTAATAGTAAATAATGAATATAAGCGGAGCTAAAACATTATTTATATATATACTTACATATTTCACTTGGAAAATTATTTATATATGCTCTAAATAACGGGAGTTCTTCTGAACAGCCCTTTATTTGTACACAGTAGAGAAACACGAGGCATTCGATGATGGTACTTAATAACAATCCGTGAATAATGAAAATGATGGCAATGGTGATGGTTCGTGGTTGGAAATTATAGTAATGGTGAGAGTGATATTTTATAGAAAGAGACAGCCTTCGTTTTATGGCCTGTTTAGAGATATTATTTCTTCTTAAAGTGGCAAAGAAAAGCTGTTAACACCTTAGCGAAGAGAGCCACACTCAGGCAGACATTCTACACTGCATCCTCGAGTATAATATTATGAAATATTGAAATTACTTGCGTTCATCAGGGCAGTTATATACCATAGGTCTATTCTAAGCCTTAGTTTTGTGTCTAGACCTCCTAATAGAGACTAAACTATCAGACCGTTACATACACATTTCCAATTATTTTTTCTAACGGTGTGAAGATGTGTTCTATCACTCCCAGCACTGTGTTGTTTTTATAGCCCCCTCAACATCGTCATGAACAGCTCTTATTATCTTATCTTGCAAATGCCTGCCCCTTCCTGTCCTTTGCTTTATCGTGTAAAACTTGGGTGACTTAGCGACCCCCCCCCCCCCTTAGCTCGCATCTTGAGCCATCAGGCGCTATGTGGATCCCCTTGAAGCATCACGTGTTTGTGTTTGATACATAAGCCAAATACTGTTCCTACGAAAAGAGAATTTGTGAAATGGTATCCTCATGAGGTGTATTGCTGGAGAAAATACTTCACACTCGTTCTGTGTGGTCATAAAGCTTGGTTCCATCTCAGAAGACACGTAAATTCTCAAAATAACAGGTATTAGACTACGTAAGATTCCGTGTTAATCAATGGAGTGCCATTACATGATGTTACGGTTGGTGTGTGGTGTGTTATGAGTGCAACTTGAAACATTACACACACACAGACCCATTTTTCCTCTGACTCTAAACGTCAAACTGATATGTTACATGCACTTTGAAATAATTTTTGAACGCCTGTCGATTATGATAGAAATTGTTTTTTTTCAGTAAGGCATTGCATTCAGAAGCAACTCAATCAAGCACAAAACAGTGTACCATTCCCCGTTGTCCCCATTTTCAGGAAAAGGAGTTGGCCCCTGTCTTAGGGACGTACAATGTCCTTTTCAGGTCTAGGGTTGTCATATTCTTGTAAGGACACGGCACACAGTTATCGATAAGCTGTGATTAGTTACGGCGAAGTTGTCATACAACGGGCAGAGCGACGCCTATTTACGAAGGGTCACCCTGTACATTGCAAACACAGCACACGATATTTTTCGTGTTTTTTTTGCCCGGCAAATTGTACGGGTCCTACCAGCTTTCGGAGTTCCTCTTCTGCAATCAGGACGGTATATTGAGCGAGAGTTATTTTGGTGTGACAGTCAAGTCTCATGTAGGTCCACGTGCCAAAGGGCGAATTATGTTTTTAGTGTTAGGTCTGAG
>Ga0123353_10016324_pt1 | contig 10848 bp, 7 predicted proteins | sample TergutLab28metaG_3_FD_92763 | JGI IMG/M metagenome (GOLD analysis project Ga0123353, IMG submission 92763) | Labiotermes labralis P3 segment gut microbial communities from Petit-Saut dam, French Guiana - Lab288 P3 | ecosystem: Host-associated > Arthropoda: Insects > Digestive system > Gut ... | reverse complement strand
TGTATCACTTTTTTGTGTTGATCTTTTGTGTCACTTTTTTGTATCGCTCTTTTGCATCACTTTTTTGTGCCGCTCTTCTGCACCCGTTTTTCTCATTTTTGCGGCGCCTGATATATTTTATAGATAATTAGATTCAAACATCCTATTTTATATATCAGTATTTATCAGTATTTTAAAAATGATTAATTCAGATACACAAAGGTGGTTTAAATGAGTCTTAAAAAGCGTTCCTCACATCGTGCTTCGTTACGAGAGAAGCAATTTACGGGCAATAACGGCGGAAATGCGCTTCTCAGGATTCCCGAAAAAGCGGAATTTGAATTGATCGACGATGTTTTCATTTCGGGAAACACGTCCGTTAAAATGACGGTCCTCTGCCGGAAAGACCCTTACCGGAATTTCGAAAAAGAGGATCAGGAAACAGACCGGAATTTGGAAACTTTGCCTGCGAAAAAGCTTCAGCCGAATTTTTTCATGCGTCTTCTGTCATCGAAAAAAAACCGGCAAAATGTTGTCGTACATCTCCTGCCGGGAAACCGCGGATATAAGGCCTCTGTTTACAACAAGAGAAAAGATCAGGCCATCACGATTACGCTCGGCCCGGAGGAAGGGAAGAACTTGGATATGCTTCTTAAAATTATTAAAACGGCGAAGTTTATCTGATTCTGTAAATATTTATATGACTCAGCATTTAACATAATTTAACTTTGGAGAGATCAAAATGAATAAATTAATCGAACTTATACTCATAATCTTAATTCCGTTTGCAATCATTATGCTTATTAAACACTACTTTGATTGCGGCGGATGCTGTTGCTGTAAAGATAAAAAGAAGAAGTCTAAAAAATCTTGCAAGTTTTGATTATTGTATTGATTTCTTTTAATTCATATGTTTCAAATCTCTGAATTTTGGAGTATATCGCAATCACGACGTTACGTGCTCTCCTCTGTGAGGAGGGCGAATGGGTGGTACGGTAAGGTTCAGATGCTAAAAACAGTGCCGAACATAAATTGAAGGGGCAAAGATAAATGATTACCGGTGAACTGAAAAATAAAGTTGACAGACTTTGGGAGATGTTTTGGACAGGCGGGCTGACAAACCCCCTCGATGTCATTGAGCAGATAACATACCTCATGTTTATCCGCGATCTCGACGAGATGGACAACACGAGGCAAAAAGACAGCCGGATGCTTGACCTGCCTTATAAAAGCATATTTGCCGGCAAAGAGCATCTCAAATGGTCATCGTTCAAAGATAAGTCCGCTGATATTATGTATCAGACTATACAAAGTGATGTTTTTCCGTTTATTAAAGTTTTACATAATGACAACAGCAGCGCATACGCCAAATATATGGGTGATGCCATCTTCAAAATTCCTACACCGCAGCTTTTGGAGAAAATCATTACGGCGTTGGATGATCTTTATGACCTCGTTGACAAGCAACCCGACCGGAAGGATGTGCGCGGCGACCTCTATGAATATATGCTTTCCCAAATCACCACGGCGGGTAAGAACGGGCAATTCCGCACACCCCGTCACATTATCCGTATGATGGTGGAACTTCTTGCCCCTCAACCCGATGATATAATCTGCGATCCGGCCTGCGGCACCAGCGGTTTTTTAGTATCGACCGGTGAATATCTGAAAGAGAAATATCTTGAAGATATTTTTTACAACAAGGATGCGAAAGCGCATTACGATAATGCTATGTTCACCGGCTACGACATGGATAGAACCATGTTACGTATCGGCGCTATGAACATGATGACACACGGTATCGTGAATCCCCATATCGTTTACAAAGACAGTTTGTCCGACCAGAACGCTGACAGTGGTAAATACACAAAAATTTTGACCAATCCACCTTTCACAGGCAGTCTTGATTATGATATTGTCTCTACCGACCTTATCAAAGTCGCCAAGACAAAAAAGACTGAGTTGCTATTCCTTGTGCTCATCCTCAGGCTGTTAAAAATCGGCGGTCGTTGTGCCACTGTTGTTCCAGACGGTGTATTGTCCAACACTGCTTCAAAGGCGCATACAGTCATCCGGCATGAAATCGTGGAGAAACACAGACTTGAAGCTATCATCTCCATGCCCACAGGTGTTTTCAAACCCTATGCTGGTGTTTCTACCGCCATCATCATCTTCACAAAAACAGATGCCGGTGGAACTGATAAGGTGTGGTTCTACGATCTACAATCAGACGGGTACAGCTTGGACGATAAGCGTACACCGCTAGAGCAAAGTGACATCCCTGACATAGTGGCGCGTTTCAAGAATCTTACAGGTGAGGGTAGCCGTGAACGCACTGAGCAAAGTTTCCTTGTACCCAAGGAGGAAATCGTTGGCAACGACTATGACTTGTCTATCAACAAATACAAGAAAAGTATCTATGTAGAGGAAATTTATCCCTCTCCTCGAGAAATTTTGGCCGAAATTAACACGCTGGAGCGGGAAATCCAAGATGAACTCAAGGAATTGGGGGCGTTGATTGATGGGTAATAACGTAAGTAATAGTTCCAAGCCGAAAAACGTGCCGAATACAGCGATTGTCAAGCCGGAAGAGGATGAGGTGTCTGTTGGTGAATAAGTGGGAAATAGTAAGATTGGGGGATGTGTGTACAGGGAAAATCACGAGCATTGCTCAAAAGGATTTAGCAGACAACGATGGTGATTACCCAATACATGGTGCCAGTGGGCTGATCAAATACGTAGATTTTTATAAATATGACAAACCGTATGTTGCTGTAGTTAAGGATGGCGCAGGGGTCGGACGTGTATCACATATGCCTGCAAAATCGTCAGTAATTGGAACTATGCAATATATTTTGCCCGGCGAAAGTATCGAATCGAAATTTCTTTATTACGTTATGAGTAACATGAAATTGGCAAGGTTTTATACAGGATCAACTATTCCGCACATTTATTTCAAAGATTACAAAAAAGAGCTTATTCCTCTCCCGCCCTTGCCCGCTCAACAAAAAATTGTTGACGTCCTCGACCGTGTTTGTGCCCTTATAGAAAAACGAAAGGTACAGATTAAAAAATTTGATTTGCTTGTCAAATCTCAATTTGTAGAGATGTTCAGCGACACAGATAAGTTTGAACAAGTTACTGTCGATAGCGCATGCACTCGTATTATTGGTGGCGGCACTCCATCAAAAAGCAAACCCGAATATTACACCGGCGAAATACCATGGATAACGCCAAAAGACATGAAATCTGCACTTATTATGGATAGCATAGATCATATCACAGAGGAGGCCGTTGAGAAAAGTGCCGTAAAAATAATTCCAGCAAAATCAGTTTTGATGGTAATTAGAAGTGGTATATTAAAACATACATTACCTGTTGCGATAAACACAGTGCCAGTCACGATTAACCAAGATATGAAAGCTTTTATCGTTAGCAATAGAATAATTCCAGAGTTCTTAATGTATACCTTTGAAGCTCGAAAAAATGAATTATTGAGCAATGTTCGTGCAGTCACGGCAGATAATATTGAATTTGGAATTATACGGAATTTAATGATTTGTTTGCCTCCGATCGAACTCCAAAAAAACTTTGCTGACTTTGTAAAACAAGCCAACAAATCAAAATTTGAAATGCAACGAGGATTAGATAAACTAGAACTGCTTTATAAATCGTTGATGCAGAAGTGTTTTAAGGGGGAGGTATTCTAAAGTGAAGAATTTGGATTCATTGATTCGAGAATTGATAAAACTCCCTAATGAAACCGAGTGGGTAGAGTTTAAACATAATAATGATAACCCTGAAGATATCGGAGAGTATATAAGCGCTTTGAGTAATTCCGCTACTCTTCATGATAAGGACAATGCATATGTCATTTGGGGCGTAGACAACGATACCCACAATATCGTTGGTACCTCTTTCAATTACAGAACTCAAAAGAAAGGAAATCAAGATCTTGAGCATTGGCTCCGTCAATTATTATCAGATAATGCAAATTTTTCATTTCATTTTGTTGAAATGAATAATAAACAGATGGTGCTACTCGTAATATATAAAGCGATATATCGAACGGTTACGTTTAAAGGCATCGGCTATATCAGAGTGGGGAGCTCCACTCCAAAATTGAAAGATCATCCAATGATTGAATCCAATCTCTGGGATAAAATTAATAGAGCTAAATACGAAGAAATGCTTGCAAAGCAAGACTTACAGGCAACTGAAGCGTTGAGTTTGCTTGATTATACTTCTTATTTTGATTTGACCAATACTCCGATTCCAGGTGAAACGGATGGAATCCTTCACTATATGCTGGAGGATAAGCTGATTGTCAGGCAAGATAATTCTCTGTTTGCGATCACGAATTTGGGAGCTATTCTGTTTGCGAAACGTCTCGCTGCCTTTGACAGTATCTCCAGAAAAAGCGTTCGTGTCATACAATACAAAGGAACGGATAAGATAAACACAATTCGTGAAGATGTTAGTGTCAAAGGATATGCATCTGGTTTTGAAGAGTTGCTGAAATATATTGAAGGGCTCTTGCCGACAAAAGAAGAGATAGATGGAGCTCTTCGTAAGAGTATTTCTGTATATCCTTCAATTGCTATTCGTGAACTCGTTGCCAACGCCTTAATTCATCAAAATCTGTCTATCACTGGAACCGGTCCGACAATAGAAATATTTGATAATCGAATAGAGATTACAAACCCGGGAATTCCTCTCGTTGATCATATGCGGTTTATTGATAATCCCCCACGTTCCCGAAACGAAATGCTTGCTTCATTAATGCGAAGAGCTCATATTTGCGAAGAACGCGGGAGTGGGTGGGATAAAATTGCATTACATTGCGAGAGTTATCAGCTTCCTGCGCCTAAAATTGATACATATGACGAGCATACAAAAGTCACGGTTTATTCACATATACCGTTCGGAAAAATTCCTCTTGGGGAAAGGCTTTGGTCTTGTTATATGCATGCTTGTTTGAAGCAAGTCAGCGGTGAACAAATGACAAACCCGTCACTGCGTAACAGATTTGGTGTTACAGAGAGCAATAAATCCGCAATATCAAGACTGATAGCCGCATCGATTGAAGAAGGATTAATAAAGCCTCTTGACCCGGAAACATCTCGAAGATACCGATGTTATATTCCATTTTGGGCATAAGTTTAAGTTGTTCATAAGGCCAATTTATTTAATAAACAGCATCAGGAAATTTTAATCTTAAATTGCTTGCAAATTGCTTGTCAGTTACTTACAGCCCCGTCCGTTTATATTAAACGGCACCGGGAGATTTTGTTCTTTAATTGCTTGCAAATTGCTTGTCAGTTACTTACAGCCCCGTCCGTTTATAATAAACGGCACCGGGGGATTTTGTTCTTTAATTGCTTGCAAATTTCTTGTCAGTTACTTACAGTCCCATCCGTTTATAATAAATGGCACCGGGGGATTTTGTTCTTTAATTGCTTGCAAATTGCTTGCAAATTGCCTGCAAGTTTTTGGCCGTTTTATAATAACATTGTAAAAAGTTTCTCGCATATTGCTTGTATGTTACTTGCAATCTATTTTATCGGTATATATATGCATGAAGGCCATGAAAACAAAAATATATAATATGTGAATAACAGTTTAAATCCATTGTGTTATAATTAATCTACTTGTTCACCTGTTGCTTCTTTGATTTAGGAAGCTGTTTGAAAATCTGGGTGCTCTCCCATGCCCACCAACTTCGACTTTCTAATCTGCGATCCGCAATTCGATTCCTTCGCCGAAACAGCGGCACATGCTGAAATGGTACTGCCTATCAATCCGGCGATTAGCGCAAGCACTTGCCGGATGGCATTGGAATTTGCAATCAAATGGTTGTATAGTGTGGACCAGTCCCTCATTATGCCTTACGACAACGCTCTTGTTACTTTGATGAATAGTGAGGATTTCCGTGACTTGTTGCCGTCAGGAATGTTCCACAAGCTTAACTATATACGAAAAATCGGTAACAACGCGACCCACAATCAAGGCGGTGTCACCACCGATCAAGCCGTGTTGGCATTAGAGAACCTGCACAGCTTTATGAATTTTATTGGTTATTGCTATGGAGCGGACTATGTTGAAGTGTCTTTTGATAAAACATTACTGAACGCCGCCGCACTCATACCTGTAGCCACCGCGCCCGCATTGCCGCCGGAGCCGAAAATTGATTTTGAAACTCTTCTCAACGAAAACCTTCCGAAACGTGAAAAGCTCACGGCTCGGCGTATCCGTCAACTCCGGAAAGGTTACACAGTCAAGCCGATGGATCTCACAGAAGATCAAACTCGTAAGGCGTACATTGATGTCATGCTGGTAGATGCGGGCTGGCAACGCGGTACAAATTGGGTAGATGAATGTCCCATTGGTGAGATGCCGAACAAATCCGGCTACGGAATTGCCGACTATGTGCTGTTCAGTGATGATGGGTTGCCGCTGGCCGTTATTGAGGCAAAGCGTACCAATGTAAATGTAGAGAAGGGACGACAACAAGCTGTATTATACGCCGACTTTTTGGAGAAAAAACTTGGTCGCCGTCCTGTCATTTTTCTAACCAATGGTTACGAAACCCGCATGTGGAGTGACAAATATTACCCTGAGCGGCAGGTGTCGGGTATATATTCCAAACGTGATCTGGAAAAAGAATTCAACAAGATGAAAAGCCGCAAGTCTCTGAAAGGCGTACAGATCAAGGATGAAATATCCGATCGCTATTATCAGAAAGAGTCTGTCCAATCGGTTTGTGATGCTTTCGGCGAACGCAACCGCCGTAAGGCGTTGCTTGTCATGGCGACAGGCAGCGGCAAAACTCGAACAGTTATTTCCATTGTCGATGTACTGGAACGGTATGGGTGGGTGAAAAATGTCTTATTCCTCACTGACCGCACCGCTCTTGTGACACAAGCCAAACGCGCTTTCCACAATCTGATGCCCAATCTGTCCCTATGCAATCTCACCGAGAACAAAGATGATGCTTCCGCCCGCGCTGTTTTTTCAACTTACCAAACGATGATGAATTGCATCGATGATACCCGCGATGAGAAGGGTGACCGTCTCTTTACGCCGGGACATTTCGATCTCATCATCGTGGACGAGGCGCATCGCAGCATTTACAACAAGTACAAAGACATTTTTACTTATTTTGACGCGCTGTTGATTGGTCTGACCGCTACCCCGAAGGATGAAATCGATAAGAATACCTATGAAATATTCGACCTTGAAAACGGTGTGCCGACATACGGTTACGAACTGGCGCAAGCGGTACAGGACGAGTGTCTTGTTGATTTTGTGACGATAGAAACTGAGCTCAAATTTATGAGCCAAGGCATCACTTACGACGATCTCTCTTCAGAGGAAAAAGAAGAATACGAAAAAACCTTTATCGATGAAGAAGGAAACTTGCCGGCTTCCATCGATTCCGGTGCGCTCAATGAGTGGCTTTTTAATCACGACACGATCAAAAAGTCGTTGCACGTCCTGATGGAACACGGACAACGGATTGACTTTGGCGCAAAAATCGGCAAGACCATCATCTTTGCGAAAAATCACAACCACGCCGAGAAGATTCTGGAAGTTTGGAACAAAGAATTCCCCGATTACCCTTCTCACTATTGCCGCGTCATCGATAATTATGCAAATTATGCACAGAGTATTATTGATGACTTTTCCGACCCGAAGAAATATCCGCAGATTGCCGTGTCGGTGGATATGCTGGATACCGGCATCGATGTGCCGGAGATTTTGAATCTTGTGTTTTTCAAAAAGGTATTCAGCCGCGCTAAATTTTGGCAGATGATCGGGCGTGGCACGCGTCTTTGTCCCGGTCTGATCGACGGCGAGGACAAAAAGATGTTTTATATTTTTGATCTGTGTGGTAATTTTGATTTCTTCAGGGTAGGTTCAAAAAGACAGGAAGCCGGAACTATCGCCACCTTGCAGGAACGGACGTTCAACACAAAAGTGGAAATGATTTTCAAGCTGCAAGAATTGGTTTTTCAGACAGATGAATTCAAAGGCTACCGCGCCGAATTGGTTCAAGACCTGATATCTGCCATCAACTCGCTTAACCGCGATAATTTTGCTGTTAAGCAACACTTGAAGATCATAGACAAATATCAACAAGAAAGCGATTTTAGTGTACTGACTTATGAAAACACCTTGCAAATCGCAGAACATATATCGCCGCTCATTCCACCCGCCGAGGACGATATTTCTTCCTTGAGGTTTGATATGCTGATTTATCAGATTGAGCTTGCCATGATTGCCGGTCAATCCTACAAGAAAGCAAAAAATGATCTTGTGAAGAAAGCCGCGGAATTGTCACGATATGCCACCATTCCGGCTGTTGCAGCTCAGAAGGAACTCATTGAACAAATCGTTTTTAATGATTATCTGGAGCGAGCGGGTGTAAAGGATTACGAATTTATCCGTGTGGAATTGCGCGACCTTATCAAGTTTATCCCGCACGAAGAGCGCAGTCGCTATGATACCAATTTCACCGATGATATTTTGTCTCTCGAATGGAACAAATCCCAGCTTGATAATGATGATCTTGCCAATTACAAAAAGAAAGTGAATTACTACATTCTTCAACATCAGGACATTCCCGCCATCGCTAAGCTTAAAGGTAATGTACCATTGACACCCAATGATGTGAAGGAGTTGGAACGTATCCTTTGGAGCGAACTCGGAACAAAGGAACAGTATGACATCCAATATGGTAAAATTCCACTCGGTGAGCTGGTGCGTTCTATTGTGGGTTTAAGTTTGAAAGCGGCAAACGATGCCTTTTCAGAATTTTTGAACAATTCCGGACTGGACAGTCGCCAGATGCATTTTGTTAAACAAATCGTCAATTATATTGTCAAAAACGGCATGATGAAAGAACTTTCAGTTTTGCAGGAAAGTCCATTTTCAGATATGGGCAGCGTGAGTGAAATATTTGACGATATTAAATTGTTCATGAATTTGAAAGCGGCGATTGAATTGGTAAACAACAACGCAGTCGCAGCATAAAAATAATGAAACAAATGATTTTTTCAGCATGTCTGCTCATTGAAAATCAATACGGGTGTGCATCTGTTTTTCTAAAGTTTCGATTTACAATCAGGCGAGATATTTCCTGTGAGAGTTCTTGACGTTGTTTTGGTTCACCATCGCGTATTGAAGAGTCGTGTCTACGCTTTGATGTCCGAGCAATTGCTGAACCTGCTCAATCGGCATACCCTTATCAATCGCCATCGTCGCCAATGTTCTCCTGAATTTATGCGGGTGTACTCTTGGAATGTTAAGCCTGTGTCCAAGTTTCCGAAGTCGTATTTCAACACCACTTATTTGCAGGCGGTTGTGAGGTTTTTGTAATGTCACAAACAGCGCGGGATTCACGTCGTTTCGTCCATCGAGGTAGTTTTTCAAGTGTATCTTCGTTCGCGCGTCGAAGTAAACCTTGCGCTCTTTATCGCCTTTGCCGAACACGATACATTCACGGTTGCTGTAGTCAATATCGGCGCGGTTCAATTTGACAAGCTCGCCGACACGCATACCCGTTGATGCGAGCAAGTCAATCATCGCCAAGTCACGAGCGGTTCCGCAGTGATCGCGCATAAGCTCCAATGCCTCATCTGTATACGTTTCCTTAACTGTCGTCCCCGTCTTGACTTTGTGAATCCGGCGAACAGGGCTTTTCAGAATCAAATTTTCTTCTTCAAGCCACGAGAAAAAACTTGAAAGAATCCGGCGGATATTATCAATCGTCACTTTACCCGCGCCGCCATTCTGTTGATATTTATCAAGATACTGTCTCAAATCATCGGTTGTGATATGCTTGACAGCCTTATCTACTACCTTTAACATCTTGTTCAAAGTTGATTCATAGTAACGGAGCGATTTGCCGGAACAACCTTCTACACGCTTCGCCGCGATGAAATTCGAGAGAAATGCCCCGTTATTACAGACGCTTTCTTGAGAATCAGTGGCGGGTGTTACACCCCGTAGGTAGTGTATAAGGATTTTATGGAGTTGTTCCATTTGGTAGTTATTAAGGTGCGCGAGCATTTCTTGCTCAATATCTGTAATAAGTTGGGTTACCATCATCTTTTTCCTCCGAATAATTGTCGTGCGATTATCGGAGGTTACACTCCCTTATCCGAGTTTCTCTCTCAAGAGGGATTTGGTTAACTCGTCAAAGCGTTGTAATTCAAATTTTGATTTGTCGGCGGCTCGGACGAATTCCGAGAAGCGGTTTTGGAGTTCGAATGGGGGGATAATGGCTATTATTTCGGAAAGGCTACCCTTGCTCAAAATTCCCATGAGCATCATATTGACTGCGCTGTGGATTTCAGCTTTCATCATCTTCAATAACCAATACAAGAAAATGTAGTCGTACTCTTTTGGTGTTAAAGCGTTTATCTGCTGATTAAATGCAACACGCCTATCAGTAACTGCTACATTGCCGATACTACTTAAGCTCCCCGCAATACAAGTCATCAAGATACTGTTGGCTTCAACATAACGACACCTTTCAAAACCTTTCTCAGACAAATATTCCAATGCTGGAGTGATCATTGAATTTGTCGTTTGAATATTGTCAGTTTTTATCCACTCTATGTAATTCCCATAATACTCACGATTTTCTCTCGGTGGAGTATTGCCTGTGGTAATGATGCAGGTTTTTCCAAATGGCTTTTTCTCCCACTCCATCGGGTTCTGCACCGGGTCTTCAAACATCTCGATAAATTGAGATTTGACAAGCAAATCAAATTTTTTAATCTGTACCTTTCGTTTTTCTATAAGGGCACAAACACGGTCGAGGACGTCAACAATTTTTTGTTGAGCGGGCAAGGGCGGGAG
>Ga0123353_10016323_pt1 | contig 10849 bp, 10 predicted proteins | sample TergutLab28metaG_3_FD_92763 | JGI IMG/M metagenome (GOLD analysis project Ga0123353, IMG submission 92763) | Labiotermes labralis P3 segment gut microbial communities from Petit-Saut dam, French Guiana - Lab288 P3 | ecosystem: Host-associated > Arthropoda: Insects > Digestive system > Gut ... | reverse complement strand
TGCTTTTTCAAATACGCATAGCACGTTTCGATTTCACTTTTTGAGGAACAGCCCCAAAAAGTAAAAAATGCTAATAACATTAGATAAGAAATTGTTCTCATTGCTTTTTTTATTGGATTCATATTGAGCATTCACTAAACTACACCGCCATTTTCTTCAAATTCGGGTCAATAATCAGCGTTGCTTCCGTTGCATCTTGTACCTCTTCCACCGAAAAATCGGGATGAATTTCGCGCAGGACAATTCCTTCTTTAGTAATATCCATCACGCCCATTTCGGTAATGATTTGGTGTACGCAACGGGCGGCAGTTAACGGCAAGGTACAGTCTTTCAGTATCTTTTTATTATCTCCTGCCTTATGTTCCATCGCCAGGATAACTCTTCTTGCTCCTGAGAGCAAATCCATTGCACCACCCATTCCGGGAGTCTTTTTTCCGGGTATTACCCAATTTGCCAAATTCCCTTTTTCGTCCACTTGCAATGCACCCAAAATAGTTACATCCACATGTCCCCCGCGAATAATACCGAAAGAAGTTGCACTGTCGAAGGAAGAAGCGCCCGGCATTGCCGTAATATAGGCTCCGCCCGCATTGGTTAAATAAGGGTCTTCCTCGCCTTGCGCAGGAGTAGGTCCTATACCTAACAATCCATTCTCCGACTGTAAAATTACCTGTACACCTTTGGGTAGATAATTGGGAATTAATGTCGGTAACCCAATTCCCAAATTCACAACATAACCGTCTTCTAACTCTTGAGCTGCCCTTCTGGCAATCACTTCACGTACTTGATTCTTATCCATATCATTTTTTTAATTATTACTTTCTTTTCTCCGTTTCATTTCCTGGGCAATAAACGAGGCAACATCATCGGCATAAGAGTTCATGCCAAACCCCGCATCATAGCCCAACTCTTTGGCTAATTCGTGTGAAATCCTTGGTCCTCCGCAAATCAACAACACTTTGTCGCGAATGCCTTCTGCTTCCAACAGTTCTACCAATTCCACCATGTTTTTCACATGCACATCTTTTTGTGTTACCGTTTGTGATACCAACAAGACATCTGCTTTTAACTTAATGGCTTTTCGGATAAAATCTTCATTAGAAACCTGACTACCCAGATTTACGGCTTCAAACATTTCGTAACGTTCCAAACCGTAATGTCCCGCATAGCCTTTCATGTTCATAATAGCGTCGATTCCTACCGTATGGGCATCTGTTCCTGTGCTTGCGCCGATAACAACAATGGAGCGCCCGATTTCTGTTTTAATAAACGCATCGGTTTGAGGCATATCCCACGTGGTACTTTCTACTTTAGTTACATGAATAGCCGTATAATCTACCGCATGGGTACATGTGCCGTAGCAGTTCAAAAACGTATATCCTTGCGCCAACTCTTTGGCAAAAACAACTTGTGGATTATCAAAACCCATTTTACGCATCAATTCTTTTGCCGCTTCAAATGCTTCATCTCCATAAGGAACGGGAAGAGTAAAACTCAGTTGTACCTTTCCATCATTCATCGTATCGCCATAAGGCTTTATCTTTTGCAAATCTAATGTCTGGTCAAAAGATTTTGCATTCATCGAATATAGTCCGCTACTCATATTTTTATATTTTTGAAATTACTTGAAATTAATTAAACTTCTACTGAACAACAATTTCTTTTCTATCTTTACTTTCAATACTCACCCCATTTTTCGCATTTAACGGGCTGACTACCTTTTTACCGGTTTCTGCTTCAAGTTTGAGGCGGGCATCTTTGGCAATCATAGCCAACCATTGCTTAAATGGTTCCGCCTTTGGCGATGGGATGGATTGTATAATCCTGAAAATCTGTTCTGTAGAAGCCACGTCTGTTAAACGCATTTTGCCATCTTGTGCCGGCAATTTCAACTGTACGATATTTTCGTACAGTTGGCTCCCTTCATTTTCTAACTTGATTTTCAAATCACTCCAATAGCGGCGTGGATTTTCACTGTCAGTCAGTATTCCAACTACATCCACCACTGAAAAATACCATTCCTCTTGTTCTTCATTCCAAAGCGTGCGAACTTTCTTTTCTTCAAATAATTTTATGCTCGTTTCTTTTGTCATATTTTACAATCCTGCTAATCTTGGTTCAGACAACATCCCCTTTCATCAACCCTACAAACGGATTTTGGTAGTTTTCACTTCGTTGTACTACACCTGCTAAACCTTTTCCGCCGTCTATTGGTCGTTTAATATCCGCAAAAATACCTTTTTCCAAAGCGGTAAACAAACCTTCCTGTTTTATTTTTTCCAACAAATCAGCGGCAAGTTTCAACACTTCCGCCGCCCGCTTTTGGATAATGCCGTTTGGCTTAAATTCAACCTCATCGCCGATGTTTTTTAGGTTGTTGGCAATATATTTTGCATTTTCAATCGCTAAATACCGGTCGGACATAAACGGCGTATGAATCGCTTCGGTAAGCATACCCAAAAGTAAAATCCCCTGATTTGTCCATACGGCAATTTCATTAAACAGCGCATTTTGAATCTGTCCCTTAAAAACATTGCCTGTCATATACTTTGTGGGCGGCATATATTTCAGAGGCGCTTTCGGAAATATTTCCCGAATCATTTGAGCCTGTGCCAATTCGTATAAAAATCCGTTTTCCAATTCGGGGCTCATTTCAAAAGCGTGTCCCAATCCCATTTGTTCTTCGGGCAGACCTGCCAAAAATGCCAACTGTTCGTTTATAAAATTGGAAGCCAAAACGGTATGCGCTTGTTCGTAAGCATCGGCGGTGGTAAGATAGTTGTCTTCCCCCGTATTGATGATAACGCCCGCAAAACCATTGATTATTCGGGAGAAATACTGGTCAACCAGCGTGCGCTGCATATTGATGTCGCGAAACAAAATGCCGTAAAGGGCATCGTTGAGCATTACGTCTAATCCTTCCAAAGCGCCCATTGCCGCAATTTCGGGCATACACAACCCCGAACAATAATTACACAAACGAACATAGCGACCCACCTCTTCGCCGACCTCATTCAAGGCTTTCCGCATGATACGGAAATTTTCCTGTGTGGCAAATGTTCCGCCAAAACCTTCTGTTGTCGCTCCATAAGGCACATAATCCAAAAGACTTTGCCCTGTGGTACGAATCACGGCAATCACATCCGCCCCTTGCCGAACTGCCGCCTGTGCCTGAACAACATCTTCATAGATATTGCCCGTCGCAACAATTGCATATAAGTACGGACGAGGCGCATCGCCTTTTTTTGCAATAATATCTTCTCTGCGGTTCCTGTTTTCGGCGATACGATTTATTGCGTTTTGCATATAAGGTTGAACGGCTTTTAAAATGGCTTCATTGGAATGTTGTTGTAACGAAAGAATATCCAACTGTTCGGCGACTACTTTTTCGGCAATTTCCTGTGGTGTTCCCTTGCCGTCTAAAATGGCTCTTCCGATTACGTTTATTGCACCGTCGCATAGACAGTTGTTTTCTTTCATCGTTTCCACAAAAATATTGGGAAGCGGCACATCGTATTCGTCCACACCGTCGATTCCCAACAAACGGCATACTGTCCGTTCAACGGCAACCGTTGTGTAATTATTCACAAATGCCTGTACGTTTTCCGCAATGTTTTTCGCCGCCAAACGCGCCTGTTCTACTTTTTTGAAATCCAATCCTAATTTGCTGTTTTGCATAATCTATTTTCGCATTTACTGAAATTTATTATTTTATATACTATTCTTTACCTGTTTAATATATTGTACCAACGTGGTAGCTGTTTTTTTTGTCAAGATACAGATACATATACAACAATTGTTTTGTTGCAAGCCAACGCTTGCTTCTAACTCCGACAGATTGTCCCGATTTATCCGCTGACCTAAGGTTGCGCAACATCTACGCTCGTTAGTAGCTGGCGTTTTTATATCATTTCTTTGGTTCACGTTTTTACTTTTTACGTTAAAGTTTTATACTATATTTCATTCCTTTCCCCGGCTCAACTAAAAAATTTTCCACAACAAAATCTACATTTCCACTCATGATGCCATCGTTCAATTTGACGGTTATAGTATGTTCGCCGTGAGGTACAATCTTAAAATCGCGAAAATATACTATACGTACATCATGGTTGCCTGTCTTTTTCAACAAAAAGGGCAATTCGGAATTGTTTTTGACCCTGATGAGTGCTATATTGCCAGTTCTTTCAACGTTTATTTCCAATGCGTTCTCAAAAATTTCCTTCAGATATTTTTCTTCGCCTATAATCTGTTCGTTGAAATATATTGCCGTACGCCGTTCCATCAACGCTTCGTATATTGCTTCCTGTGTTGTGTTGCGCGCAAACACGAGTGTCATTGTGCGATGCTTACCGGATGCAAAGTCCTGCATGGGTTTATGTATGTCGGAATTACCAATCATGGTTAGTTTCTTTTCTAAACACCAATGGTGCGCCTCGGGTGAATACAAGTTTCCATTCACTACTTCAATGCCGTGCAGTATTCCATGTTGCAACAATTGGGTGTGTTCTTCAAACCAAAGTGTGGTGTCGGGTTGTTGCGCGTCCCAATGAGGATGATTCCAAAAGATAAATGCATTTTGCGACTGTGCGGCACGGAAAACATCTATCCAATTTGGTTTGTCTAATTCGTTGGAATTGGTTAAAAAGATAGCGTTAAAATGTCCGGGGGGCATTGGTCGAGTGATTTCGCTGCCACGAATAAGTATAATGTCTTTTGATTTTGCATATGCTTCTGCAATTTCATAAGAGCGATTGTGCGATCCTTCTTTAATGTAGGGACGGTACTCAATATGCTCGGTAAGCGAGATGACGTTAATACCTTCGCTGTACGCCTCATCAATTCGCACGGTAGGCCACACTGTTCCATCCGAAAAAACCGTATGGATGTGAAAATCGCATTTCAGAGTAGCGTAACCCTTTAAATCGGGAATGTCAATGTTGCCTCTTACTTGAGAAAACAACGGCAATGATGTATAAACTGCCAAAAATAAAATTATGAACTTTTTCATCTGATTGGAATTAATGTTTAATTGTCTATATATATTCTGTCCATATCCTACCACATTTTCCTCGCTTGCGTGCAACTTGCAAACATACACAAAATTACTATAAATATTTTTGCTCCATATCAAATCTTTTGCTTTTGATTGATTATCTGTACAATATCATAAACCGGCAATTGTATTTCATTTTCTATACAACTCCGGAGTGTTTCCGCATCGTAACGATAACCTTCAGGAGAGGTAGGATTGGTACACAATGCCAATAATTTTGCTTGCTGCAAAACCTGAATTGTTCCGCCTCTGCGAATAAATCGTTTGTATGTAGTCGGATGTACAAAAATGCGGGAAAAATCCCGAACAATCAATTGCATTTCTTTCACAGCCGATTCGGCATTCAATATTTTCAAGAAATTATCGGTCAACGCTCCATTGATAAAAAACCGTTTATATTCGGATGTCCATTCCGAAACAGGTTTTATATTGGTAAATAAAGAATCAACCATTTTATATTCCGGTTTCCCGTCGTCCGACAACGCCCAAACTCCTTCATTTACCGAATCGCAGACTCGACAAACGGCAGGTTCTGCCTTAGGAAGGTTGATTAAGTCGCAAAGATATTTTACCTTTTTCAGCAACGATTCCAATTGCAGAGAACAGGATGCCCCCGTACAAAGAATCATCGCATCGGTAATAGCAGGCGAAGCCAAACTCATACGGGAAAGAGCGCCGTCCACCAATGTAATATCTACACCCAACCGGTCTAACGACTCAATACATTCCTGCAGCCATAACGTATCGGAAGGACCTGATAAGATTACCTGTCCTTCGCTTTCCGCCTCAGCGGTAATCAGCCTGCCCAAAGCGGTGGTACGATGACTTACGGCGATTACTCTTGCTTGCAATTCCCGTTCATCAAAATGTTTTTCGGAAGTGATAAAATAATTTCCCTTTTTCAGTCGAATACGCGGTTTGAGCGTATCATACAACACATCTCTTTCCTCGCCATCCACGCCGATAGAGGTAACGGCTACTTTACGGTTTTCTTCTTCCAAACGATTCAAGACATAGTTCAAACACGTTGTCTTGCCGGTGTTTTTTGCCATACCAACAACCGACACACTTTTGTGTTGCAACAAGTCTTGAATGAAAGGCATAGTTTATTTATGATTCCGTTTCTTCCGTTCCAAATTTTCCGGCTCCAACGATAATGCCTCTCCACGCAATAACGAAGCCACACCACCCGAAAGAGGTGTTTTTTTGCAATCATCGCACCAACATTCCTCTTGATAATCGGTCGGTTGCGTATAAGTAGTGATTACTCCTTCAAAATTACGAAGAACAACCTTTTCAGGACTTTGAGAAATCAGGTATTGAGGCATTACCGGTATTTTTCCGCCGCCGCCCGGCGCGTCGACCACAAAAGTAGGTACGGCATAGCCCGAAATATGTCCGCGAAGATTTTCAATAATCTCAATCCCTTTGGAAACAGGTGTACGGAAATGTTCCAATCCCATCGACAAATCGCATTGATAAATGTAATACGGACGAACGCGGATTTTTACCAAATTGCAAACCAATTTCTTCATCACTTGCGGACAATCGTTTACGCCGCGCAACAACACCGACTGATTGCCCAAAGGAATACCTGCATCTGCTAATTTGGTACAGGCTTCAATTGCTTCCGCTGTGATTTCATTCGGATGATTGAAGTGCGTATTTACCCAAACAGGATGATATTTTTTGAGCATATTTACCAAATCGTCGGTAATACGTTGCGGACAAACGACAGGCGTGCGCGTTCCGATGCGGATTACCTCCACATGAGGAATTTCTCGCAAACGCTGAATGATGGATTCCAACATCTTATCGCTTACCAACAGAGCATCACCTCCCGACAACACCACATCGCGTACCGTAGGCGTTTTGGCAATATACTCAATGCCTTTATTGATGCGTTCCGACGGCGATTCACAATCGGACTGACCTGCAAAACGACGACGCGTACAATGACGACAATACATTGAACATTGGTCGGTTATCAAAAACAATACCCTGTCGGGATAACGATGCGTCAAACCCGGAACAGGAGCATCGCCGTCTTCGTGCAAAGGGTCTTCCAAATCGGCGCTTACGTGATGCAACTCCGAAATAGTAGGAACTGCCTGCTTGCGAACAGGGCAGTGGGGATTTTCCAAATCAATCAAACTCAAATAATAGGGAGTTATCGCCATACGCAAGGTCTTGAGCGATTGCCGGATGCCTTCTTCTTCCTTTGCCGTCAGTTCGATGCACTTTTTGAGGTCTTCCAGCGTTTCCACCCTATTTTTAATCTGCCATTTCCAGTCGTTCCACTGTTCGTCGGCAACATTTGGAAACATTGATTTCCGGTTGTTGTTCATAATCCTACGCGTACAATTCGGTAAATATCTTGCGCAATTTTTCGCTTTCACGAAGCAGTTGCAGAGTGATTTCAGCATGACCTCTCGTGTAGCCGTTTCCTACAATCATCGTAACGTCGCTTCCTACACCTTCTGCACCCAATGCCGCTTTGGTAAAACTGGTCGCCATGGAGAAGAAATACACCAATCCCGTATCTTTCGTACAAAGAATACTGGTCATTTCCGTATCAGGAATATTCACGTTATTGATAGTTACGTCCGCTAATTGTCCATTGGTCAATTCTTCTATTTTTTCCAAAACAGGAACAGGTCGCGTGGCATCGGCAGAAAACACATGATCACAAAAGTCTAAATCCATCAAGCGTTTTGTACTCTTTTCGCTATGGCAAAGACCGATTACTTTTCCGGTTACGCCTGCCCGTTTTTTCGCTTCATAGCAGCACAACATTCCGGATTTTCCACCTGCGCCGATAATGAGAACCGTATCGCCCGGCTTTACCAATTTGGCTGTTTGTGCAGGAGCGCCTGCCACGTCTAACGCCGACAATGCCAATGTCTCGGGCATATCACTCGGTATTTTGGCGTAAATACCGCTTTCAAACAATATCGCTTTCCCGTCGATATCCACTTGGTCGATCTCGGGGCGAATTTCTTTAATTTTATCAATCCGTAGAGGAGTGAGCGACAACGATACTAAGGTAGCGATTTTATCGCCTTCTTTCAAATCAATTTTTCCTTTCAGCGCATCGCCGATTTTCTCTACTGTTCCCAACAGCATACCGCCGGAACCTGTCCATGGGTTGCGATGTTTACCTTGTTTTGCCACAATATCGAACATGATTTCTTTCACTTTTTCCATATCATGTCCTGCTCTTTCCTTAATATCGGTAAAAGACGCCGAATCTACGTTTAATGTTTGTACATCAATCAGGATTTCATTGTCATAAACTTCATCCATGTTGTTGTCAATCTTGTTTGCCGGTTGCGGCAATACGCCTTTAGGCTCAATTACACGGTGCGTTCCGTATTTATTTCCTTTTTTTTGCATAAATTAGTGAATAAGTAAATTAGTGAATAAGTAAATTAGTGAATAGTGAATTAGTTTTTTGATTTATTTTTATATGACTTTATTAAGCCAACAAGTATTCTTTTTATTTCATCAATATCAGTAAGCAATTTTTCTATTTCCGAATCGGAAATATAGCCTACTTTGTTAGCAATAATCAATTGCGTTTCCAATTCTGAAGTAGATGCAGTTGCTATGTATAAAAACTGTACGGTTTCCGTATCATTTTTTCTGCTACATCCTTCAGCAATGTTTGAGGGAATAGAAACAGCAGAACGCCTCATTTGTTGCGCTAATCCGAATAGTTCTTCTTTTGGAAAAACCTTTGTAATGCAGTAAATATCCGTTACAAAATCAATACTCTTTTTCCACGCTTCCAATTTTTTATGAGGCATAATTATTCTTATTTACTGTTCCCTTATTTCCTCATTTCCTGACCAACCCTAATATCCTTCTTGCCTCTTCGGGAGTAGCGATTCCGCGTCCCAATTCTTTAGCTATGCGGACTACTCTCGCTACCAATTCGCCGTTGGATTTGGCAAGTACGCCCTTATCAAGATATACATTGTCTTCAAAACCTACGCGCACATTGCCGCCCATTGCTATTGCTGCTGCTGCCAACGGAAATTCGAAACGTCCTACTCCTGTTGCCGTCCAAGTAGCATCGCTCGGAATAGCATTGACTAACCAACACAGATTGGCAACTGTGGCAGGAGTGCAGCCCGGTACGCCCAACACAAAATTGATTTGCATGGGATGCCCCGGCAACTGACCTTTTTTTACCATATTCAATGCCGTATCCAAATGTCCCATTTCAAAACATTCATATTCCGGTTTGATATTGTTTTCTATCATCCGTTTGCCGAAATCACGCATCATAGGCATGGTGTTTTCAAAAACCTCATCGCCGAAATTGCACGTACCGCAATCCAAGGTAGCCATTTCAATTGGCAATTCCGTTGGCTGCAAGCGTTCTTCTGCCGTCATTCCCACGGCGCCGCCTGTAGAAGGGATTAGAATCACATCGGGAATTACCTTTAAAATAGCGTCGATACATTCTTTGAAACGCGCTTTGTCTTGCGTGGGCGTGCCGTCGTCTCTGCGAACGTGTAAATGGACAATCGCCGCCCCCGCGTCGTAAGCCGATTTTGCTTCTCTAACGATTTCCTCAACCGTGTAAGGAACAGCAGGATTCGTTTCTTTTGTAACTTCTGCACCGCAAATAGCAGCGGTAATGATTAATTTATCCATACAATTTTAGATATATTTCTTCAGTTCTTCAAACGATTCTGCAATCATATCTACCGTATATTTCAAATCCTCATCCGTATGGCGATAAGCAATATAGCCATGATGATACGGTTGTAAAAAGACTTTACGACGAATTAGTTCCGTGTAAAACGCCGGACGTAATTTTTTGTAAAGTCCGTCTTTGTCTTTATTAAATGTGATGAACGGCATCCACGGTCCACCTGAAAATTCGGCATCATAACCTGATTTCTTCACAACCTCTTCTACCAATTGCCCAAACATATTGCCTTTTTCGGCAACTACATCTAAAACTTTATCTCTTTGAAGAATTTCAATGGTTTTTAAACAGGCAACTTGCTCCATACTATTGGGAAAGAACGTGGAAGACAGGAAAACTTTGTCTGCCAACACTTTCATATATTCTCTTTTACCCACCACTGCGCCAATAGGATAACCATTACCCATAGCCTTTCCGAAAACGGAGATGTCGGGCGTAACGCCAAACAATTTTTGTGCCCCGCCGATATTTACGCGAAAACCGCTTCTGATTTCATCGAATATCAAAGCCGTCCCGTATTTGTCGGCTATGGCTCTTACGCCTTCCAAAAATCCCGGTTTGGGCATCTGCACTTTTTCAGCAAGCGGATGACCGACAGGCGTAACAATAATTGCCGCCATATCATTGCCGTGTTGTTTCATTATATCTTCAAGACTGTCAAGGTCGTTGTAATGAAATTCGTATATATCTTCGTAAAGTTTTTCAGGAATACCCCCCTTTACTTCCACACACCAATCGTGCCAGCCGTGATAACCGCAACGAACAACTTTTGTTCTATCGGTAGCTGCGCGAGCCACTCTTATAGCCGCAGTAGTAGCATCGGAGCCTGTTTTTACAAACACAGCCATTTCAGCCGAAGGTATCAGTTCTATCAGTTTTTCTGCCAATCTATTTTGAGTGGGCTGAGTTAATGAAAAACAAGTACCTTTATTTTTCAGTTGCTCAATTGCCGCATTATCAATTTCTTCTTCGCGATACCCAATTATTATCGGTCCGTACGCACACAGATAATCAATATACTCGTTACCGTCCACATCAATAACTCTGCCGCCTTTGGCGCTCTCAAAGTAAAT
>Ga0123353_10016322_pt1 | contig 10849 bp, 8 predicted proteins | sample TergutLab28metaG_3_FD_92763 | JGI IMG/M metagenome (GOLD analysis project Ga0123353, IMG submission 92763) | Labiotermes labralis P3 segment gut microbial communities from Petit-Saut dam, French Guiana - Lab288 P3 | ecosystem: Host-associated > Arthropoda: Insects > Digestive system > Gut ... | reverse complement strand
GGGGGGGGGGGGGAGATAAGTGTGTAGTGCTAGAGCATGCAGCTGTTGAGATATACTTACGTGTTCTTGTGTCACAGAGGTTAGTGGGATAAGTTTGCAATGTCAGAGGATGCAGCTGTTGAGATTTTATTGACTCTGTTCTGAATGTTGGTTATAAATTACATTCTGTCACATTTATTTTGGCTTATGCTGTAAACTGTGTCATATTGGACATAGATCTTCAGCGCACCATGTGTCCTTCCTAGTTTTCGGTTCCAAATATGTATGTGGCAAAGCATGTCCACATGTTTGCATGTGCATCTAATTAGTACACATTTTAGGTCTATTTGTGACATCTGAGATTTTCAAAAAGTAAAGGTGAGATGAATTTGCCCTTGTGTTTTTTAGGCACCACATGGTTCAGTCATACCAGGAAGTGCAGGTATAGCTGCATGCATGTTTAATGCCAAAAAGTAGATGAAGGCATGTGATAACTTTCATGTTATGGCTGCTTTATCCCCTGTGTGTAATTTCATAGATAGTTAACCATGTTTCTTAGGAACTTGATGCCTCCATCTTCTGGCTGATGGTGCTCTGAAGGTGTAGGTTGCAGGTTACTCAGAAACTCTGGCAGGCACCAACAGGATTCTGTGTGCTTCAGATGTAACCACTGCGCTAGACAGAGGTTCCACACTCATATAAAATGTGAATTCTCAAAGGAATATTCTCCTTGCTGTCCATAACAAGAATGGCAGTCTTAATTAGTCAATCACAATTTAAGGGCACTAAGTAATTTTTCCCATGTCATATGCCATTAGAGTGATAATGAGTTGTCTGTTCAGAATTAAGAATTTAATATCAAGATGTCCGGTTTACCACAGTAAGGCAGTTTGTAAATCATAAAAGACATAATATAAAGTCTGTGCTTTTTACCTTGAGATGACCACAGCACAAAAGGTTTTTGATATCCAAATACCTCTCCTGAATTTGGTAACTGCATTAGTTCAGTTAGTAAGTAGGCTACAGGCTGGAAGACGAATTGTTTGATTCACAGCAGGAGCAAGAGATGGTTGTCTTCTCAGAAAGCATCCAGACTGGCTGTGAGGCCTTTCCCATATCATTTCCAACAGGTTTGGTGCAGGCTGTTTCCCCAAGGCACAGTAAAGTGGCCTGTGGCATGAAGCTGACCACTCATCTGTGCCTAATGCCAAGGTTAAGGATGAGTAGAGCTGTATCTTCACTCCTCATTGTGCCTTATGGCATGCACAGGGACCACTTTACTTTTACTTTTCCAAAACTTGTAACCATGCAGAATATGTAGTGAGTTCATTATAAGCCCAGGCTATACAGTTATTCTAAACATATATATGTGTTGTTACTAAGAAAGTGGAAAACATTCAGCTAGCAGCTCTGGAACATGCATCATCTATCTATAAAGGAAAGTAGAAATTTGTTTATGTGCTAAGGGTTCTAGTGATGGTATATTACACTCGCCATTATTGGGTTTCTAAATTGCACCCATGTCTGTTATTCCCAACATAACACGGATTTCAGAGACTGAATCCTTTCGCAGCCTGAGGTGAAGGGGTGGGGAGGTACCTACTCACATGAGAATAGAAATAGATTCAGTCCAGGTTTGGTTGTTATTAGACAATTGTCAAAGTCCAGGAAGCAGATAATCCTAAGAAGATACAGGGTTTAGTTGTACACAAATGAAAATGGACGTTATATTCATTGTATTACATGTAGCATTGAGATGATATGATAATCAGGTTTCATTCCATTTCGTAGTGCATCAGGGTGTCCTATAGCAAATCGGAACAAACTGCGAGTCCTGGAGAATGGAGGAACAGTTGAACAACACAAAGCAGCTGTAGCAGCAGCCACTGCCATGAAGTTTGAGGGAGTTAACTGTCCAACACCCGGCTGTGACGGTACAGGGCACATCAATGGTTCGTTCCTCACGCACCGCTCCCTCTCTGGTTGTCCCATGGCTGGCAGTGGTCAGGGAGGAATTCCAAAGAAGAACAAATATACACCTGATGATATGAACAATATGTATGCCAAGGCTGCACCAGGTCAGTGCAATACTATGTGGATAAGAACCAGCTTCAAATGCATCACTCAGTGTAACCTGAAATTGGGTAAATTGTGCTGACAGGAAAGGTATATTGTCTTGTACTGAATTTAAAAGCTGTAACTTTTCCCATACTACCATAATTTTAAAGTAACACTATTGGTCATTAACATTAATAATATTTAAGTGTCACAAATGTGATTAATTGGAAGGTGAGACTAGCCAGTCCTGCCTGCTTAACTCACTTCACACAGTTGAGGGCTATGTTCTTCTGACATATGATTCTGTGCCACTGGGTTAGCAGCTCCAAATGTATCTGCTTGAACTGCTGGAGCCTTGAAGATGACGGTAGTAGGCCACTGCTGTCCCAGTGTTGCAGTATTACATCCCAGAAGAATGGAATCCTCAATTTCACCACTGTGAAGACTTCAAATCTAGCGGAGTTTGCTTATCATATTACACGATTATATGTTTTCCTTCCTATTAGCAACAAGAATATTTAATTTTATTCAAATGTGGTTAACAGCAGAGGGACTGGATTTCAAGACAGCCTTTTATCAAAACATTGCATGTGTATTTTTAAATTTTACAGGTAAATGCACCTTTCATATTGCCTTGAATTTTTTCAGAAACAGGGGGTTCTGAAGCAAACATGTCAAGAGTAGCAGTTTATTTTTTGACACGTTGGAATTTACAGTAACTAAGTTTTATTTCATAGACATACTGCTCTTTGTCACCCTGTGTATAAGACCTGTGTATTATCTAATAGCAATTAAAAATACCACAAAATTATTACAAAATTTCCATGCTGACGTATGCCATAAGTTGTCTAACAAGTAAACTGCATATATTAACCTTTCATACTGAAAAAAATGAATATGTAATTTCACAGGAATGGGCAGATGTGGCAAGATCTTTCAAAGTAGGTCTCTTGGCTAAGTGGAGTTAAAAAATTTACATGCACATCTCATTCTTTAATGAATATTTGCAAATTGTAAAGATCAGTGACACTTCAGTTGCTTTAAATTCTTTAAGTTAAAATGATTGACACATGTATAAAAATAATGAATTTGCTAAATGAGACAGAAGAACATTTTCTGAGTTTGTAGTATTCTCTTTCTTATCATAATCCAAGGCATTCAGACTGGAGGTGGGGCAAACTCAGCTTTACTATTCGGTGGGTAGCAGGGTTTCTTTTCCTAGTGTAAGTGTAGCTCACCAAACACTTCCACCTAATACCAAGCTTAAGTATGAGTGGGGTATATCTCTGCTGTTCATGCATGATGCTTAATTAAGCACAGGGATGTTGTTACCTTCTCTTTTCATTATCACATTAAACAATGAACCAGAAAGAACAAAGTCCTGCACTTAAGCCACTCTTGAAGCACCACCTATCTTACTCCCCACCATACATATTTTATGAAAAGGTTTTGCCCTTTATTAAATGAGTGAGGGGTGAGGTGGACACGTTTAAACATTTTAATTCATGAGGTTATTTTGAAAATTTTCCGAAAACCACTGTTGCGATGTCAAGGAACCATAGGCCTTTCATGTCACAGAGAGTGCAGGTCAGTTGCACCATTGTCAGACTGTGATGGAGTTGTCGTTTATTGTGAGGTATATATATTATTTTTTTTGCTGTCACTTGTAAGCCTGCATTATTTTGTCAAAGTATGCTGCAAACACTTCCCCTACAGTGTTGAAGTGAGTTCTTAAGCTGTCACTTACATACTCAGGGAAGATAATCATAACCAGTGAAGTGTAATGGTATGTAGTGATGTCTAATGACGTGATGGGCACATTTGAACAGCAGTAATGTCATACTTATTTTATGAATCATATTATATTTGTGGATGTATTGTCTTTAAAGAAAACATTTGAAAACAAATCTGTTTATAACTGTAACACAAAACAGAATGCAGAATATATTAGTCTATACTGCTGTAAATAATGAAATTTGTTAGTGCTCTCAGTGAAAGGGTATGCTATAGCCACGTGGCATTTATGCTCTCCATTGGCTTTTTACCTCGTTTTAGCAAAATATTCTGTGCCACTTTTCCACCGCACTGAACACATCACCTGCTGCCTCTTGATGTTTGGGGCCTCTTAAGGCAAAATACACTGTTGCACAAAATGACTGGATGAAGGCCAGTCCTGGAAAAAAAAAAACCTGTGTTCTTGATCTCACAAGTATAATCACCCCTGGACTTGCGGTTTCGTATATTGTGAAGAATACTTGGGCTGTGTTCGAAAATTCTGGTATTTGGCCTTTTTCAAGGAATGCTTTTAGTGATGAAGATTTGAAAGTGGCATCTGTTAGATGTGGTGGGAGTTCTAACAGCACATCATAAATTATGGCACAAGTAGGCAGCTCTTTGGAAAACAAAGTGGCCCCATAACAGGTTCATCCATATTCAAGGGCTGCACCCAGCATAAGTAAAAGTGGAGAACAGCTGAAGGGAATTTTAAGAATTCTGACTCTTGACTTCTGAGAAGCAACATATTCAAGATCTTTCTCCCAAGAAAATACCAAGTGGGACTCCCGATCTAAACCTAGGCAGAAAGTCAAAATATGTGTTACAAAACACTATTAATAGACTATGACATGTGTGATTCAGGTTTTACCACCCACAAAACCAACGAATTTACAGAGGAAGATGATTTGGAAGATGAAGTGGACTGCTTTAGCCAGTCACTTGAGCCAAACAATTTTGTACTGTTAAAATTAGCAACAAAGAAGGCAGTGAAATATTGTGTTTGGCTGCTCCAAGAAATGGACCAGGTGGTTGTCACACCGTATTTCTGAGGAAGTGACCCACATGTTGAATATTTTGTTTCCCAGAGACTGCAGACACTGCAGTAACGAAGCCCACTTACATTGTTTTGAAGTCACCACATCCAGTGGATTCAGGAAGTAGTCTTTGAAGAGTCACTGTTATTTTTGGCATGAGATTGCCAGGTTACAGTTTTAACTAAGGGTGATGGTTTGAAGTTGAGTGTAAACGTTTCTGCCTTTGAGGTGAACTGTCGAATAGCAAATGTCATAACTTTGGTCACTGAAATTATTCCACCCTGAGCCACACCAGCCCACGTGCACCAACAAGTGGATGTGGCTGTTTGGAAGGACACTTCGCACATCTGACCATGCAGATAGGAGGAGATGGTTTTCACAACTTATGAAGCGAAATTAAATACTTTATCAAGTTCTTATTTCTGAGTTTGTATTGCATTCATAAACCTACTTTAAAGCTGCTGGCTGTAAATATAAAATGCACCAGAGATATTAAAGTAACAGTACATATAAAGCAGTTCAGTGTATAGGAACTATGGATATGGATTATTTTGTTCCCTGTTGTCATCAGATATGAACAACAGTTAACATTGAACCAATGTTGCAGTAGCTGTAAATAGCTTTATCAAAGTTTATTTAGAGTGGTCCCACTTCAGACCATGATTAGACGTCGTCTGCCCTCCATGCACATTCTTTAATTTCAGAAGTTATGAAACTTTCCATCCTGGAAAGTCTAAGTGGGTTACAGAAGGACTGGTTTGTGATATTTGTAACAAACATCCGTAATTTAAACCAGAGAGAAATATACAGAGTGCTAGTCCTGGTAGCCATGCTGTTTGAGGCTTAGGTCTGCAGCTGCTCATTTGCTAGGATTGTGGCTTGAAATTCTGCTGAGGGCTCAGATGTTTGTGTCTTGTTTTTGTTGTGTGTTGTGTAGGTAGCAGCCTCTTTGAAGAGCTGATTACTCATTCAGAGGAGTCCTACCAGGTGTGTGTGTGTGTGTGTGTGTGTGTGTGTGTGTATCTAATTGTTTGTGATGTGGAAACCTCAAAAGGGAGACCTATGCCCACTTTGAGCTTTAGTGCCACAGGGAAAAAATTAATTTTGCGTGTGTGTGTGTGCGCTCACGCACGCACGCACGCACGCACACGCGCGCACACACACACACACACACACACACACACACATACACTGATTATTTTTGGTTGCTGGACTGTTTGCTGTGTAGCATACAACATTTTCGCAGTAGAGTGTACAACATTGTTGCTTCATAGGCAGCCATGATGCTGCCTGCTCAGTACAATGATGAAACAGTGCATACTCTGTAGATGCAGTCTCAGAGGCATCATATGTACATAAGTGGGAGACTGAAACTAATGTATGATTAATATGTGACTAAAGTGTATTCAGCTACATGTGAATGATGTATGATAGTTTCATATATTTCATTGCCACCAATATTTTTAGATTACCAAATTATATTATAATGACATTGTGTGTTAGCGCATGGCCTCCTCTTCAGTGTGTTCCGGGGGTAAAGTGGCCGGGGTCTGAAGATCGCCATTCACCTCCATGTAGTGTGGAGGTTAAGAATGAGTGGATCTGTACTTCCACTTCTCCTGTGTGCCTTCATGGCATGCAGAGGGACAACTTTACCTCTACCTTTTTATCTGCAAGTGCATGATGATGATGATGATGATGACCTTTGCCTTCACATTAACATGTGAAGGTAAAGGTCTTCCCATAACTTATCATGAAGGCACACAGGGGGAGTGGAGGTATGGCTCTACTCATTCTCAACCTTCGTGCCAGATGGGAGTCGGTGGTCAGTGCCACATCCCTGCTGCTTCATCCCAGGAAAGAACTTCGATAGCCGTTGTATAAGAGGTAGATGTGGAACAAAACTGATATTTCAAAACAAGCCAAACAACTACCAGTATCATACATGTTATGTTTCATTTGCATCAACAATCCAAGCACAGAGTGAGTTTATTAGGTTTATGTATGAAATTTTCCCTCATGGCCCATTTCTTTATTTCAAGTGGATTCGTAGGTAGAGTAAGGACTGAAGTAGTGAAATAGTGTCAAGTAATATGAATTTTTTATAACTTTATTCCATTACTAGTTTTTATAAATATCTGTCACTGTCCATACCATTATCACTGTGTAGCGCCGTTTTCAGACCACTTGTAAGTACCTTAACCGTTTCAGTGTGGGGGCTTGTGGACTGGATTTATCTGGCTCAGGATAGGTACAGGTGAATGTGGTAATAAACTTGCAAGTTACATAAAAAGCCGGGGTATTTTATGACTAGCTGAGAAGCAGTTATCTTCTCAAGAAATTCTCTTCCTGGAGTCTGATAACCTTGTAAAGTTTTGTGGTCACTCTGTGTACCACCCACTGTACCACTTAAACCTCAGCATTTTACCCACAGTGTGTTACTGCTGCTTGTAATTCTCAGCACATATATCAGTCATTTGCATAATGAGAATTAATTGGTTGGAGTTTACAATGGAAGTGCAGTGTGTTTATGGTTAGGCAGGAACACATTTTTCATATAAATTTAGATGAAGTTGTTACTGCAGTTTACTGTATTGTGTGTTGTAGTTTCCATGTGAATTTGTGTGATTCTGCTGGGTTAAGGAGTGTCTGTCCAGGCAGTTTTGTGTAAATCTTGACACACCTTACAAATATCTCAGATATTACACTACAGGGTCTAGAATTTACATGTAACTGACAAACAGATGTTATGAATTAGTTATAGATTGTTCCTTTGTGAATATTGCATTATCTGAGTGATGCAGTTGAATGTTTCCATTTCCATCAAATTGCCTTGTCAGTTGAGGATCTTTCTAAGAAAGGGATTTAGCTGTCATGTTGCACTATTATCAGTGTCTCTGTTTCTGATGAAGAACCTTTGTCTGTGTAGCAGATATTTTAATACACTTAGGTTTTTCTATACTTTCTTCTCAGAAAACAGTTTACATAATGAATTGCTTATGTTATTAGAATATTTCACTCATGAATCTTTGTCATCTGTGCTGTTAAATGCAAGAAAGTTTGTACCTGTTTACATTAGTCATTCTTCCCTTTCTGTAGCAAAGAATAACATAGAACAAAGCACACATATATATACATGTGTGTATATATATATATATAAGTTCACACACATGGACACACATGGGCGTGCATGCAGGCGGTGCTAAAAGGTTGCATTTATGTAGTCAATAAATGAAAGTACATAATGTTCGGTATTCTCATTATTCGTGTAGTGAGTTAACAGTTTTCAACAGAAAATATTTTACATGGTGAGGAGAACAAGGTTGTATGAGCATTCACACTAGAGTTTACAATTATAACGAGTATTGATAAAGATTTTAGCATGGAAATAAAGATATGTGCAGCCTGTGTACATGCAAATGTGCCGTGAAGATCAGTGGAGCTCTGCCATGGTTGTCAAGGTGCACTCACAGTAACTTGAGAAGTATTCATGGCTATTTGCACGGAATTTTATTTCTTCCCTTGAATAAGTTTCTTCAGTTTCAAACTTGGAATTGTTACTGTTTATACAAGAATTGTTGGGCAGGTGCCTGCAGATGTGAAGTCTCTTCTTTCCAGACTAACAAATTTCATTGTGCGTAAATCGATGTCATGATTAGTCTTATCCACTGCTCCAACAGAAAAGATGATGAGCGACATTTAGTTTTGATGTATGGAGATGATGGTGCTTTAGGTGTTTGTTTATGGTTTATTTAATTTTGTCTGTCACAAAGACTACATAGCATTGACATAATGATGTCATATAATACCTTCCAACCAGTCTGAGTTTCAGACGTTGATGCTTGCAAAGGAAGTTTATTTTGAACAGTTTATTCTATTTGTAATACTATTATGGACTTGCAGTGTACTTTCATAGTATGAACACACCGTGAAACTTCCTCAGATGAAATTTAACAGTCTCTCTCCTGTCTATCTTAGACACAATTATAGTTGTGTGCGGTTAAGAGGAGGGTGGGGGCCTGACCTTGAGGCTATATGTAGTTTGTTTCATTTTAAAAACCATTGTAGAAATCATACCATAATTAGAACTGTAGGAAGACACTGTTTGCAACTGCATTTGTATATTTATAAATATAAGTACATGTTATATGTCTCACTCACCTAATTTCAGTTACAGGATCTAATATTCTTTTTTTTTTTAATTCATCTAAGACACCCTAAAATTTTATTTTATTTTTCGAAATTCCCATATACAGCACATCAGCCGATTTCAGTGGCTAATGTTGCAGGAGGTCACATCACATAAATCGTTTCATATCACCATGTCCATTAAATGTGTTTCCCCCCTGCCCCTCAGATTTTGATTTGCCTGTAGATCAACAGCCCCCACCTCTTTTGAGTGTGCATCTGGTTTTGCAAAATGCTGATTGAGTTTTATCTGAGAGAAAATTGTCCACTATAAGAAAATAAATAAATACCAGGTCTTATAAATATCTACACTTTTGAATAGAAAACACCGGACTTTGTACCTTGTGTGTAATTCCAGAGCTGTGTAATTAAATTTTCTATCATGCACTCAGAAGGCTCAAATTCCTTTGTAGGAACTTCATAAGCTACCTTCTGTCATTAAATTTTTTATTTGAACAATTTGGCTTAATTGGGGTAACGTAAAAATCCATGACTCTTCAGAGATTTTTTTCATTAAAAAATGCAGATTTTGGAGAATTAATGTCAATCTGCATTATTTCATGCTTACCCCATGAAGTAGATGAGAACTGCACTCTTCTGGGTTATCAAGCAGCAAATAGTGGTAACTAGAAATTAACACTATTTGCTGCATGTTAACCCAGAAGAGCGCAGTTCTAATGTGGAACTATTGATTTAAATTTTATGGTTCCATGCATATGTTCCATAAAAGATACACTATGGAAGGCAATGGTGTATGAATATATCCTATGAAAGAGACAAAATGGAAGGCACATGATATATGAGTATGTTACATAATACCTGCACAATTGAAGGTACACAGGATGCCATCCATGAGAACTGGCAGATATGAAGTTATTCTGTGGTGTTGGTGGTGGTAGAGAATACCAAAGCCCAGACGACTAAATTTCCCCACTTTGTGCAGTAACACTGTGCTACCTGGTTCAAAGGTGATAGCATTACCGACATAGATTTTCACTCATAATGCTTGAGCCCAAGCTCTGCTACAATTACCTCACCTCCACACTTAGTTCCGATTTTTAACGCCTCCTGTGCAGAAGAAAATCCTCACATTAGGTGGTCAGAGTATACAGTAAGAACTCGGTGGTTGAAGGTGTTTATGTTATTGAAATCAGTGTGGTTTTAAGTACAAGTAAATCTTAAAATAGCAACCTTTAAACTTCCAGGTATGCCCACTGTATCAGTCAAAATTCGTCAAATGTGAATTCAGCAAGTATAACAGTGTTATAGTCGTTTCTTACAGTCTTGTATGGAATTTCTTATATATAAGTAAAGGGAAAGCAGTCCAAGAGAGTGCTTCCAAGATGTGGATACACAGAGAAATTGTTTTACTTGGAGTTATATTTATTTTCTTGTGAAATTACATTGCTTTCCATGTCTTATGAAGATCCTCAATTGACACAAGGGTGGAGTGAATTAACAAAAACTTGCTTGTTTTCCACTAATTTAAATTTCACTCCACCCCTGCAGTATATGTATTATTCTTACATTTTAAGTAAGTGTTAGCACTACAAGACAATCAAAACTTGCTGTGCATAAAGAGAAAGATATCAGAATGCAATCCTTGTTTTGTTGTTCTTTGATGCATGAGTTTTTTTATCTAGGTTTTTAATATTTTTGTAGAGGCAATGGTGTACCTTGTTATTGCATATTTTTATGAATGTTATGAAAATATGGTAGAGATTTTCTCATAAGCATGGTTGTGTTGGTTATCTTTCACCATAATTTGGGTTTCTGTTATTTTCTTTTTTTTACCTGACAGTTTTCAGATTAAT
>Ga0123353_10016319_pt1 | contig 10850 bp, 21 predicted proteins | sample TergutLab28metaG_3_FD_92763 | JGI IMG/M metagenome (GOLD analysis project Ga0123353, IMG submission 92763) | Labiotermes labralis P3 segment gut microbial communities from Petit-Saut dam, French Guiana - Lab288 P3 | ecosystem: Host-associated > Arthropoda: Insects > Digestive system > Gut ... | reverse complement strand
CCTAATTTGTGCATTGTTTTTTCCATTAACTCTTCCCGTTCCATATAATTTCACTTAATTTTTCAAATTTAAAACATCTTCCACATACTTAAAACTTGATAAAATATCAACCGAATTTTTCCCTATCGCAACCGAGTGTTCAAAATGTGCCGAAACGCTTTTATCAACTGTGCGGACTGTCCAGCCGTCTTCTTCCTGCACGATATCTTTTTTCCCGAAGTTAATCATCGGTTCGATGGCTATTACCATTCCTCTTTTCAACATTGTGCCGTTTCCGCGTCTTCCGTAGTTTGGAACGTTGGGGTCTTCGTGCAGATCGCGTCCGACTCCGTGTCCAATCATTTCTCTGACAACTGAATAACCGGCATTTTCGCAATGTGATTGAATAGCCCAGCCTATATCTCCGATTCTTTTTCCTTCTGTTGCTTCTGCGATTCCTTTATAAAGGGCTGCTTTGGTGGTTTCAAGCAATATTTTGATTTCGGGTTTAATTGTTCCTATTTCAAAAGTATATGCCGAATCGCCAAAAAACCCATCTAACAGCACACCACAATCTATTGATAAAATATCTCCTTCGTTTAAAGGATTGTCATTTGGAATACCGTGTACAACCTGCTCATTAACAGATGTGCAGATAGATTTCGGGAAACCTCTGTAATTCAAGAATCCCGGAACTCCATTGTTATCTCTGATAAATGTATCTGCTATCTGATTAAGTTTCATAGTTGTAACTCCCGGTTTTATCCATTTTGCTAATTCTCCTAACGTTTTCGATACTAAAATGTTGCTGTTACGCAGCATCTCTATTTCCTCTTCGGTTTTCAAATATATCATTTTAATTAATAATATCAGCCTGAACGTCCTTTAATTCTGCCCGATTTTAGCAATCCATCATAATGCCTCATCAAAAGATGACTTTCGATTTGCTTCAATGTATCAAGCACTACGCCGACAAGAATCAACAACGACGTACCTCCATAGAATTGAGCGAAAGAATTATCTACTCCAAACATTCTTGCAAATGCAGGAAGAATAGCAATTATCGCCAAAAATATAGAGCCGGGTAAAATGATTCTTGACATGACTGTATCAAGATATTCAACGGTTTTCTTTCCGGGTTTTATTCCGGGAATAAATCCGCCGTTGCGTTTCATATCTTCAGCCATTTGGTTGGGATTGATTGTTACGACCGTATAAAAATATGTAAATAGGATAATCAGCACGGCAAACACGAAATTGTACCAAAATCCGGTAAAGTTTGCAAAAACTGTCATAACTCCGGATGCTGATTCGCTGCTCACAAATCCTGCAAAAGTAACGGGAATAAACATTATTGCCTGCGCAAAAATGATAGGCATTACTCCTGCTGCATTGATTTTCAACGGTATGTATTGTCTCACTCCTCCGTATTGTTTATTTCCTACGATGCGTTTTGCGTACTGTACGGGGATTCGCCTCGTACCCTGCACTAACAGGATTGTACCGCAAAATACAAAGAAGAGTATAACAATTTCAATCAATAGCATTACAAGTCCTCCGCCTTCTTCCAAACGGGAGGCAAATTCCGCTACGATTGCGAATGGTAATCGCGCAATAATTCCAATCATAATTATCATTGAGATTCCATTGCCGATTCCTTTATCTGTAATCCTTTCTCCAAGCCACATTACGAACATTGTACCTGCTGTCAGAATGATGACCGTTGTAAATGTAAATCCCCAGCCGCTCATTATGAATGCGTCCGGAGCTTGCATACGCAAGTTTGCAATGTAACTTGGCGCCTGAACTAACAGGATGATAACTGTAAGATAACGGGTTATCTGATTCATTTTTCGTCTTCCGCTTTCGCCTTCCCGCTGCAACCTTTGGAAATAAGGAATTGCTATTCCCAAAAGCTGTATTATAATTGATGCGGAAATGTAGGGCATAATACCCAACGCAAGTATAGAGGCATTAGAAAACGCGCCTCCTGAAAACATATCTAACAAACTCATTACTCCTTCGCTTGTCTGACTTTTCAATCTGGACAATTGTTCGGGGTCAATACCTGGCAATACCACGTATGAACCGAGTCTATAGATTAAAATAAATCCGAGGGTTGTTAAAATCCGTGTTTTAAGTTCCTCTATCTTCCAAATATTTCGGATGGTTTCGAATAGTTTCATTATTATAATTTTACAATGGTTCCTTCTGCTGCTACAATTGCTGATTCAGCTGATTTTGAGAAAGCGTGCGCTCTCACTTCAACTTTAGATTTAATTTCGCCTTTTCCGAGTATTTTGACAAGGTCTGATTTTTTAACCAACCCTGCTTCTAACAGATTTTCAGGCGTAATTACTTCCCAACCATGCTTTTCGCATAATTTTTGAAGAACCTCAATGTTAATAGATCTATATTCTTTCCGATTAATATTTTTGAATCCAAATTTTGGGACTCTTCTTTGAAGGGGCATTTGTCCGCCTTCAAAACCTCTTTTTTTGGAATATCCGGAACGGGATTTGGCTCCTTTATGACCTCTTGTGGAAGTTCCACCGTGTCCTGAACCCTGACCGCGTCCAATTCGCTTGTCGTAGTGGGTTGAGCCTTCTGCCGGTTTCAATTGATTTAATTCCATATTTATATCAATATTTTGTTAAACGTAAATTATATTTGTTCAACACAAACCAAATGTCTAACTTTTGCTATCATACCGAGTATATTAGGCGTATCCTCGTGTACGACTGTAGCATTTATTTTTCTCAGTCCGAGCGCATCCAAAGTTCTTTTTTGATTTTGGGTTGTTTTTATTCTGCTGCGAACTTGTTTTACAATAACTTTTGCCATTTTTCAGTCATTTTAGCCGTTAAACACTTTATCAAGGGTAATACCTCTTTGTTGGGCAACAGCGTAAGCGTCACGCATTTCGCATAATGCTTTGATAGTTGCTTTTACGAGGTTGTGCGGATTAGAAGAGCCTTTTGATTTTGCCAAAACGTCTCTTACTCCTGCGCTTTCAAGAACTGCCCGCATAGCGCCGCCGGCAACAAGTCCTGTACCATGCGAAGCAGGTTTCATAAAGACTTTTGCGCCGCCAAATTTTGCGACTTGTTCATGTGGGATTGTTCCTTTATTAAGAGGTATCTTAACGAGGTTCTTTTTAGCGGCTTCAACGCCTTTAGCAATTGCTGTTGTGGCTTCATTGGCTTTGCCAAGTCCCCAGCCTACGATACCTTTTTCATCTCCGACTACAACGATTGCGGAAAAACTGAATGTTCTTCCTCCTTTAGTAACTTTGGTAACTCGGTTTACTGCAACGAGTTTGTCCACAAGTTCCAAATCATTAGTCGTTCTAACTCTTTTATCTTTACTTATTGCTATCATAGATTAAAATTTTAAGCCTGCCTCTCTGGCGGCGTCCGCTAATTGTTTTACTCTACCATGATACAGATAACCGTTACGGTCGAAAACTACCTGAGCAATACCAGCCGCAATTGCGCGTTCGGCGATAAGTTTTCCAACCATTGCAGCCTTTTCCGTTTTTGTACCTGTTTGACTTGCAATATCTTTCACTTTAGAAGATGCCGCTGCGATTGTTGTATGATTGCGGTCGTCAATAAGTTGCACGGAAATCTGTTTATTACTTCTGAATACCGACATACGCGGTTTATCAGCGCTTCCGGAGATTTTTCCCCGAATGCGTCTTTTTATTTTATTTCGTCTTTCTATTTTCGAAAAAGCCATAACAAATTTCAATTTAATGGTTAAACTTTAGCGCTTTTACCTGCTTTACGCCTGATAACTTCACCTACGAACTTAATACCTTTACCTTTGTAAGGTTCAGGTTTACGGAATGAACGAATTTTAGCGCAAACATGTCCTAAGAGTTGTTTATCAATAGATTCTAACGTAATAATCGGATTGCTTTTCCGGTCAGTAACTGCTTGAACCTGAATTTCCGGAGGCATTTGAATTTGTATGAGGTGTGAATACCCCAATGTTAACTCCAGAATCTGTCCTGTTGCTGTTGCGCGATATCCGACTCCGACGAGTTCCATTTTCTTTTGGAAACCCTGTGATACTCCAACAACCATGTTGTTGATTAGCGCCCGATACAAACCATGTTTCGAACGATGTTCTTTCGAATCAGATGGACGAGTTATTGTTAATTCTCCATCATTAATTTCAAGACTGATGTCGGGGTGAATTGCTTGCTGTAATTGCCCTTTAGGACCTTTTACAGTTACCAGACTGTCTTTAACTGTTACGCTGACTCCGGCAGGTAATTGAATTGGCGCTTTTCCTATTCTTGACATAATTTTACCTCCTTAATTAATAAACGTAACATAAAACTTCACCACCAACTTTTTCTACTCTTGCTTCTTTATCGGTCATAACACCTTTAGAAGTTGAAAGAATAGCGATTCCTAGTCCGTTCAGCACACGCGGCACTTCTTTATACCCTGTATATTTTCGTAATCCGGGTCTTGAAGCGCGCAACATTTTTTTAATTGCCGAAACTTTAGAGACTGGGTCATATTTTAAGGCAATTTTTATGCTGCCTTGTTTTTCGTCCTCAATAAATTTATAATTGAGGATGTATCCTTTTTGAAAAAGGATTTTTGTCATTTCCTTTTTCAGGTTGGATGCTGGAATTTCAACCACCTTGTGCTTCGCCATTATGGCGTTCCTGATTCTTGTCAGGTAATCTGCAATTGGATCTGTCATTTTTAATTTAGTTTTAAATTGATTCCGGATGCCGGAACAATATTTAATACTTTATACTACCAACTGGCTTTTTTAACCCCCGGTATTAAACCGGCGGCAGCCATTTCCCTAAAACAAATTCGGCTAATGCCGAACTGACGCATATAACCTTTTGGTCTGCCCGTTAATTTGCAGCGATTGTGCATTCGAATTGGATTCGAATTTGGCGGCAATTTCTGCAAGGCTACAGCAGCAGCCATTTTTGCTTCATAATCATCGCTTTTGATGATTTTCTTCAGTTCTTCACGCTTTTTTGCGTATTTTGCCGCTAATCTCGCTCTTTTAACTTCACGAGCTTTCATTGATTCTTTTGCCATATAATCAATTCTTTTTTAAGTTTTTAAAAGGTAATCCGAACTCACGCAGCAAAGAATATGCTTCTTCGTCATTTTTTCCCGTGGTAACGAATGTAATATTCATACCCATTATTTTGCTCACTGAGTCAATATTAATTTCGGGAAAAATTATTTGTTCGGTAACTCCCAGAGTGTAATTTCCTCTTCCGTCAAGTTTGCTGCTTACGCCTTTAAAATCGCGGATGCGAGGCAAAGCGACTTTAATTAGCCTTTCGAGAAACTCGTACATATTGTTTTTACGAAGGGTTACACGAGCGCCAATTGGCATTTTTCTACGGAGTTTAAAATTCGAAATATCTTTCTTGGAAAGGCATTGAACAGCCTTTTGTCCAGTAATTTGAGTAAGTTCCTTTATTGATGTTTCAATCAGTTTTTTATCTGCTGTTGCTGATCCAACGCCTTGATTTACTACGATTTTTTCAAGTCGCGGTACTTGCATGACGCTTGTATAACTGAACTCTTTCATCAAGTTCGGTACTATTTCCTCTTTATACTTTGTTTTCAAATTTGGTATATAACTCATTACTTGATCTCCTCTCCTGATTTTTTAGAATAACGAACAAGTTTGCCATTGGCTCCCAATCTGCGACCGATGCGGGTTGGTTTTCCCGTTGATGGGTCTTTTATGTTCAGATTGGAAATATGGATGGAGGCTTCTTTTTTTACAATTCCTCCTTGCGGATGCTTGGCGTTTGGCTTTGTATGTTTTTTCACTAAGTTAACGCCTTCAACTATAGCTCGTTGTTTTTTAGGCAATACTTCAAGGACTCTACCTTCGTTTCCTTTGTCAACGCCTGTATTAACAATTACTATGTCTCCTTTTTTGATATGCAATTTTGCCATTACTGATAAATCTTAAAAGATTAAAGTACTTCGGGCGCTAAGGACACAATTTTCATGTATCCGTCGCGCAATTCTCTTGCGACCGGACCGAAAATACGTGTTCCTCGAATTTCGCCCACATTATTGATAAGCACGCATGCATTATCATCAAATCTAATATAGGAACCGTCTGCTCTTCTGATTTCTTTTTTTGTGCGAACCACAACTGCTTTGCTAACAGTTCCTTTCTTTACTTCTGCTGCGGGGACTGCGCTTTTAACAGAGACGACAATTTTGTCTCCAATTGAAGCGTATCTCCGTCCAGTTCCGCCAAGTACGCGAATGCAAAGGACTTCCTTTGCTCCGCTGTTGTCGGCTACGTTAAGTCTGCTTTCCTGTTGTATCATGATTACTTAGCCCTTTCTAAAATTTCTACTAATCTCCAACGTTTAGTTTTACTCAACGGACGTGTTTCCATAATGCGAACTTTGTCGCCTGGTTTGGAGTCGTTTTTTTCGTCGTGTGCGTAAAATTTCTTAGTTTTTTTCATGAATTTTCCATACATCGGGTGTTTTTCACGAACAACAACGCTCACAACGATGGTTTTATCCATTTTATCGCTAACGACAACTCCTGTACGTTCTTTTCTAAGGTTTCTTGTTGTTTCCGTTTCCATTTCCATCATTAATTATTGTTAAGCGTTTCTCTTTTCTGACTTAAAATAGTCAGCATACGTGCAATGTCTTTACGGGTATGTTTTATCTTCATCGGATTATCCAACGGGGATATGTGATGATTGATAACCATTCGTGTCAACTCCATTTTTTGAGTATCAACACGTTCTTCAATCTCAGCGATTGTCATTTCTCTAATTTCTGAAGTTTTCATCGTTTTATACATTTGAAGATTCAACATAATCCCGTCTTACGACAAATTTAGTCGTAACGGGTAATTTTTGGGCGGCTAAACGAAGCGCTTCTTTAGCAAGTTCGTAAGGTACACCCTCACATTCAATTATAATGCGACCGGGGGTTATAGGGGCAACAAAACCTTCGGGATTTCCTTTACCTTTACCCATCCGTACTTCGGCAGGTTTTTTGGTAATAGGTTTATCGGGAAAGATTCTAATCCAGATCTGTCCCTGGCGTTGCATGTGCCTTGTAACTGCTACCCGCGCCGCTTCTATCTGACGACCTGTAATCCATGTACTTTGCAGGGATTTTATTCCGAAAGAGCCAAATGCAAGTTCATGCCCTCGTTGGGCGTTTCCTTTCATTTTCCCTTTCTGTTGTCGTCTAAATTTTACTTTTTTTGGTTGTAACATCGTTTCGCTGTCTTTTAACGGTTATAACGATTACTTTTTTTCCTTTTTCTTAAATCCGCCATCACGGTTACGTGGGTTTTGGCCTCCGCCTCCTTTGTGTGCAAAACCGCCAGGGCGGTTTCCACGGTCGCGGTTTTGTCCATCATTTCTGCGTGAAAAGCCGCCTTCGCGGTCTCCGCGTTCCCCACGTTCTCTGCGGTCGTTAGATTGGTCTCCTCTTTTACGTTGGAAACCACCTTCACGGTCGCCTCTGTCGCGTCCCATTCCGCCGCTGCCTTTACGTTGAAAACCTCCTGCCAGATTCATATCTTTCTGACTAAAGTTAGGAGCCAAATCTGGTTTTCCGTAAATTTCACCTCTGCAAATCCAAACTTTCAGACCTAAAAGACCTGTTTTGGTAAGCGCTTCGGATTTAGCGTAATCAATATCTGCTCTGAAAGTGTGAAGGGGTGTTCTTCCTTCTTTATACATTTCGGAGCGCGCCATTTCAGCGCCATTCAAACGGCCTGAGATCAGAACCTTTATACCTTCAGCGCCCAATCGCATGGTTGCGGCGATGGCAGATTTTACAGCTCTGCGGTAAGGTATTCGTCCTTCGAGTTGGCGTGCAATGTTGTTTGCGACAATCAATGCGTCCATTTCGGGACGTTTCACTTCAAAGATGTTAATTTGAACTTCCTTGTCTGTAACTTTCTTAAGTTCTTCTTTCAGTTTATCAACCTCTTGACCGCCTCTACCGATTATAATTCCCGGACGGGCGGTATAAACTGTGATAGTAACTAACTTAAGGGTTCTTTCAATTATAATGCGCGAAATACTGGCTTTTGCGAGCCGAGCGTTCAGATATTTTCGTATTTTGGAATCTTCTAACAGTTTATCGCCGTAGTTTTTTCCTCCGTACCAATTGGAATCCCATCCTCTGATTATTCCCAATCTGTTGCTTATCGGATTAACTTTTTGTCCCATGCGCGTTTATTTTTCTATATTATTAACTTCATTTGGTACTCTGCTGTCCACAAAAATCGTAACGTGATTTGACCTTTTTCTGATACGGTTTCCTGTTCCTTTAGCACGCGGGCGAAGTCTTTTTAAGATTCTGCCACCGTCCACGTATGCTTCTTTAACATAAAGGTTTGCGTCTTCGAGTCTTGCTTTTTCATTCTTTTCTTTCCAGTTTGCAACCGCCGACAAGAGTAGTTTTTCAACTTTTTGCGAGGCTTCTTTGGTTGAAAACTTAAGGATATCCAGCGCCAGATTTACTTCTTTACCGCGTATCATATCTACGACTAACCTCATTTTGCGTGGGGAAGTCGGGACATTACGCAGTTTTGCGTAAGTTACTGCTTTTAGCGCTTCTTTTCTTTGTTCTGCTTTTATTCTTTTTCTTGCACCCATATTAATTATAATTAAAAATTAATGACGGCAGGTTAACGTTTTTTATTACCTGCATGACCGCGGAATGTTCTCGTTGGGGCAAATTCTCCGAGTTTGTGTCCTACCATATTTTCGGTGACGTAAACGGGAATGAATTTATTTCCGTTATGCACTGCGATGGTATGTCCTACAAAATCCGGAGAAATCATAGACGCCCTTGCCCAAGTTTTAATTACTGATTTCCTGCCGGAATCGTTCATTGTTAAAACTTTCTTTTCAAGTTTATAATGTATATACGGGCCTTTTTTTAATGATCTGCTCATAATTCAGTCTAAATTAAGCGGTTACTTTTTCTTTTTTCTTTCAAGAATGTATTTGCCAGATGCTTTTTTGGGAGAACGAGTTTTGTATCCCTTAGCCAATATTCCTTTTCTTGAGCGCGGATGTCCTCCTGAGGCACGGCCTTCGCCGCCTCCCATTGGGTGGTCAACCGGGTTCATAGCAACGCCGCGAACTCTAGGTCTTCGTCCTAACCAGCGGGATCTTCCTGCTTTTCCTGAACGTTCAAGACCATGGTCGGAATTTCCTACCGCACCAACAGTGGCGCGACATGTCGTAAGTACCATTCTGCTTTCACCGGAAGGAAGACGTAATACTACGTATTTACCTTCACGAGCAGCTAACTGAGCAAATGTACCGGCGCTTCTTGCCATACATCCGCCTCTTCCCGGGTGGAGTTCAATGTTGTGAACTATTGTTCCCAAAGGAATTTCGCCAAGTGGCAAAGAATTTCCTACTTCCGGCGCTACTCCGCTTCCTGACAGTACTGTTTGTCCTACCTGCAATCCGTTAGGCGCAAGGATATAGCTCTTTTCGCCGTCAGCGTAAAAGAGCAAGGCTATCCGTGCGCTTCTGTTTGGGTCGTATTGTATTGAATCAACCTTAGCAGGCACACCATCTTTATTTCTCTTAAAGTCGATTACCCGGTATCTTTTTTTATGTCCTCCGCCGATATATCTCATCGTCATTTTACCGGTGTTGTTACGACCTCCGGTTTTTCTGATGGGAGCCAGCAGGGATTTCTCCGGTGTACTTGAGGTAATCGTGTCAAATACGCCGATAACTTTGTGTCTTTGCCCCGGTGTTGTGGGCTTTAGCTTTCTAACTGCCATTTAATTTATATATTGCTAAAAAAATCAATTTTATCACCGTCTGCAACTGTTACGATTGCCTTTTTAAAGGCGTTTGTCTTACCTGCAATAACTCCGGCTTTCGTATATCTCGATTTGAATTTGCCAGGATATCGTATTGTATTGACTGATAATACCGTAACGTTGTACATTTCTTCTACAGCCTTTTTTATTGTAAGTTTGTTAACATCTTTTTCAACAATAAAACCGTATCTGTTAAGTTTTTCGCCTAATCGGGTCATCTTTTCAGTTACTAAAGGCTTTTTAATAATATAACCTGAATTACTCATTGTTTTCCTCCTTCTGATTAAAAAACCGGTTTAATTCTGCTACCGAATTTTCGGTGAATACCAATGATTTGGTTCTCATTATGCTGTAAGTATTCAAATCTGACGGAATAATTACTTCCGACTTTTGGATGTTTCTTGAAGAAAGATAAATGTTTTTGTCTCTTTCTTTTAGAACGACTATTGAATGACCTCCATCAATTCCCAAATTTTTGCGGATAGTTATAAATTCTTTTGTTTGTGGTTTTTCAAACGTGAAATCTTCAACTATTATTATTGCATTTTTTTGGGCTTTATAAGTAAGAGCCGATAAACGCGCTAAATGTTTGACTTTTTTGTTCAGTTTAAAACTGTAGTCGCGTGGTTGTGGACCAAAAACGCGTCCTCCTCCTCTAAATACCGGTGATTTCAAACTACCGGCGCGGGCAGTACCTGAGCCTTTTTGTCGTTTGATTTTCCTGGTACTTGCTGTAATTTCGCCTCTTTCTTTCGATTTGTGAGTTCCTTGACGCTGATTTGCCAGATATTGCTTGACGTCTAAATATATGGCATGGTCGTTAGGCTCAATAGCAAAAATCGAATCGGGTAACTCGACTTTTTTGCCTGTTTCTTCTCCTTTAATATTTACTACGTTCAGTTCCATTACTTATGAATAATTAAAAATGAACCATTTGCACCCGGAACAGAACCTTTCACCATAAGGATGTTGTTTTCGGGAATAATCTTTAATACTCTCAGGTTAATGACTTTAACT
>Ga0123353_10016318_pt1 | contig 10850 bp, 6 predicted proteins | sample TergutLab28metaG_3_FD_92763 | JGI IMG/M metagenome (GOLD analysis project Ga0123353, IMG submission 92763) | Labiotermes labralis P3 segment gut microbial communities from Petit-Saut dam, French Guiana - Lab288 P3 | ecosystem: Host-associated > Arthropoda: Insects > Digestive system > Gut ... | reverse complement strand
GCGGTTCGGGCATTTGGAGCATATCTACTACGGAGGTCTGCTGCCGGAGGGTCAGGCAGCCTGGCCGCTGGAGCTGAAGAGGACGGCGCTTATCGGCGACTGCGTGCTTTACGATCCGGGCGACGAGACATATTGCATGGATACTATTTGCCTCGAGTGGTCCGGGATCGGAAAAGGCGATTACCGCGAGACGCCGGCCGAGATAAAAATGCCGGACGGGACGTTTACGGCGGATTTCATTTACCGGAGCCATAAGGTGACAGGCGGCAGTCTTGGCATGCAAACGCTTCCGACCGCGTACGGCGGGGAAAACGACTGTGAAACGCTCGAAATCACAATGCGGGACGCCAGCAACGACGCGACGCTTCTGCTGTACTATACGGTCTATTATATGACCAACGTTATTACGCGACGGGTCGTTCTTCTAAACGGAGGAAAAGCTCCGCTATCCATACGCAAGCTAATGAGCATGTGTCTCGATTTGCCCGGCGACAACTATCGGCTGATAACCTTCGACGGCGGATGGATAAAGGAAGCAAACAAGCACGAAAGAACGCTCTCATACGGTATCCATATAAACTCCTCGACCACCGGGTCGAGCAGTAACCGCCACAATCCCGCGTTTCTGCTTGCATCGGGCGGCGCGACCGAGACGCGGGGCGGAGTTTTCGGATTCAATCTTGTTTACAGCGGGAACCACTACAGCGCCGCGGAGCTTTCAAACCACGACGTCGTCCGTGTCCAAACCGGCATAAACCCGCACTGCTTCGAGTGGACACTTATGGAAAACGAGCGGTTTGAGACGCCGGAGGCGCTGATGAGCTACTCCTCCGCGGGCTTTAACGGGCTCTCGCATAATTTTCACGACTTCATTAACAACCATATCGTGAGGGGCGGCTGGAAGAATGAGGAGCGGCCGATCGTGCTCAACAACTGGGAGGCATATTTCTTTAACTTCAACCGGAGAAAGCTGCTCAGCCTTGCGCGGCGCGCGAAAAGAGCGGGCGCCGAGTTGTTCGTGCTCGACGACGGCTGGTTCGGAAAGCGGGATAACGACAAGGCGGGCCTTGGAGACTACTCAGTAAACCGCAGGAAGTTGCCCCGCGGGCTTGCCGAGTTTTCCGGATGTATACACAACATGGGCATGAAGTTCGGGCTTTGGTTTGAGCCTGAGATGATAAACGAGGACAGCGACCTTTTCAGGGCGCATCCGGAGTACGCGCTGAAAACGCCGGGCAAGCAGGCGGCGCTGGGGCGCAACCAGCTTGTATTGGACCTGTGTAACCCGGAGGTGCGCGACTACATCGTTGAAAACGTCGCGCGCATACTGGACGAGTGTAATATCGACTATGTCAAATGGGACTGCAACCGCCATATCAGCGACGCCTGTTCGTCGTCTCTTTCGGACCAGGGGAAGTTCTTCCACACATACATGATCGGGCTGTACGATGTGCTAAACAGGATATTCACGCCAAGGCCGCATATCCTGCTTGAAAGCTGCGCCAGCGGCGGGAACCGGTTCGACGCCGGAATGCTCTGTTATTCGCCGCAGATTTGGACGTCAGACGACACGGACCCGATAGAAAGGCTGAGGATACAGGGCGGGCTTTCGTATATGTACCCGCTTTCGGCAATGGGCGCCCATGTTTCGGCGGCGCCGAACCAGCAGACTCTGCGCGACGCTCCGCTGGCGACGCGGTTCAATGTGTCGGTGTTCGGATGCCTGGGTTATGAACTGGATTTGAAATATTTCTCCCGCATGGAAATGGAGGAACTGAAGGACCAGATCGCTTTCTACAAGCGGCACCGCAGGACGCTGCAGTACGGCAGGTTCTGGCGTGGAGAGCCGTTTAAAGACAATAAAGTAGTATGGCACTGTGTGAGCAAGATAGGGGGCGCGATAACCGGCTTTTTCCAGACACAGGCCACGGCAAGCGAGGGTTTTGACCGCCTGCGCCTGATGGGCCTTGACCCGGCGCGGAAATACAGTATATCGACGCGCCCGCAAAGGCTGTTCATCAAACGATTCGGCGGACTGACGAAACATATTCTGCCGGTTGCGCTCGACCCGGAAGGAACGATACTGAGAACGATAAACAAGCATTACTCGCTGACGGACTGCGTCGAAACATATCAGGCGTACGGCGAGGCTTTGATGAACGGTATACTCTTGGGCAATCAGTACATGGGTACGGGTTACAATCAGCAGACGCGCCTGCTGGGCGACTTCGGCTCGAATTTGTACGTAACCGAAGAGATATGATCTTCTAAGGAGGAATTTCTTAATGGAAAAAACCAGTTCTATACGCAACAGGCTCTGCTTTGGGTTCGGTACCATCGGCAGAGACATGTTCTATACGATGGTGAGCATGTTCATCATGGTATATATCACCGAGGTGCTGATCGTATCAAACGCGACGCTTGCGATGTTGGGGATAGTGCTTACGGCGCTGAGGATATTCGACGCCGTGAACGACCCTATCATGGGGCTAATTGTCGATAATACACGGACAAAATACGGGAAGTTCAAGCCCGGTATGCTTATAGGCGGAGTCCTTGCCGCGTTCAGCATGGTCATGATGTTCCTGGATATGGGGCTCAGCGGCGCGGCTTACGCGGTCGTGTTCGGCGTCTGCTACCTGCTCTGGGACTTGTCGTACGGCCTTAACGATATTGCATACTGGTCAATGATGCCTTCGCTTTCGACCGATCAGAAAGAACGGGAAAAGATCGGGTCGTTCGCCCGTATATGCGCGAACATCGGGCTGTTTGCGGTGGTTGTGGGGATCATCCCCTTGACAAACGCGCTGGGCGTCGCGATCGAAAGCGTCGCCGATCCCAAAACAGGCGAGCTAATAGCGACGGCGGCGGGTATGAAACAGAGCTGGTTTTATTTTGCGGTGATAATCGCGGTGCTGATGATCGGGTTTCAACTCTTCACGATAATCGGAGTTAGAGAGCGCAAAGGATACTTCAAGCAGGAAGAAAGCACCTCGCTGAAGGATATGTTCCGCGCGATAATAAGAAACGACCAGCTTTTATGGGTCGCTATTTCACTTTCGCTCTTTATGATAGGATATATGACGACGACCAGCTTCGGCGTTTACTTCTTCAAATATGCCTACGGCAATGAAGACACATACGCGGTTTTCGCGGCGGTGCTCGGCGTATCGCAGCTCTCCGCGCTGGCGGTGTTCCCGCTGTTCAGCAAGCGCTTCACCAGACGCACGCTGTACACAGGCGCCACTGTCCTGGTGGTCGCGGGATATATTCTGTTTTTCCTCTCGCCGATGAACATGGCTTTCATTGGCGCGGCCGGCGTCCTGATTTTCGTAGGCCAGGCGTTCATCCAGCTCCTGATGCTGATGTTCCTGGCTGACACTATAGAATACGGGCAGTGGAAAATGGGCAAACGCAACGAGAGCATCACTTTTTCGATCCAGCCGTTTATCAACAAGATCGGCGGCGCTCTGGCGACCGGAGTCGTCAGCCTCACGCTCATAGTGTCCGGCATCAACGCGGCGGAAACGCCGGACGAGGTGGCGGACGAGGGTATACTTCTTATGAAGGTCGCGATGCTGCTGGTTCCGCTAGCCGTCATTGTGATAGGGTATATCATCAACATGAAGAAGTTCAAGATTGACGAGAAGCGTTATGCACAGATCATGGCCGAGCTGCAGGAGCGCGGCGATATAGTGGAAACCGCAGAATAACACAACGCGGCGGCTCGGGTATATCACAGAAACCGGATGCTGACGCGTTATGCGGCGCTTTACGCGGCTGCGTGAGGGGATCATATCGTATGTTTTCTGAAAAAATGACGTTGAAAATCAAAGCCTTTGGATCGCGGCTCATGTCCCTATTGAGGATTGCCGGCCGCAGGGGATCGGCTTTGAGGTATAACCTTGCCTTTAACTGCGTGATGCTTGCGCTGCTCGGTATCGGCATAGGCCTGGTATCGCTGCTGCTGGGCGCGACACACTTCGGGCTGCCTTTGTTTTTCGACTATTTTTCTTCATGGACGCTAATCATCCTGAATCTGCTGCCGCCTGTTCTTATCGTGTTCCTGGTATATTTTCTGAGCGGCAGAGCCTGGATAGCGTTTACATTTCCTGCGCTTTTGATCTTCGCGCTTTCGACCGTGCACTTCTTCAAGGTGCAGATACATGGCGACGCGTTTATTTTTTCGGATATAGTCGTTGCGCGCGAAGTGGCGGCGGTCGTGACCGAAATGTCGCTGACGTTTAACTGGAAAAATTATCTGACGGTTTTTGCGCTCGTTTGCGGAACATTGTTTTCCATTTTTGTCTTAAAGCGCAAGCTGAAAAAGATCCCGCCGCGCATGATCGCGGCGGCTGCTGTCGCGGCTGTTTCATTGGGCTCGTATTTCATAGTTTACACTGACGCCGACCTTTACCAGAATACGTCGGTCCGCGTTCCGGGTATGGCATATTCCCGGACCTTCAGGCATATTTCAAAGGGCTTCATGTACCCGTTTGTCTATAGTATCCACCAGGCAGTAAGCGTGCAGAGCGGCATACCCGAATGGTACGACGCTAGAGAGGGGCGCAGGCTGTCCGAGCAGTACGCCTCAGTCGATATCCCGTCCGACAGGAAGGTCAACATGATCTGCCTGATGCTTGAGTCTTATGCGGACTTCACGAAGTTCGACGTGCTCGATTTCGAAGTGGACGTCTACGCCCCGCTCAATAGACTGCGGGAGGAATCCTTTTCCGGCGAAGTTATAACAAATGTATTTGCCGGCTGGACTATTGACACGGAACGCCTTTTCCTGACCGGAAACTCGTCGTTTATAAGCTATAACAAACCCACAAGTTCTTACGTTCATTTCATGAGGAGCCAGGGTTATGTAACGGAGGGCTATCACGCCGGAGATTCCTGGTTTTATGACAGAAAGGCGATCAACAGCTACATGGGTTTTGACAGATACCTGTTTCGCGACAGCATTGGCGTAACCAACCGCGACGACTCGGTGTTCTTCCAGACTGTCATGGATCTTTATCAGCAGCGCGACAGAAGCAAGCCGTACTTTAATTACAGTCTCTCGTTTCAAAACCATGTCGGGTTCGCGAGCGCGCATATGCTCGACAAGCCTGCGATCGCGCAGGGTGATATCACAGACGAGTCCTTCAAGATACTTGTCAACTTTCTTGCCGGGATATATGACACTTCCTGGCGCCTCGAGGAGTTCATAAACACTCTCCGCGGCGACCCTGAACCTGTCGTTGTGGTCGTGTTCGGCGATCATCTGCCTTGGCTCGGCCAGGGCGCCTCGGTATACAACGAGCTTGGCATAAACATCAACAGAGACACTGAGGAAGGGTTTTTCAACCGCTTCTCGACGCCGTATTTTATATGGGCAAATGACGCCGCGAAAGAAACGCTCGGTAACGATTTTACCGGCGATGGAGGAAGCTTCTCTACATACTTCTTGATGGGAAAAGCTTTTGAGCTCTGCTCATGGGAAGGCCCGGGGCATATGCAGGCTCTCAGGGAGCTTCAGACGATCATTGACATTTCCACGCCAGCGTCGATTTTCCGCGAAAACGGCGTGCTAACGGACAAGCTGTCGCCTGACGCGGCGGATACTTTCAGGAGCTTTAGGCAGATGGAGATTTACCGGCGCGAAAACTTTTCCCCGCAGCGATAGCTGAATGTGTTGTGGTTTTTGATGTTTTTTTCAATTAATTTGAGGGGTGATGATTGTGCGAAATGAACTTGCTGGTTTCAGTGTCAGGTTGACTGAGAAAATGGCGGAGAGGGGCATGACTCAGGCCGAATTATGTAAGCTCACCGGCCTTGCATCCTCAATGGTATCTCATTATTGCACCGGGAAGCGGGTCCCGTCCGTAAAAGTCGCTGTGAAAATAGCGAAGGCTCTGCGTACAACTGTTGAGCAACTGGCCAGCGAAGGCCGTCCGAAAACGGATGACGACTCCGGGAGGCTGTACGACGCAGCGGAAAAACCCTCATACAACAGAGGCTTGTTGTATTTTGAGCATGACGAAGACGAGCGATCACTCTACCACAAGTTCTGTTCGCTCAATATGGAGGGGCAGGTCAAAACTCTGGAATACATCGAGGACCTGCAGTCCACCGGCAGATATTCCTGAAAAACGCGCAAGGAGGCGGGAGCCGAACGAGGTTCGACTCCCGTTAAACTTCTTTACAGTCATTTCGCTGCTCAAACGCGGCTACCCGCTGTGTGAGCGTGGGGTGGCTGTATTCCATCATGACTACAAACGGATGGGGCGTGAGGTTTCCGAAGCTCTCCCTGTAAATTTTCTTTATTGCCGAGATGGAGACGATGCTGCCGGAGTGTTCCGCTTCAAAAGCGTCCGCCTCATACTCGTATTTACGGGACAGCGCGTTTGAAGGGATCTGCAGTACCAGCATCAGCGGCGAGACTAGAATAAACATTATATAAATGCCGAACGCAAGGTTCGTATCGGCAAAACCGAATGCCTGAGAGACTTCAGGCATCGTTATGATGAAATACGCGGCGATCAGAACCAGTCCGAACTCAAGCAATGAGAGCGGCGTACTCTTTAATATGTGGTGTTTCTTAGCATGTCCTATTTCGTGCCCCAGTATTGCGACGATTTCATCGCTGGTCATTTTGTCCACCAGAGTGTCGAATAGCCCAATTGTCTTGGTCTTGCCAAAACCCGACGCAAAGGCGTTCAGTTTCGTACTGCGCTTGGAAGCGTTTACCATGTAAATGCCCTTTAGCTTATAGCCGGTCTTATTTGCCAGCGCTTCGATCTTTTCCTTCAGTTCGCCGTCTTCCAGCGGCGTGAGTTTGTAGATGATCCTGATAAGCAGCGGACTGATGAAAGCCGCAAAAACCCGGATAATAAGCAAAACGAAGAAAAATGCAGGAAAGACCCAATTGCCGATCCTGTCGTGAAGGAGCAGGAACACCGTCAGGAGGCCCGATATGATGACAACATATAACAACTGCATTTTCAGGAAATCGAGAATAAAAGTAGCGGGCGTAGTTTTGTTAAAACCGTATTGCGCCTCGATCACAAACGTGTTGTAGATTTCCATGAGCCTGCCGACTATACTGCCGATCAGGATCGGCACAAGCAGAATGAAAAAGCTTGTGAAGTATAGATTGTTCGTATACCGCGAGATCAACATGAAAAGCGTGTGGTGAAAGTTCATCAGCAGGAACAGCAGTGAAACCGCCATGCCGATCAGCCCGGTGATAATGGAATATTTGAGCTTGTCCATGCCGTAGGCCTGATTTTTCTTATAGGCCTCCTCGTCGAAAACGTCTCTGACATTTTCGGGCAGCGGATCGTTTCGCCTCGAAAACGTGAGATATTTCAGGAAAAATCCAAATGCCGTTGTCAAAATAAAAATGCTTAGTATAAGAATCCGCATACGCTCCCGCCTCCTTAATCCGCCCTAATCAAGCAAAATGCCCCGTTTTTTTCGTCCTGACCGTGCAGTAGCCGGAGACGGCCGAAAAAACGTGCCATATCGCTTACTTTGGGCTTCCCGTGTATTGTTGATTATATCATGCCACGCGCGCCCTGTCAGCAGAGTGGCATAAAACTGATGTAAATAGGCTGGATTGTGGTAAATAATGTTATTTTTTAACATTTTATGGAACATTTGTGATGATTCCTTCGTCATAAGGGCGTAATCAAAAATAATGAAAGTGGAGGAAAAGACAATGAAAACCAGGAGTATTATCAGTATCGCAGTAGTGATCACAATGACCCTTATGCTGGCCGCATGCGGCAGCGCCACAGCAAGCGGAAACGATGCGAACAATGTGCCAGACAGCAACACAGGCAGCAACACAGACAACGGCTCAAACGGAAACACAGACAGCAATACAAACGGTAACGGCGGAGAGAACGGCAACGGCAGCGAAAACGGAAACGGCAGTGAAAACGGGAACGGCAGCGAGAACGGAAACAGCGGCAGCAACAGCCAATCGAACCTGACCGGATCGGCGGAAGATATACTAAACCAGCTTCTTGACGAACTTAGCAACGCGGGCGTACACATGCCGATGGCAATGCCTCCGCTCAGCGTAACGGACGAGTTCAGCCAGAATACGATCGGGCTTTCGGAAGCAGACTTCGCCAAGCTGGTCGTCGCAGCGTACTCAAGCCAGGCAGCGATAGCGACGTTTGCCCACCAGATCATAATGATTCAGGCAAAAGACGCGGCAGCGGCGGCGGAAATCAAGAACCTCGTCTCAGGCAGCAACGGATATGACGCAATGAAATGGGTCTGCGTAATCCCTCAGAGCGTAGTGGCTGTGAACTCCGGCGAGTACGTACTGATCGTAGCATCCTACAATGAAGTCGTAGACGCGGCGCTGATAGCCTTCGAAGCGGCGGCCGGGACCACGGGAGACGCGATCAAGTTCTTCGAGCACATCGACGACGGTTCGGACGTCGAGTTCGGCGGCGGCGGAATGGCTCCGATGCTTCCGATAGGCATCGATGACTAGCAGACCGGCACCGAGAAAACCGGCACCGAGAAAACCCACACTGAGAAAACCCACACTGAGAAAACCCGACAGCACTTGATCCACGCGCCAGATGAAATAAGCCAAACGAAACGCCCCGCTGATGACGATCTCATCAACGGGACGCTGTGTTTTACGACCTTTTTACCGCTGTCATAACGACCAGTGAAAGGTCGTTATTTTTATCGGCTTCCAGAAGCCTCAAGTCTATATCTTCGCTGTCTCCGTCGCTTCCGCTGCTTCCGAGGTCTCCAAACTCCTTTGCAAAGTTCTCCACAGACCAGTCCGCCCAGATTTGCCATATAGCTCTCGTATCTTCCATGTCATAACATGAGGTTATATCGCAGAGCCCGGTCTTTTCCCAAAGGCTGCGCCACCATATTTTGCTATGAAAAGTAAAGAGCTCCGGAAACCACAGCTTCTCTAAAGTCTCAGGATACCCCTTTTCAAACTCGCGGCTAAGCCCCGGAACCACGATCCCGAACTGACCGCCGGGTTTTACAAGCTTTGAAAAGACATCGACGAAATATGATTCGCTCGCGCCGAAGTAGTGGTAACAGTCGACCGCGATCGCCGCGTCAAAGAATCCCTCGGCATAGGGAAGCGCGTGCGCTTCGGCGTGTATGGGATACACCATATCGGCCACTCCCGCTTCCTGAAACCGGCGCAGGTTATCCGTCGCGCTGATCCACAGATCGTTGGCAAATACGGTCACGCCGTACTCTTTTGCCAGAAACACCGAGGTCAGGCCTTTCCCGCAGCCCATATCCAGCACTTTCATACCCGGACGCAAGTCCAGGTGTTCGCACAACTCCTCAAGAAGCCACAATGGATGCGGCCCCATCCAGTTGTCAGAAACCCATTTCTCATCGTACTTGGCTGCTCTCTTGTAATTTTTCATATACATACTTCCTATCTTAATGGAGCATCAGCATAACACATCAGCGCGGAAAAAGAAACCACTACACATTTCTACACATTTCGCTCTGCTAAATGTGAAAAATAAACTGGATTTATGCTATCATAAATGCTATAATAATTTCAAGGGATGGGATCGTTTTTTTTTGCAAGTCAGCAGCGTGCCTGAGGGGGTGGTGTCTGTTATGGAAAAGTCGCGCGAAGCGGATGATCTAATTAAATATATGACAGAGTCAAACCCGCAGATGAACATCCTGTTTGACGACGATTTTATGGTGGTAGACTGCAATCCCGCGGCGCTCCGCTTTATGGGGTTTGAAACAAAAGAAGAAATGCTTGCAGTAGTTGCAAAGCGCGGCGCCCGTGTCATGCCGGACTTCCGGTCACATGTATGGGCGTCCACATTGTTGGTGGAAAGGCTAACGACCGCGGCAAAAGAAGGCCTTACAAAATTCAGCATTGAACTCATAGTCAGCGGCGAGGTGCGGAACCTGGATGTGGAGTTCAAGAAAATCCCGTATAAAAGCAGTTTTGTCACCATGGGTTATATAAACGATATGACCGAAACGCGCGACAGGGAACTGGAACTGATAAGAGCGCGCAATCTGAACGAACTGCAGCTTACTAAGCTCAAACTTATGGTCAAAGCGGCGAAAATCGGGCTTTGGGATATGGAGGTCGTGCCCGGCGATCCTGTCAACCCGAAGAATCCTTTTGTTTACTCCGACGAGTTCAGGCACATGCTGGGATATGAAAATGAAAGCGATTTTCCCGGCATACTGAGAAGTTGGAGCGATTTGCTGCACCCTGAGGACAAGGAAAGGACTCTCGAAGCCTTTGCGAGCCACTTGTCTGATAAAACCGGGCAAACACCCTACAATATCGAATACAGGCTGCTCAAGAAAGACGGCGAGTATACATATTTCCGTACTTCAGGCGAAACCATCCGTGATAATGACGGCAACGCGGTCCGGATCGCAGGCGCGCTTGTGGACATAACCGAAACGAAGAATATCATACTTGACTCAGAAAGGCAACGTATAGAAGCCGAAGCGGCAAACAAAGCGAAAAGCTCATTCCTGAGTACGATGAGCCATGAGATCCGCACGCCCATGAACGCGATAATCGGAATGACGACGATAGGCAAAAAAACGCAGGACATTAAAAAAGCGCACGACGCGTTTGATAAGATCGACGGCGCATCCAAACACCTTCTGGGAGTAATCAACGACATCCTCGATATGTCAAAGATCGAAGCGGATAAATTCGACCTGTCGCCAATTAGTTTTGGCTTTGAAAAAATGCTGCAAAAGGTCACGGATGTGATAAACTTCCGCATAGACGAGCGCAAGCAGAATTTTTATATAAACATCGGCAAAGAAATACCGCGCATCCTTATTGGCGACGACCAAAG
>Ga0123353_10016315_pt1 | contig 10850 bp, 7 predicted proteins | sample TergutLab28metaG_3_FD_92763 | JGI IMG/M metagenome (GOLD analysis project Ga0123353, IMG submission 92763) | Labiotermes labralis P3 segment gut microbial communities from Petit-Saut dam, French Guiana - Lab288 P3 | ecosystem: Host-associated > Arthropoda: Insects > Digestive system > Gut ... | reverse complement strand
CTAACGTATTTGGTTCCTGTGTTATTCACATTTTATATACAGGGTGTACTAAAATTTAAAAAAATAATTCTGGCGCCAAAAGTTTAATATGAACACGTGTTGCAGAAATAGAGCTGAATACTCAAGCATCCGCCTCCCACTTGGAATTAAAATAAATCGAATTTTATTACGGAATAACCCGAGATTATTTATAAGGCAGAACCTCTCACCGGAACTGCAGGAGTCGTAAAATATCCCTTTGCTTGTAAAAGCCCCTAAGTCCAAAACAACATAAGCTAAAGCCCGTCATTGGACATGATCTCCAAATTTCATTCATCCTCCCTTAACTTATCTAAGATCCGCCTCAATATTTTTTTTCAAGATATTCTCGACGTTTTAAGGGATTTCTTTCAAGACAATTCCAAACCACAGTGTGTTTAATTTACTTACACTCGGTTTATTTAACTACGCTATCCATTGCTAAGATCATAAAGCATGAAATGATTCAACAATCAGCGAATAATGAAGTAGATAGAGTGCATCAGTTACAGTTGGTGCATTAAGGTACAGTATTTAACGTCCCAGTGTGACATGCACGGACTGACAGACTACGACAAACAGTACAAGCGTCAGTTTCCGATTTGAGATTTGGAACCCTGAATACTGAATGCAAAGCCAGAGAGTTAAAATTTTGGCAAAAATTTTCCGCATCTCATCAAAATTAAGCATGCAGTTTTTGTGTCCCCTATTCGAGCCATGTCTCCAGACCACAGCGAATGACATTTTTCGCAAAGCGGTAAGCGTCATTTCTCCTTATACAGAATCCGCTGCATGTCTGTTAAGTCAGAACCGAACGCCTTCTTGGTACGACAGTCAGAATAATTTTTTTTTATTCGGTTGACACAATTTAATGCTAAAACAATTAATTCATTTACAATGAATTACTGCAAAGAAAACTTTTACCAATAACGTTGTATTGGTTGTGTCAAAATATTATCTTTGGATTCATAATAGACAGCATAGAGGGATGAGGCACATTAAGACTATCTTAATGGACAGGCTGACACAACTATAAATTGATTTTCTTCTTCTTTTTTATGTTTGTGTGACTGTGCATCATTGATATAATAATATAACAGCCGACTAGACGCAACAATGATATTTTTATTAACAATTTCAATCAGCTCAACATGTTTCGGGCGATAATTTCGCCCATCTTCAGGAGCACTAGAATGTGTTTACAGCTTGTGGTATAATGAATGGACGATACTGCCTGCAGACAACATCGTCGGTGCTTTATTCCACAAGCTGTAAACACAGTCTAGTGCTCCTGAGGATGGGCGAAATTATCGCCCGAAACATGTTGAGCTGATTGAAATTGTTAATAAAAATATCATTGTTGCGTCTAGTCGGCTGTTTATATTATTGTGATTTTTTTCTATTTAATTAAACGGATGCCAATCCGTAATAAAAGCAAACCGCAAATTTCGGCTAACGTAACTTGACTTTTTATATCATGGAGAACAAAATTAAAGCTATCCCATTACAGGTCTGGAGAGACCCTGTAGGTTCCAGGAAGATGAGGGTGCCAGATTTCAAGACAATCGGCACATGAAGGAGGTAATGTTGTCAGCCTTACGCACCGACCGCCTTTACCCCCAGGAAATGCTCCTGGTACTCATTTCTGTTAGAGGCTGAGTCGATACGAGGGCCATAGTGCGGCCAGAAGGATTTTGTAAACGAAAAATTCCAATGACACTATCGGGAATCGAACCCGCGATTATGGAAAATAATAAGCGATATGTCCATACTCGCCTTTACACTGAACAATATATCCATAACTTATTTTCCTCCTAATTTGCACATAAGCCTAATTCAGAAATTTTGCTGTGGATCTCAGTTACTTTACGTTTTCGACATTTTTAGACATTTGTGTCATACGTGATGAGGTCGTCGCCCTTCTTAGACTATTATGCGGCGTGTACCGACGCTTTGCGACAGACTATCTGTCCTAGCTTCAAGGGTCAAACAGTCCAAAAAGATGGGACTGATATGCTGCTCCGAAACATGGGTAAACAAAGATCAAAACGCGCTGCGTAACAAACAAGAGGAACGAAGAAGAACGAAAACCTAAACTACGGTGCGGTGGAAATCTGAAATAGCGAAATGTTAACACGGCTGATTCGGGTTTCATTTTTATGCGGACAAGAAAAATGCAGTTCCTCTCAGCATCGCACTGCTGTCCGAAGCACAAAATACAAAGAAGCCACCACAGACTGCCATCACGCTTGTGGTTGAGACGAAGCTTCGGGCTTCGGGCTTCGAGCTTCGGGCGTCCAATGGAAAACCCTTCAGCAGTTTCATCTAGTTGTTACATAATAATGACTTCATTTCCTTTTCTTTCTCTGTGAAGCAACTAATTAGTCGGGGGGTTGATAAGCTTACATGAAATAAGAGGGTCACACTGTAAAAGGTGAGCGTTACAATCTGTGCAGATTCAAGAGCAACGACGCATGCATAACTTAATATCGAGGCTCGTTCGCGTAACTAATATTTCCGTGGAAAAGCATTAATTATTAAATATTATTAGTGTGTTGGTATTCGGTGGTTTCCCCTAGTTATCCGGCATGCAAAGGGCATGCGCCTTAATTTATCGCCATCTGTGACCTCTCTGGCTCTACCATACATGTATTTTTGCACAATAACTAATAAAAAGGCACAATTTTGGAAAAAAAAATAAAGTTACTGAATATAAAATTGTGTTTTGATTTTCTCTGCAATATGTTGTCTGAAATATTTCTCATTCTGGGAAGAATTCAGCGAGATATTAACACAAATTACATTGGCCTTCGTGGGCCGGGTAGCGTAATTGGTATAGCGACTGACTAGTGGCTGGACGGTCCGGGGATCGAACGCGGTGGGGGCGAGATTTTCCGCACCTGTTCAGACCGGCCCTGGGGCCAACCCAGCCTCCTGTTCAATGGGTATCGGGTCTTTTCCGGGGGTAGAGGCGGCCGGGGCGTGACGCTGACCCAGCACCCCATCTAGTGCCGAGGTTCTATAAAGAGTAGAGCTATACCTCTACCCACCCTAAGGGCCTTCGTGGCCTATAAAAAGGGTGAAACCTACCTACAAAGGTCTTCACTTAAAGTACCCGCTATTCCTGTCAGATTTTAATGGAACTTGAATTTTCTCGACAGAATTTTCAAGAAATCTCAAATATCAAATTCCGTTAAAATCCGTCCAGTAGTAGCCGAGTTGTTCCATGTAGAGACATGGACGGATGGACAAGATATGACGAAGCTAATACTTGCTTTCAGCAATTTTACGAAAGCGCCCACACAGTCTTGTCTCGCGTTTGAACTGAATTTGTTCAGGCCACTTTCCATCCAGCTACCCGAGGAATTATTCCAGCAAAAATTTATTATTTGTTCACATAATAATAATAATAATTATTATTATTAATTTTATTATTATTATTATTATTATTTGCCGCACGTATGGGGAATAGGAGAGATACTTAGAGGATTTTAATGTGGTACCCTAAAGGAAACCTTCTAGTGCCGCAATCATGGTAGAGTAGAGCTATAACCTTACCCACCCTCTGGGCCACACCGGGCCTGTAACGGGATCACTTTAGCTTTTGCCCTGAGGGAAATAGAACCCTCGGAAGAAGCAGATGTACATCGGAGAGAAATATTAGAATGTATCTTCAAAAAACAGGACTGCGTGGACTAGAATGATCTGCCTCAGGATCCGGACACGTGGCTGGTTCTTGTGTAGACGGTAAAGAACTTTCGGGGCTCCGTAAAATGTGAGAAATTTCTTGACTGGCTGAGAAAAATATCAGCATCTCAAGAAGAAGACTGGCTCCATACACTTGGTTACCATCACCACCATAGCCACCACCACCACCAAAAACAACAACAATACCCCCACCACCACCACCACTACTACTACTACTACTACTACTACCACTACTACTACTACTATTACTACCACTACTACTACTATTTAATTGTGTTTGTTTATGTCCCTAAGAGCAGGCCTAAAACATCCGGAATTTCGTACTGCTTGTTAACATGCACTGACATCTGTTACAGCAATGCAAGTAACAATGTTTCCATCTACTTTCATCACGGCACACAACATAATAACTGAGTGTGACGCCATATTTGTAACATTGCCTGCACTGCACACACTTTCTTTGTTCTGTTTTTAAAATTTCAAGAAATGCACTATAATAATTGTTATTAGAAATCTCAAATATTTAAGAAAATTCTGAACATTTTTTAAACCCTGTGTTACAGACACCTTCATGTTTCCACTTTGTAAGATGTGGAAGTTGTTGGTATCGGTTTAAAGAAACGAACTAGATGTAAATGGATTAATTGGAATTTTTTCATCTCCTAATACTAACATAGCTCTTGAAGTATCTGCAAACATAATTCCAGTTCCAACAGCGACTTTCCCATTAGTAATAATAACTCATAAAGCTACTTAACTAAAATGTACTTAAATAACCTTTTAATAAAGTCCGAACTGGGATACAGACATCTGTTTGACATATTTTATGTTCAGAATTTCCTGAAACAAGAAGATGCACTATCATTCTTTGAATCACGCCTATGCTAATGTTCCTTCAATTGTGTCAAGGGAAACCAGGATGATGATGAAACTGAGTGGAACACAGCAGTTCCTGTTACATGCAGACGACTGTAATTTAGTGGCGGAAAGTATAGGCTTTGCGAAGAAGAAAACAGAGAAGAGGATTCAGTTCTTGCGGGATATAAAGCAGCGTCAAGAGTAATCTAGCCTGGAAGTTTAGAGACAACAAAATGGCCCCATACTCAAGAGTAAAATATCCAAGAATTCCGCTTGACAGTTTCGGGATCCTTTTAACCATTGATGCAGGCTATATCCCAGAAGAAAAGAATCCTCAGCTACAGTGCTGCGAAAAATTCAGAAGCTTGTCTGATTGCTAGTATGGTCGTTAGTCTAGAAGCAGACACAGCGATGACTGAGTAATGTGTAAACTTATTTGTCGTCAGCAGAAGGTAGGACAGCAACACACCATAAGATGCTCAACGTCTGGCATTAAATTCTAATGTGCGTCATCCCCGTTGTGTTTTGCACAATAGTAGGAGTTAGGTATGTTAACATTTAACGTCGAACACAACTATGTTTTTTTTATTACAAGGAGTTTACAACAACGACATGTTTCGGCCCTATATGTGGGCCATTATCAGGTTGTAGTTGGACTTACAGCTTAGGCTATACTAGCATGCGTGTAGTGGTTTTGGGGCGTAATGGGGCGGGTTCGAGATCTCGTTATGTCACTGGGTACCATGGTCCCGGGTGTATCTCCCTATGGAAGAAAAACGATATCCAACCAGATACACCCGGGACCATGGTACCCAGTGACATAACGAGATCTCGAACCCGCTCCTTTATCCCCCAAAACCACTACACGCATGCTAGTATAGCCTAAGCTGAAAGTCCAACCCACAACCTGATGATGGCCCACATATAGGGCCGAAACATGTCGTTGTATACTCCTGTATATTTAAAAACAAATATAGTTGTGTTCGACTGTAAGTGTTAACATACCTAACTACTACTATAGTCTGGCATTCAAGTATTGGGGAACGATATTAAAGAAATGAAATTTCTTTCTCGAAAAGTTAAGATAAAATTTAATTTGGGTATCGTCGATTGTGAACTATTGAAGAAGTGTCGAGGGTGTGAACTGTAATCATTTGGCTCAGAGTGGTGTCCGGTAGCAAGCAGCTGTACAGGTAAACGTCTAAGTTCCATAAACTATAGGTCACGTTCTGAAATGTGCCATCCCCGTTGTGTGTAGTAATTAACAGGTAGGTTAATTACAGTCAATAACGTAACAATGTATAGATATAAATTGTTGTGTAATTGACTGTATTTACCTTATCTATGGGCCATGTATTGGACAGACGAGCAACTGCCAGCTTCTAAACTCGACAGTCTAGATCAGCACAACATTTCTCTAATGTTCGATCTTGGTTTTATTTCAGTATAGCTTCAGTATTTCAGTTTAGGCATCTTCTAGTGATTATCAGGTTACTGAGACATGGTAACGATTTAATTTTCGTTACTAAAGGCAGTGCAGTGAAAAAACATTAAGTAGCAATAACTCTCCGCATTAAACACACTTATGTCAGAAAGGATGTTCATAAACAATAAACAGACACGTTGATGATTACTTGGTTTGTACGTAGGCGTAACCGGGGGGGGGGGGGGTCCCCACTAGGAAAACCTGTTCTTCTATATAAATTTTACCTACACTTTGAATGAGAAATTTTGAAGACAAGATTGCAGAATGTAGTGTGGGAGGTCCGAAAATAAACAGCCTTATCTCTTTTGTCTTACTCCTTATCCGTTATAAGCAGATAAGCATTAAAGTTTCATAGATGCGTTTTATACAGCATGGATACTGGAATGAAGAAAGACGGGTCTCTCGTTTTTTGCACACATGAAATGAGTGATTACTGAGACTCAGTCATGTAGGCAAAATATCTACTGTTAAAGAGGTGAAGGCCTTCTTCACAAATTAAAATAACTCGTTAATTTAATCCGCTGACACGTTATTTCATTAGAAATTAAACACTCTCCCCATGGCGCAACAACCTCTATTGTGCCAGGGCCTCCTCATCTTTTAAGCTTCAAGATCACACTCATTTAGACACACCACAATCTGTAGGGCTCCTCTGAACGAATGATCAACCAGACGCAGAGAACTCTACCTGACAAAATACAACACTTACAAGAGAAAAACACCCATACCCTGGCGGGATTCGAAGCCACAATTCCAGAATGCGAGCGGCCGCAGACCCATGGTCTAGACCACACGGCCACTGGGATCAGAAGTTCAACACTTTAAATGCCGAATTAAATCCCATCTGCCATTACCTGGCATTATTATGAGCTCACCATATTCTGCACGTTAGCAGGATAAGGGTTAAACATTGGATTACATTTGTAAGGTAATCATTGAGACAAACAGAAGTTGAAATTTTTTTTGTTTCTAAGCCAGAAAATGTACAAACACGCCAATGACCTTCGTAAGATTTCATTTCCGCAAATTTTTAGATACCTCGAGTTAAAAGCATAAAAATAACTGTAGACACAATAAAAATAATTTTTGGAAAGAATAATTCTGAACACAGAAATGAAACAAATATGATTAATGGAAATGTATATGCAAGGTCGATTGTATAAAAAATCACTTGATCAAAAAAAATGTTGTAGACAAGGCCTTAGTTTTCTGGCAATGAAGCCTTAAATATATTTTGACAAATACCAGTAGATATGTGTATTAGAGAGCCGATCCCGGTGGCAGCACAGTCTAAGGTGTGGGTCCGTGGCCGATCGCTTGCTGGGGTTGCGTGTTCGAACACCGCCGGAGGCATGTACTTCTGTCTCTTGTGAGTGTCGAGTGTTAACTGATAGAGGTATCTGCGTTGGCCTGATCACTCATACAGAGGAGTCCTACCGAGTGTGGTGTGTGTAGATGAGTGTGAATATGAAACCTTGACAGTGAAGGGGCCTAGGTCCACTAAGGTCTCTCCATCCATGCAAAAAGAGGTCTTTGGTCTGCATAAATCTAAGCTATATAAAAGTAGGGTTACTTTACTAACAGCAAAATAATGGTATACAACTTATCCTAAACTAACTCCTTGAAAACTAATAATAATTAAATCACATATGTATGAAGATAGAAACCCTAATTTAGAGAGAACACAATATATTTCCACTAGAAATACCAGTCCGTTAGTGTTGTATAGGAAAATAATTAGTTTTTATTTTAATCCATGTACCGTGCATATGAGAAGTTGCATAAAACATATGTGAAACATCTTAATTGTAAATTATATTATGACGGGCTTTGAAATACGTATGTAACTTGGCATGGTATTGATCTCAAGTTCCCTGAGGATGACACGATAGTGTCGAAACGTATAGGAGTGTGATAATTTGTGAAATAATTGTGCATTTGTTGGTCATAGTACAAAATAAGAAAATAAAAAATAATTAGTGTTTTGTAATAAAATCACGAGAAACACATGGATACGCGGTCTAGTTGATAGTGTCAACCTTAGCAGCGCATACACCATTAACCAGGCTTTAAAATATTTAATACCGACACTATTGCTCCGAGCTGTACGGTTCGCACAGTAACCATAATTATATTTTGGAAAGTAGGAAATTTCAATGTAAAAAAGATAAATTAGCCTCCAATGATATAATAACCATACCGATGTTTGTCGAAATCCATAACTTAACCCCATGAAATCAAAATGCACATCCTATATAAAAACTCAGTTCACATCTCACAAAAGAAAACTAATTTACAAATCGATTACAGTAACCCCTCACCCAAAGTGGCTTTTCCCGGCGCAGTTTTAATTACATGCGGTTTAAAACAGTAGAATTGAGTACGAAAACTGCTGAATGCTAAAAAATTTAAACACACGGAAGAGAGCGATCGGCTGCTCATTCAGTAGCGGCGTAGGCATGGCCATGTACGACGTTCGCAGCGTCCCATTCCAATAAGTCTTCCCTCCGTATTGCGAAATGAAATGGAATTCAGACTTACTGGAGGTCCTATCTCCTGCCATTATGAAGCACTTAAGCAATGAGGGATACACGTAGGTCGATAAGTAATAATTTGACAGTTTGATTTTTAATGAAGTTATACGTAATAAGTTACACTAACATAGATACGTTATAGGTTATGTCACGTATTTTTTTCCTTGTCGATGGCACTAATGATCCAAGAAGACACGAATGTACTCAGTCATCTTGGAGGGACCAATATGTTAGACTTTTCGAACAGAATATTGAATTTCTTAGTCAAAATTACCCAGTATTACGAAATGTCACAGTTATTTCAAAACCAAGACACAATTCTGTTATCATATTTGCCATTCTATAAAACGTGTGTGTGTGTGTGTGACGTGTTTGAAATATCAATGGTCTGATAAATGTATAATGTAATGCGTATCCCGGTTACAATACATGAAACAGAATTTTCAAATGTCAGTTTCGCAAGAGAAGTGAGAATAAGATCACATTCGGACACGCTGCAATAACCTCTAAACCAAACCGCAGTTCAATACCACTAGGCCAACTTAAACAGTGTTTGTGAGCAATTTCCAGAAGAACTTTAAAGTCATTTTCCTCAGGTTTAAAATTTTAATCATTGAGAAGACCTAATCTTATTCTTGTTTGGTTTTTTAAGGAACTAACTACTTTCCTACAATCACACTCGTATTTGTCGGCATAACCTCAAATTCTTGTACGGAATTACGCATTTGATGTTTTACAGACAACAAAAATATGTGCAATTCCTTCCAATTCCATATTAGATAGGGGCACGCGGTTGCGCAGTTGGTTGAGGCACTGTGCCACAAGCTAGAAGGGCTCTGGTTCAATTCCCGATGTTATCATTGGAATTTTTTTTTGACATAATCCTTCAGACCGCACTATGGACCTGGAGTCGACTCAGCCTCTAACAGAAATGATTACCAGGAATATTTCCTGGGGTAAAGACGGCCGACGCGTGGGGCTGACAACCTTACCACCTTCATGTGCCGATTATCAAGAAATCTGGGTCATAGGGCCTGTACAGGAAATGCTTTTACCTTACGAGATACATGTTTCAATATATCAGTCCTCCTTAATAATTACTGGAACAGATGCATTGTATAGACTGACTGCATATTCTGAGAAAACTATGTATAAGTTTTGATGTTTTGCTGACCGTTCATCTCAGTATAATCTCAGCATAATCGTAGTAATTAACCAACTTAATGCACAAATTATTGTTTTATAATAAGTTTATTATAAGCGTCTACATGTTTCGAGCACTATGTGCTCATCATCAGGAGGTCAAATTTGTATTATACAGCATCTGGTATCATCACACCTGTAAGTGGCCGTCCCGTGCACAGGTTGAGAGAAGATTCCTCTCTCAACCAGTGCACCGGACGGCCACCTAGAGTGTGATGATACCAGATGCTATTTAATACATTTTTGACCTCCTGATGATGAGCACATAATGCTCGAAACATATAGAGGCATAAAATAAACTTGTTATATAACAAGAATTTGTGTATAAAGTTGATTAATTACTAAGATTAAGTTTACGTTCATGTCTCGTATCCAGAATATAGGAGAAAATCATTACGTAAGGATAGGTAGGGAATCCTTTAAAGTGCTGAACATTTCAAATATTAGGGAACAAACCTAATAAATTAAAATTCCATTCATGAAAATATTAGGAAAAGAAATGAAGTCAGGCAAGGCTTACTATTAATAGTTAAGGGCTTTTTGTCTTTCAGTTTTCTATCCATAAATTTAAATATTATTATACATAGAACTGAATTTTACGTGTTGTTTTTTATGGGTGTGAAACTTGGGCTCTCACACTACTGAGGGTAATCGGCAATCGGGTGCTGAGGAAGATATTTGGGCCGCAGAAAGACGAGGTAACAGGAGAGTGGACAGGACTAAATAAAGAGATTAATGAATCGTAACCAGCACAAATGTTACTCAGGATTACGTACAGGAGACAGGTGAGGTACATAAAGGAGTTTGGCTAAGGAAACCTGAGGGAAGAGGCTGCTTGGAAGGCCTAAGTGTAACTTTAACTATTATTATTATTATACGATATATATGTCTCCTGTCACAGGCATTTCTTCCTGGTACTTCTCTTGAACCAGCGGTGATCCCCACCGTTCAGGCTTCAAGCTTCACATTGCAGTACTTTCTGTATTATGTGTGATGTTCCAAGTATAGCTGTCTTTTGTAGTGAATCTATCGAGTGTTTTCCT
>Ga0123353_10016314_pt1 | contig 10850 bp, 8 predicted proteins | sample TergutLab28metaG_3_FD_92763 | JGI IMG/M metagenome (GOLD analysis project Ga0123353, IMG submission 92763) | Labiotermes labralis P3 segment gut microbial communities from Petit-Saut dam, French Guiana - Lab288 P3 | ecosystem: Host-associated > Arthropoda: Insects > Digestive system > Gut ... | reverse complement strand
GCCCAATGAATTGGGGATTTATGATATGAGTGGTAATGTTTTTGAATGGTGCCACGACTATTGGGATGCCATTTATGGTCGCGATGTGCTAACCGATCCACAAGGTCCTGCTAAGGGATCCTTACGCGTGTTTCGTGGCGGCAGTTGGGGAAGTTCTGCAACAAGTTGCAGTGTGTCTAATCGCCGCAACGCTCGCCCAAAATATCGCAGCAATCAAGTTGGCTTCCGGGTGGCGCTTTCTCAATAATTAGAAAACCTACCCAAAAAATCACAATAATGATGAATACAATAGTTTTGAGAGTTTCACATGGGAAGACAACAACAAATGCACACGTGATCTTCAATATATTTGGAAGTACCGGAAAAGCCGAAAGCCGAGAGTGTAGGCAATGTTTAATTAAAATCAATATGTTTCACCATTTTAAAAAATTAGTTCATTTTATTTTGTTTTCTGCTGGTGCAGTATTTGCACTTTGTTCTTGTTCAATAACACGCAATACTTGGGTTACTAAATCATATATCCCGGTGCAACTTGATGCTTACAGCAATAGAGCATATCTTCCAAGGAAAGTGGCATTTTTGGTTTGTAATGACGAACGTATTCCCAATAATGACCTAAGGAATCAAGAATTGGAATATTATCTCAAGAATGCACTCGCACCTCAAGGATATTCCTTTACCGACAACATTGAAGATGCCAGTATCTCTATTTTTTATGAGTATGGAATTAGCCACCCACAAGTTTATACTTCAGAAAGAGTAGTACCTGTTTGGGGGGTAACAGGTATTGGGTCGAGCGTAACAGCTACGCAGACCGGAAGAAGTGCTATAACAGGCAGGCCAGTTACAGTGTCAGCGACTTATAATGCACCTATGTATGGTCAAATCGGCGAGAGAGTCGAAACACAAAGTATAACATTTTATCTTTGTTGGGCGAATATCAGTGCATACGATGTTGACCATTATCGAAAAACAGGTGAAGATAAAATGCTTTGGCTTACAGAAATAACCAGCTCGTCTCAAAATAACAATTTGCGGGAGATATTCCCATACATGATGGCAGCTGTAAAAGAGAACATAGGGCAAAACCGTAACGAACGAATGCATTATAATATTCCTTCTAATCCTGTTCATGCAGACGTTTTAGGCGTGAAAGGCACTCTTGTGGCTGTACGTTTAAGCCAAGATGTCTCATGGAAAACAGTTCCACAGGCCATTGTCGCTTATGATGTATATCGAAATGGAGAATTGGTTATCAGAGCAGGCACCCCTGTGAATATGACACAGAAAAACCAGATAGTTATAAACGAGCCACGAATAGATTTATATAATTTTTCAACTTTTTCCATATACGGTAGAACAATTACCTTAAAAGGAGATTATCAATTTCTGGGTGAGCTCCGTATAGGCCAATACATTGCAGGTGGACTCCTATGCGTAGTTATGCCGATTGGTTTACCAATGATGCTGAGTGCTCGCAAACGTCCAGTAATACACAATGGAACGGTGCTTTATGTTGAGATGGAGTAAAAGTGCCTTGAGAATCTTGTTTTTTATCTCAGCCGTTTGGTATTCCAAAAAAATCATGTAGTTTTGCTTCTTAGAAAGCAACACATGAGCGACAAAAGTATATTATCAGATAAACAACTGATTGACGCATTAAGGGGTGGAAGTCACAAAGCGTTTCGCATTGTCTTTGACAACTATAAAAAGCGCGTTTACAGCTTTCTTTACGGCATATTGCATACTCATTCCGATGCAGAAGAACTTACCCAAAGAGTATTTGTAAAGGTTTGGGATCATAAAGAGAAGCTCAATCAGGAGTTGTCTGTGCAAGCGTATATTTATAAAATTGCCAAAAATATTGCCCTGAACTTCTTGAGGGATAAGGTATATCGACTGCGTTTAGAGCAGCGATTAGTTGAAAGATTTGATGAAACGGTGGAAGAGGCTGATATGGAAGAAAATAATATGAAACAATATATCAATAGCCTGATTATCAAAATCCCGGAACGCAGAAGGGAAATCTTTTTGTTGCGGTATCGGCAAAAAATGAGTTACAAAGAGATTGCAGAACGGCTACAAATAACAGAAAATACGGTTGACACTCAGATTCGGAATAGCCTGAGGTTTATCAGGGAACAGATTGGAAAAGAATTGGCCGAAAAATAGTAAGCCGATCTTCACGGAAACTCATCGCTTGCGTGTAGTATTATAAAGTGATGAGTTTTTTAACAAATGATTTTATGAATGTACAATCGCTGACGCAATTATTAGATAAATTCTGCAACGATAGTGATAGTTTTTCACTCAAAGAGTTACGGAATTTGTATCTCTTATTATCCAACGAATCAAATTCAGAAGAGATGGCAACATGGATACATCAACGCTGGGAGCGGGAGCCGGATGATTGTGCTGAGATAAACTTCGAAAATATTTTCCAAAAGGTTGAAAGACAGCTTCGTGCTCAAAAGCCTGCACCAAGGCGTTGGCTCACCTCCTTGCAACGTGTAGCAGCCATTTTAATCCTTCCTTTTGTGGGCCTATCGTGCTTCCTGCTGTTGAAAAACACCCAAAAAGAGCAGTTGGTTATTGTACAGATTGACGCTGTAGTTCCTGTTGAACAGGAATATATAACTCCTGCAGGTATGCGTTCTCAAATCGTCTTGCCCGACAGCAGCCTCGTCTGGCTCAATGCCTCCAGCCGCCTTATTGTGCAGGCCGGATTTGGAGCCGGGGATCGCCATGTGACTTTGACGGGGGAAGCTTATTTTGTGGTGGCCACAAACAAGGAAAAACCTTTTGTAGTAGGCACTTCTGATATGAATATAAAGGCGCTGGGTACCGCCTTTAATGTATCGGCCTATCCTGAACGCGCTGTATTGCAAACGGTATTGGTAAATGGCGGTGTTGAAATAGAAACCAAGACGGGGTCAAAGCTGACTATGCAGCCTAACCAACTTGTAGAACTGAATAGGGAAGATGGAGCGATTGAACTGCAACACTCTGTGAACGCCGAGCTATATACAGCGTGGACGGATGGGGTGCTGGTCTTCCATAAAATGCAGATGGAAGATATTACCCAAACATTGGAACGCTGGTTTAACGTAACCATTGAACTGCGTGACCCCATACTCAAATCGTACAGATATACCGGTACTTTTGATAATCGGAGCTTAGAACAGATTCTGAACTACATCAGCATCTCTTCGGACATTGGCTATCGAATGAACAAAGACCACATAACACTGTATAACAAAAGAAAACAAAACTAAAAACGGAAAAATGCTGGCACATCTTTCCGTTGTACAAGGCTTAAAATGATACCAAAAACTAACCATTTAACAACCTCTAAACCCACAAAGGTATGAAAAAACTTAAAAAACTGATTTTTCTTTTTTTATTTTTCCCTTTAATCACCACCGGCCCCCTGCAGGCCCAAGAGAAAAAAATCACGATTCGGTGTAGCAACATCAAATTAGAACAAGCAATTGCAGAAATTGAAACCAAGAGCGGCTACCACTTTCTCTACAACATTACTTTTATTGATCCCGAACGTAAAGTAAGCCTTAACAAGAGAAATGCAACACTTTCCGATGTATTGGATGAACTTCTACAAGGAAGCGACATCCAATATAAAATCGACGACAACAAACAGGTAGTGCTCTATTTGGGGAATACAGGATCAGACACTGTAACAGGCATAGCCTCCTCAACATCGGGTAGTGCATCCAATAAAGCCTCCGGCCCTGTCCAAAACTCACAATCGGCTCAATCTCAAGTGATTCTGGTGGCAGGTACGGTCATGGATGCAGATGATAACACTCCGGTTGCCTATGCTGCGGTTCAGGTAAAAGGGAGCAACATCTTCGCCCTGACCAATGAAAAAGGAATCTATACCATTCAGGTAAATAGTCCGAACGACGTATTGGTATTCAGCCTGATCGGAATGAAAACCAAGGAAGAGCCCTTAGCAGGACGCTCGATCATTAATGTACTGATGCAACAGGAAGTAAATGTACTGCACGATGTAATCGTTACCGGTTACCGTACCATCGCCAAAGAGCATGCCACCGGTTCCTACACAGTACTTTCATCTGAAATGTTTGAAAATACGCCTGTTGTCAATATTTCCAGTGCACTGCGGGGTATGGTTCCCGGCATGGCAGGCGTGTCGACGAACTCAGAGGGGGATGAGACTCGTTTTGTTATTCGAGGTCGTGGAACCCTTGAGGGGCAGATAGACAGGGATCCGCTTATTGTGGTCGATGGATTCCCCATACAGGGAGTCTCCTCTATTCCAACCAATCGCGTAACGAATAATCCATTCTCCACGATTAACCCCAACGATATAGAGTCTATTACCGTACTGAAAGATGCTGCGGCCACCGCCATCTACGGCGCCCGTGCTGCGAATGGCGTTATTGTCCTTACAACAAAAAAGGGTCGGGCTGGAGAAAAGGTCTTTGTTAGCGTCAATGCTTTCACATCTGTCAGTTCCAAATTTGACATAGAACACTTTTACAATTTAGCCTCGCCCGAAACCATGTTCTGGCATGCAGAAAATCTGCTGAAGTGGGATCCGACCTATAATATCACAAACCCTTATGCAAATCCGGCAAGTCCTTTCATCACAGACAGTCGTTATGAGCACGATATGTTGTTGTTCGAAACTTTTAGACAGGGAAATATTACCGAGCAAGAGTACAACAGCAGGAAAGCGGAGATGATTGCCTTAGGTAATAGGGGGATATGGAAAGATGACCTCAACAAATATTATTACCGAAACCAAGTTTATCAGCAGTATAATGTTGCTGTAAGGGGTGGGAGCGCAACACATAACTACTCTTTCTCTGCTGCCTTTGATAAAAACGACAGTTATATACGCAGCTCAAGCAGCCAGAGGACAATGCTCAATTTTATCAATTCGGTCAAGTTTGGCCCCAAAGTAACGTTGAAAGTCGGCGTCAATGGCAGCATAGAAATTTCCAAAGGAACGGCAGGTTCAGCCAATACTTCAATCTCCACAACAGCCGCAAATTCAATATTTGCAGATCCGACGTTTCAACTTACCCCATGGACGCGGTTTGTGGACGATGAGGGAAATTACCTTCCTCACGAGGTTCAAGCTTATACCGTCTATTCCCCAATATTGAGTGATAGATATGGTGACAGATTGCCGGTAAGTTGGTACTACAATCCAATCGAAAACATAAAATATACTCCAAATACGTCCACAAGGTTTAACGTGCGCGTGAATGCAGGATTAGATTACGACATCACCAATAGCCTGAAGGTAAAATTAGCCGGCCAGTACGAACGCAACCAATACCTGTTTAACCAGACATTTGATCCGGAATCCTTTCTGATTCGCAACTATGTCAACAAGTACTCCACACTGAACGCCGACACCGGAAAATATGTGACCTATTTCCCTGATGGAGGCATGTTGTACGAAGCAGGGGACAGGTACGAAGGGTATATGCTCCGGTTTCAAACGGATTATAACAAACGTTTTGGAGAACACGTCGTTACCCTCCTTGCAGGATCGGAGGTGAGCGCTGCGACCACCAACAAAATTCCGGAACTCTATCGTTATGGCTACAACAAATTCACCAACGCAGTGCTCACATCTGTTGACTATTTTAGCATGAACAGGAATATCTTTGGCGTGAACGAGCGTATGCCATACGCGCCGCCGGGAACATTAAACACTTCAGAGGATCGTTTCTTCTCGGCATACTTAGATGCACAATATACATTTAAAGACCGATACAACCTGACCGCCAGTGCACGAACGGATGCATATAATTATCAGGCTATTAATGTGCGAGACAAGTTTTCTCCATTTTATTCGGTTGGGGCAGCATGGCTCATGTCTCGGGAAAACTTCATCAAAGAGGTGACATGGATTTCCTCCCTAAAGCTGCGGGTGACTTATGGCTTGGCGGGTTTAGCGGCAGGCAAAAGTACCAATTCGGCTATTACTACGGTGAGCGTTTCCCCCGGAAGTATTGCATACACCAACAACGAACCCTATAACGCGATTTCTACACGCGGTAACTCCACACTTACCTGGGAAAAATCACGCACCACAGATGTAGGTATAGATTTCAATCTATGGCGGGATAAATTGCACGGAGGTTTATCCTACTATGACAGGTACTCCTACGATGTGTTGGCGAGTGCATCAGTGGCGATGATCTCACAGGGCGTTGCTAGCAACATTCAATAATGCCGCTATTTCTAACCGAGGTGTGGAAGCCTCCTTAGGCACCAACTTGAAGATTGCGGGAGACCTGATGTGGAACATGATGTTGACCTTTTCGTACAATAAAAACAAATTAGTCAAATACAACGTTCTTGCCTCCGCAATACGCCCGACCTATTATCCGGGTTATCCCCTCTCCAGTAGATGGGCCTACAACATACACCGCTATACGGATGAAGGTTATCAGGTATTGTTGGGAAAGGATGGCACGGAGGAGGTCGCCGATTCACGTACAACTACCCACCTTTACGACACCCTCAACGGAGCAGCCGGTGAGACACTGGAGGATTATAACTGGATCTATTGGGCGGGTCAGGATACGCCCACCACATATCTTGGTTTCACGAACACCTTCACTTATAAGGGGTTTAGCCTTACGTTCAAGATGACCGGGAAATTTGGTCATGTTGTCCAAGAACCCGGAGCATCATCAAGTATCTTAGATGGGTATAAGCTTGAAAATGCCAAAAAGATATTGGACGAAGGATATGCTAACCAAAAAACCTATACCGTCATGCCTCTATTCAACGCAGACAATTATAATGTTTTTGCAGCCAATGGAACGTATAATTCATACTTAAACAGTCTTCATGTCAACAGTATTGCGTATCTTTTCAAGGGGGACCACATACGCCTGAATGAAGTTTACCTTGGGTATGAACTTCCCAACAGGCTACTTGCCAAGTCGAAATTAGTTAGCGGCGTCAAAATATATACACAAGCGAAAAATCTGGGCGTGATATGGGCGCTTAACGACAGGCACAAAGATCCCGAGTCTCGCATGGGAACGTTTAAACCTATGACCACATTCACATTCGGTCTTAATTTTAACTTTAATTTTAACTAATAAAAAGAATTTATTATGAAAAAGAGTGTTATTTTTCTCAGCTTTACCATACTTCTTTTGGGATGTGCCGATTTCCTCAACGTGCCCCCGAATAAGACAGGCCGTTCCGACATATACCACATGGATCAACTCTATGGCCTGATGGGTAATTATGATTTATTAAATGGTGGCAACAACTGGGCTGAACTTGTTTATTCCGGCGATGCAATCGATATTTCACCCTATTATTATACAGCCGTCAGACCGTCTGACAGCCCATACGATAATTGGTCTTGGGATCCGGAATACAGGAAAAATTTCAATATTACAGCTACCGCCTGGGGTCTATGGGGTGCCGTATATACATGCAACACAATCCTCGAAAACTTGGATAAAGTGATTCAGACAACTCCGGAGGTACGAAAGCAAGTCGAAGCGGAGGCGCTGTATGGACGCGCCCATTGCCATTTTATCTTCTTAGTTCAGTATTGCCTTTGGGACGATGAGGCTCCGGGGATAGGCTACCAAGACAATACTTCGCCCAGCGACATTCCCAAGCGTGAAACGGTGAAGTATTCAGTTGACAGAATCTTAGAAGACTTGGACAACGCGGAAAAAGCCTTTACCGAGGCCGGACGCACACAATTTGAGTTGAAACGCAACTTCCGTCCTTCACTACCCGCTGTCAAGGCACTCCAAGCGCGTATTCATCTCTACCGCGCAAACTATGCCGCTGCCCTCGAAAATGCAAACGCCGCATTGGCTAAATATGACTATTTGATGGTAATTAAAGACGAGCCTCTATATGCGCCAACCCTATTCGATATTAATGTGTTAGATGAAACCAATTCCCGTATTGTAGGCACATTGAAATACCGTACCATGCCGCTAATCGGTGCCTTAGCTGTAGAAGGAACTATGAAACATCCCGAATTTTATATGCCTTGTTTTCAGAATTATTACTTTGGGAACAAACTGGTTCCTCTTTCTGAGTCCTACTACAGGCTGTTCGACCATGAGAACGATCAGCGTTGGATACTGTTTTACAACAACTACCATAATGTTTATAACAGCGCCCTTGCAAAGTCGGTTGTATTGGAAGGTAACACCACGCCCACTGCAAGGTGTTTCACATGGGAAGACCAACAGGGGGTTAAAGAGTGGCACCGCCACACCTATGGCCGTTACGGGGCAGCTTCTTTTAGAACTTCCATCATAGGGCCGACTACCGCTGAAATGTACCTCATCAAAGCGGAGTGCTTAGCCCGCGCAGGCAATACGACTGAAGCAGCCAATATCCTCAGAACGCTTCGTCGTACACGCTTTACTACTCAGGAAGTGGCAGATAATTACGGGGGCAGTTTACGGGAAGTCATGGATGAACGTGCACGCGAGATGACAGAAGTTTGGCGTTATTTTGATATTAAACGTCTGAACGGATCCGAAAAGGCCAATATCATTTTGAAAAGAACCATCTTGACTGACCGTACCAATATCAATTCCGCCATTGATATCGAGATTTTACCCGATGATCCTCGTTGGGCCCTCCAGATACCGATGGCGCAGTGTATCCTGATGGGATGGGAACCGAATGGATGGGGGCCGAAATAATACGAATATATCCATTTGATGATTTGTCAGTTTCCAATCTTTTTATACTGAATACCTGCTAATTGTGTATAAGTGTTGTGGGAATTAAAATTTTCCCTATCTTTGCCACGTAAATGGGTTGTTAGCTCAGTTGGTTTAGAGCACTACCTTGACAGGGTAGGGGTCAGCGGTTCGATTCCGCTACAACCCACGAATAAGGTAAGGCATAACTTTCATACCCTTACCTCCAAAACCTCTTCCAACTTGGTTGTATATCGTGGCGACAACCGCTCCTGCCGCATCTTCCAAACGCGTTTCAAATCCTGAGAGGCCAACCGTATTTTTTGCTGCCCATACCGGACATTCAACTTATCAATCGCCATCATCAATGGAATATGCCGCTCATTCCAACTTTCAAACAGCGTGCTTTGCCGTTCATTCTCAGATGTAAAATCGTGCAATATCACCCCCGCTTTTTTGTAATGATATCCGGGTAGGAAAATCCGCTGTAATGCTTGTATGGCGAAGCCCGCAATCTCAATCGTCGAATTTGTGGAATAGGGCATTTGGACTACCGCGTTCCGGTAGTATTGCGGCAAATCTTTCCGGTGCACGTCGGAGAGGATAAACACCATAAGTGACCGGCAACACGACTTTTGCCGCCGCAACTTCTCTGCACAGGATGCCGCAAAGGTGGTAATGCGCTCCGACACCTCTTCAAATTTGGTGTAGTGGTTTTCAAAAGTCCGGGTAGTGGCGATGCTCTTTTTGGGTTGAATGTCGTCAAGGTCAAGGGTTGAGGCGCCCTGCAACTCCATCTTTAAGCGCAGCCCCACAATCGACATATATCTCTTTACCCACATATCGGGAAGTTGGATAAAGTCAAAAGCAGTCAGAACATTAAGCGCTTGAAGCCGTTTGGTATGTTGTCTGCCGATGCCCCAAACGTCCTCTATCTTTAACCACTTTAAAGCCTTCATTCTTTTTTCTTCGGTATCAATTATGTACACCCCCTTGGTTTGCACGGGATACTTCTTGGCGATCCGGTTCGCAGCTTTGGCCAGCGCCTTGGTGGGCGCTATCCCTACGCTGATGGGGATGCCTGTCCATTTGACCACCCTGTTGCGCATCGACTCACCATACTCCTGCAGGTTGAACCGCTCAAATCCCGACAGCTTCAAAAATGCTTCATCAATACTATACACTTCCATATCAGGCGAATAGTCCGCAAGTATAGACATTACCCTATTGCTCATATCTCCATAGAGGGGGAAATTGGCAGAAAAGAGATATACCTGTTGTTGCTCAAAAAGTTTCTCGTACTTAAAGGCAGGAGCACCCATCGGAATCCCCATCGCCTTGGCCTCGTTGCTTCGTGCAATCACACAGCCGTCATTGTTTGATAGAACCACAATCGGTTTTCCGTTTAAATCGGGACGAAAGACACGCTCGCAGGAAGCGTAAAAGTTGTTGCAGTCAATCAGAGCAAACATATTACACGTTTTTGATGACGTGGGTAACAATGCCCCAAATCAGAAAGGTATTGTCTTCGGTCACATGGATGGGCTGATATTTTTCGTTTTCCGGGACCAGTAAAACTTCATTTGTCGAAATTTGAATCCGTTTGGCAGTAAACTCCCCATCGATGAAGCAAACGGCAATCTTCCCATTTTTCGGCTCAAGGCTTCGGTCGATAATCAATAGGTCGCCATCCGAAATGCCGGCATTTTTAAGGGAGTCGCCTTTTACCCGTCCGTAAAAGGTAGCTGATGGATGCTTGACGAGGTGCCTGTTGAGGTCAATGGAAGCATCTACGAAATCCATTGCCGGGGAGGGAAATCCTGCACTGATTCCGGTCTCTACCACAGGGATAATGATTTCAGACTCGGTATCTGCTGAGTAGATGTCGATGGTGTTGCCGGTATGGAGTTTTAGGTTTGGCATGGGACAAAGGTACGAAGAATTTGTTTGTGTATATACCACCCGTAGGCAGTGCGGTGAAAATCTGACATGTTTGATAGACAATTAACAAAGAATACTTCCTGTAGCGGAGTGAAGCGTTGGGCAATGCTCATCTGTTTGAAATCGAGAAAGGCAATTCTGAAATTGTCAATGATTTGGCAGATGCTTTTTGGCACAGGCTTGTTTCAGAAAACCGTATCG
>Ga0123353_10016312_pt1 | contig 10851 bp, 8 predicted proteins | sample TergutLab28metaG_3_FD_92763 | JGI IMG/M metagenome (GOLD analysis project Ga0123353, IMG submission 92763) | Labiotermes labralis P3 segment gut microbial communities from Petit-Saut dam, French Guiana - Lab288 P3 | ecosystem: Host-associated > Arthropoda: Insects > Digestive system > Gut ... | reverse complement strand
ATGGTGATTTTGATAGATACTTTGCCATTGTGTGCACTCTTGAAGGTATTGTCTGTTTTGTATAATGGTATAAACACTTCAGTAGATTATTTTTACAATTCTGATCTTCTGTTATTCATAGCATCATTGCATGGCATAAATGATTTCATTTCATGAAAAGCTAAGACACAAATTGTAATTTTTGGTCCAAATGCCATTCTGCAATAGTGATAACAGTAGCTCTATCTAGCAGCAAGAATGCACAGTACGTGTGATTTCAGGCTTCCGCCCCAAAGTAGATGAGACCTGCACCCTTCTGGATTATTATGCAGTCAGTAGTGGTAATTTCTTACCAACATATCAGGACAACCTATCTGTCCTGTCTTCAGGGGTGTTGGGATTGATAGGTTGTCCCAAAATGTTGGTAAGAAATTATGACTACTCACTGTGTAATGACCCAGAAGAGCAACATTCTCAGAATGCACAGTAGATTGCAACCAAGTACCTTGTTCAAACATTTGGGTTGTTTACAATTCAGTATTTCAGCTGCACTTGAAACATGCTTTGAGTGGTACAATGTTAAAACTGTGAAGAACATTTGTGGTCATTCTGTGTATGTATAGCATATGCTGTTTGATCAGGTGGGTGCTGAACTGAATTTATTTCTCTGTAATGACAATGTGTACCTCCTTATCAATGTTTTCCCCTAATAGTAGTCACCTTGTGACTTTATACAGGGAACCTTGTGTTGTGCTGGCATTTGAAGCATTGTGGGATGTGTGTCCCATGATGTTGCTTCAATCATTAAACCACCTTCACTTTTAAACATCTTGACTTTTACGAAAAGAAAGAAGTTGCACAGAATTAACTCTGGTAATCGGATGGGTGTGCAACAACAGTCACTTCATTAATTCACACAGATAAGAGCAGAGTGAGCAGGCGTGCGGTAATCTGACATGTGTTCAGATTATCTTTCAGAATGCTCTTAACTGGCCTAAATTACATTCTGATCATGTCAGCAACTTCAAAGATAGTGACTTTTCTTTTTTTTTGGGAATGTTCCTTCACTCGATCCACTTATCGTCTGTTTTGCTTAGTGATGGTTGTCACAGATCTTTCGCATCTTCAGCAGAGGTCACACCGCTGTTTGCACACCACCCAAAATATTGTGTTCATCTTGTTTTCTGTGCTCCCTGAGCTACTTTCAACTTCGCAACAGATACCTTGCCAGTTTTCCCCAGTTTAAAATAAGATTTGATGCAGACACTATTTATTAGGTATATTACACTAGAATCACAAATGGAACAACACTGTTCTACTTCAAACATGCTGATCAACAGTGTCATGTGATGCATCCTTCTTCCAAGCAGGAATTGACTCAACAGATCAGGGCCACAGAAGGCGGGTTCAGGTGATGGCGAAGAAATATTTTCGCACTCCTCCCAACAAGGGCAGAGTGGCTAAAAATCTTCACACTCAATTGGAAAGACTGACTGACGGTTGCAGAGTGACTAGTGTTTGATGTAAAGGATTTAATTTGTACAATTGACAAGACAAAAACATATACAGCATGAGAATTGCTGTCTTCTGGGTTATTAAGCAGCAGGCGCAATTCTTGTCTACTTCGCGACAGAAGTCTGCAATCACACACATGCAACACATTTGGGCCCCACTCTTCTGGTCTGGCAGGCTCTGCTTGCACTAGTTTGTCTCCCCCCCCCACGCTTCTTGTTGGCACTGCAACAGACTCTGTTGTATTGAAACTAGCAGTAGAAGTTCATGCTAGCAAGTGTAGTGTCATCTCACAGTCAGTCCAGAAACTATATGATCACACCACGTATGTGTTCAGGATTGTTTTGGGTGTGATATTTTAGGCCAAATTACGATACCGAAATATTAGCGAATGTGGTTAGGCATCTGCATTTATACTCTGCATAATAAAAATAATTTATTTCTGATGCAAAGCTATATTTTGTCAATATATATGTTTTTTCATATATTTGAAGGAAAACCGGTGACCATACATACGCTGTAGTTGGTCATTAGTTCACGGATAATTTGATGTTAGTTCATGTCAAGCTGGATACATGAATAATTTACTGATGAACGTGTAATACTCCCAGTAAATGCAATAACTATTGGAAATAAAAAAGATGAAGGTGCACAAGGATAACTGACATGTCGAGTAAGTTAGATACCAAGGTCCGAGTCAGCCACTTAAAGACAAATCTGAATTTTTATTATTAGTTGCAAGCATTTCATAATTGAATGTATTTGCAGAGAACAGTTGAATACTGATTATAAGTAACACATAATAAGAGTGTTTAAAGGAAAGAAAAATTTTTCTGTCCTAATGATTTGCTAGTATGTGCAAATGTGATGCTACTGGCTTTCATTTGTAAATGGAGTCAGACCAGGCAACATAAAAGTGGCACTGAATGATCATTTATTCTCTTCCTTCAAAAACTGCTTACAAATGTAAACACCAATGAATGTACTACAGAAGAGTTTGTGGCCTTGAAAGAAAGGAAAAAAAGATGCCGTACTGTGATAGCTTATTCCTACTTCTTTTGGTCCATCCATAGACATTTAAATAATAATGAAACTACATGTGAATAGTTATGTGTATCAGCTGTTCAGAAAATAAGCCACACATGCCAGTTACAACTTATGTGCTGTTTCAACATTACTTTATTAATGTGTAACAGTTTTTTGTAATGAAGATAAATACTGCTTATGAAAGGCAGCCAGTAACAAAAGACTGATAAAACATGTATGTGCATAATGATCATATTTAGACAGCCCCATAAGAAGAACTTACATGGTTTAGAATTTGGTACATTTTTGTTGCCACTAAAAATTACATAGTGGTACTGTCTTTATTAATAACACTGCATTTGTATGTGTAGGAAAGACGGTAGGGTGGCGGTGGGGCTACAGGAAAATTCCAGGTTTCCAAATGGAGTGCATCAGAAATGAAATAATCCCTTCAGTTTCTGTCACAGCTAGCAGATTCACTTGTTCTTACCCAGTACCGCAGGAAAAGTTTGCATATTTACAGTGTCAGAATTAACTGCCACAGTGACAAGGTGTAATGTTACTTATGCAGTAAATTCCATTCTTTTATATGTATGGAAGTTCTGTTTAATTTTGATGTAGGATGTAGAAATGTAAGTCATTAGGTTTTTATGGTAGGTGTTGCTCAGATGGTGGCATTCGGGGTGTAAAAACAAGAAAGACTATCATTTTATATTTAAAAATGTTTTCTCATCCATACTTTTGGCAGAAAGATAAATCTTATCATTATTAGTCACAACTAGTGAAACTAGTAACAGTGGTGCAACAAACAATGGACCATTGCTTTACTGATTAACTCTTAATTTACCGTTCTCCAAGGATGTATTACCCTTCCATTTAGCCTGTAATCTGCTAAAAATATGCACATCTGCAGAGTAGGTTATATATTACATTATTCCATTAAAAAAAATAAAAACGGTGCATGGACTGTATTTGAGCCACATGCTTCAGTTCTTGTGCTGTTATATAATATTCATGCTGTGCCATCTGTCTGAAATGGGAAATCCCAGTTATCAACAAGTGTGTTTAGAATGTTTTAATCAACTAGTGAAAGAGGGTAGAAAGACAACTGAAAATGTCTGTCCTCAGCCACATTGTGATATAATTACTTACTCCCTCCATGGCTGTACAGCCCTCTGAGAGCTCTGGCCTCAATTACAGACACCCATCCATCTTTGTCCACTACCTTCCATGTCCAAGCCTACAGAAACTTTGAATTACCTGCAGCAATCCTTGATTGTATTTCTTCAGTTGTACATTTTATAAATTTTTCATGGTTACCTCAATATCCAAAATTCTGAACCCCTTCAATTACCTGTCCATCTATTACCAGATCTTGCCCTATATTTGTTATATTTATCTTTGTTTCCAAGTATTTTATTTTGTTTAGCTTTCATTTGTCACTGATGAAGCGCTTGATGTAGATTCTTTAAGTTGTATTACAGCTTTTTCAATCACTCTCAGTCACAGCAAATAATGGTACCATTTCCAGTTCATGAACCCCATTGCATTGAAACACAGTTCACTCATTTGCCTTCAAAAAAACAGAAGCAGCAGCTTTCAAAGCTTGGTTTGCACTTAACGTACATCAAATTTACTTCTGATGATGATAAAGTCATTCACAAGAACTGGAGGAGATTGAAGAGGATTTGAAAAAAAGATGACCTTATTAAGTTCCATATCTCAAAAGGAATGGACAGACAGCCATTTTCAACACTATCAAAACTTTTAAAGACTGGTTGTCTGTCTGCAAGACATACAAGTGGATCAGTGAGCATCAGGTTAGACAAGATGCAGATACAAGATAGCATCCAACTAATAACCCCTGAAAGATTACTACGTTGCTGCATATTATTGTTACATAACAATATTGCATCTACAAACCGAACATTATGACTCCACACGAAAGGTATGCCTCCGCATCGACAAAGATTTTACACCCACAATTTAAATGGAATAGATCTTTGACAACTCCGCAACTTTCCTGAAATATCAATCTGTTAGATGGCTTACAACTCAATTTTATTTCATTTTATTACCTGTAATTTTAATCTTAATACCTGTTGCATATTTGAATCATATTTAACTTATTTCATAATATATTTTATAAAATATAATACGAGATCTTGTGCCCAACAAAAACGTTGTCAATTGTATACGGTACCTTTTTAAAAGCTCAGCCTGAAGACGGCTCCATAGAAACAAGCCAAAACATGTAGTTTTGAAATATATAAATATCTTTTAATAATAATTGCTAAACAAATGTTGTGTTAGACTGTATGTTTTATATATTACATACATTTAGTAGTGAGGTCCCTCTGTAATTCTATTGCACTTTGTCTCCCTTCTTATGTCTGCAGCTTAGTATTGCAGTATATCATTTCTCTGGCATTCTTGCTGATGTCCATATTAATTCTATTAGTGAATGAATTTCTTCCCATAATTTTTTATCTTCATACTTAATAAATTTAATATTGTGATATATTGCATAAATAATATAAATTTCTGACCTATCAATTGTAACAAAAATACCTAAATGTGTGGGGTGTATAATTGGCAGTTCCTTTATGTAGATGTACTTGTTTTAAATATGAATCTGACAGCAGCATATTGGGGTCACTTGGGATTCTGTTGTAAACATGTTTTATTGTACTGAATTTATATTACTATAATAGTTTGATTTTCCAATGTATTTTATCAAAAGTCAAAATAAAACCCAAAATTTTATTTCTGAGTGACTTTTTGGGGATGAAGTTGTGTTTAAATGGCCTCATAAATTATTCGTATTGTTCATATTTGTCGTTTTGCGTGTTTTGGATACCATTTCTTGTACAATTTAAATTATGGCAGTATTCTTTATTGGCATGTTTTGAGTATCACTGATGGCCTGTATTTTATTTTTGCTTTATTTGTTTACTGAAACTGTTAGTGTATTCTCTTAAATGTTATGTTCAAAGCATAATTTGTACAGTTCCAAATGATGAGTAAAATCAGACTTCCTTATTAAGTATCTGTTGAAGTGAATATTTAAGACAGAAATCCCATAAATGAACTGCAATGTTGAGGTAATAATTTGTGTTCCTTTATGTGGTTTTATAAACAGTTGTAACTGGCAGTCAGGTAAAATGCTTTAAAACCTGATATGTATTACGCACTTTGTGGCATTTTTCAAATTTTTATCATTGCTGTGAAGAATTCCACTGGTACACAAAACATCCATGACAGTTTTTTGTTAAAATACAGCATTATTCAGTATGGTCATAATTGGACTGTGTATGTAAATTATTCAAAGTGCTGTATATTATTTTGTATCTTGTATTTACAAAACACAAAGTTGGTTGTCTGCGTATGTGTGTGTGTGTGTGTGTGAGAGAGAGAGAGAGAGAGAGATTATGTAACTGCAATAACAGAAGAAAATTATTTTTAATATGCTTTTGTGCCAAGGTGTTAAACAGCCTGTTATCAAATTATGGCTTTTATTTGGGGTGTAAAAATGTCGCAGAATTACTTTATAATCCAGACTCTTTGTTGTGGTATGTTGTGTATTTGTAGCCTAGGCATTCATCTGTGATGGTGTAAGGGTACTGAATGTCAGTATGCAGTGTATGGGTTACCAATTTCTGCAGAGTAGAAGCACAACCTCTTATTTGTACCATGGCAGAATAAGCAGAGTATGTAATATATTCACATGCATTATGCATGGGTTAACAGGATGAGCACAGAGTGGCTTTTAGAATGTAAAAATGTGATGTCATTATTTGTAACCAGTTACATACATTACAGAGTAATACAGAGTATGTTCCAAAAGTTACTTTACCAAAAAGTGATGCATAAAGAACTGAATTTAAAGGTACTGTGTTGCAGCATTTGTTTGGAACACAGGGCAACACTGCAAAATTGAATGAACATGGAAAAGAAGCGTAGGGAAACACTTTGTATGAGGTTGAAACTGGTTTTAACTCAGACTGTGGGGGGGGGGGGGGGGGGAGCACATTACTGGTTTCTTCTCAGTAGAGTGATTTCCAAACAGAGGAAAGTTAAGATGGCAAATGATGCCCATAGCATTCTAGTGCCACAATAAAACCGACAAATGATCCAGCAACACAACACATATTGTTATATGTCAACAGAATGCTACATGTGTCAGCTACTAAAGGTAGCCATCATCAGGCCCTACATAAAAGAATGAAAAGGGTGATCTGTACCACTGCTGTTTGTAGTTTCAAACTTTACAGTGTATTTCACTAATGAAATATAATGTACAGGGTTATTGTAGTGTAGACAGTTTTCATACCCCTAAAAACAATGTGACCCGTGGACACTCGGAAGTTTATGTGAATTTATTTAAAGAGCTTGTACTTCACAGGAAACATACTGTCTCCGTTAACAAAAGTTACTCACTTAATGCTGTACACGAAAATGATCACTGCTTATTTTGAGTGTCATATGAGACACACAATTACATTGTGTGATCAAATTACAGTTTTTTAAAGTTTACAACAGGTGGTTCGTTTAGTATCTGCTGTGTTTCAAAGGATAAATGTGGCTTAAAAGTATTATGTGATACATTTTCCTTCAGCCTTCCCTCATTAGGTTGAAGCTCTTGTGTTTTTTTTGCAACACTTTTTTCCACATCAGCTTCACAAAAAAAAATAAGTAAGTCTTTCGAATTAAATAGAATGTTTTGATCATGATAACGATTCAACTTTACTGGTAACAGACCATTAAGAAATCTCTGTCAGAATTTTTTTGATCTGGTGAGATTTGAGGTTCTCACAGCAGTGTTGCTGATGAGCTGGGTCTTCTGGGATGTGATGTGCTGTTCAGTGAGAGGTTCTTGTTATAGCAAACGAATGTATCTTCAGTGGTCAAGCAGTCAAGAAAAAAGCTGATCATACCAATCAGAGATACAATCCATGTTGAAGTTCATTTTTTCGGTTTAGATGGTGTGCCATAGCATTACTGTCATAAATCCCAGAACACCATAAACTAAGCACAGACTATTGTTGTGTCCACTGAAGGTATTACTGGTAACACTGTATCTGCATATTTCACTCTACTGGTCATGTCTGGCATTCTTCTGGGAACTGTAGATTCGTGAAGGTGAGGCACTCAGTTGTTCAAAATGCCAAGAACTGATTACCCAGTGACACAGTGTCATATCTCAGAAGAACGGAAGCTTCAACCATAATGTTGCGAAAAATGTCAGAACTTGCAAACCATTCATAAATAAAATTTAGGCCATACGAACTATATTGATGCTTTGTGCTCATTTTGTTTATCATAGGCAAGATGCACAGTTATTACAGTTTATTTTCTACAAAAGTGACAACACATTTGTGTTGTATTTGTGCATTGTATTGTGTCAATATTATTTTCAAGATCACATTTTGCTCCTTATGTATGGGAAGTAGAACCCGGAAGCTAAGTAGAAAAACTGCGTGATTTGCCAAATGGGTGTGCATATGGTTTAATGAGATGATGAAAGTAAAATATTGAAACATTTTCTTTCTGCCTGTTACAGAAAGTAAATCCTGTCCCTTTTTTCTGTGGTTTATGTGCAGTGATGTTGTGTAGGATTACCTCAAGACAGAGTTATGAGCAGCATGAAATGTGCAGTTGATTTGATATAAGTTGTGGTGATAATAGGGGACAAGCGGTTGATACACTTTTTATTGTGAAGTGTGTTGTCAAGCAATAATGTGATGCCTGAGAATTCTGTGTTAATGGAATTCAGTTTTGTGAGGTAGAACTTTCCATACAACTCCCTTTGCTTTTCTTCAATGTGATGTGTTTTAAGTAATTCTGCATACCTTGTAAATGTTCTGGAATCAAAGATTATAATGAATTTTTTATTATACATGTAGTAATTTCTTGTGCATAGTGTCATGTGTTTCAAAGCAGTCTTTCAGCTTGCACTTTGACAGTAACTTCCTAATTTTCTTCCCCTTCTCAGGAAGAATGAACATTTTGAGATAATGTATAATTTATTTATAGAAACTGCCATTGACATGACGGTGCGATTTTTCTGCACAAAATGATGCAGGATTTGAGGCAGTTTGGACATATTTAAGGTTTATACCAAACTGAACCCAACCTCTGCTCAAAAGTTCCAGTTCATAGTCTTCATGTTTCAGTTTTAATCCAAATAACACTATATGGGTTCAGTCTCAGATGCAGCTGTAATATGTATTGTAATTTATATGGCATACATGTTCTGCATTTTGACTTGATCATGTCATGGACAGGCATGTGAACAAATTATTGACATCATGGTGTACTGCTGTTATTCATACAAATATTCTCAAAATATTAAACATGTCACATGTATATTACAAATTTTGATATTTAATAATGTTGTACCCTGGAATGAACATACACAGTGCGCTCCAAAAGTTTTAGGACCGATTTTTTAAAAATCGAAGACACATATCTTTTTTTTTTTTTTTTATATATATATTTTAAATAAGCTCCATTGGCATATATACAGGCTTTTGCGTGGTCTTACAGTTTCTTAAAAGCTGCTGAGAATTCCTCTTTGTGGACCTTCTTTAATTCATCAGTTACAGCTTCTTGGATTTCAGCAACACCCGCAAAGTGGAGTCCTTTTAAATTAATTTTCAACTTGGGGAGCAGAAAATAGTCTGGCAGAGATAAATCTGGGGAGTACAAGGGGTGATAAAGGGTTTTAACTTTTTTGGGGGTCAAAAATTGGGAAACACTTACAGTTTGTGGGCGGCTGCATTATCGTGCAACAAGATAAAATCTCAAGAGCAGAACACAGCTGGAAGAACCCACTGAATGCGCTTCAGGAGGCGATCCACTACTCCTTTATAAAATTCTGCATTTACTGTTTTCCTCTCTGGTGTGATTTCTTTGTACACTATGTCTTAAGAGTCAAAAGAAATTATCAACATGGTCTTGATGTGGGACCTTTGGAATTTCATTTTCTTCGGCTGAGGGGATGTCTCACTAACCCATTCAGAACTCTGTCATTTTGTTTTGGGGTCATAGGCACAACACCAGGTCTCATCTCCTGTAATAATTTTGTTAAAAAAAATTTGTCTGCATTGGCACTGTCAAAGATAAACAAACGAAACTCGGTGTGTGACGGGATGTTTATTGATAGTACTCAGTGAGTTGGCTGATAGATTGCTCGAGTTCTGTTATTTAAAAAAAATCAGTCCTAAAATATATGGATCGCGCTGTGTATATTATTAATTGAAAGTGCAACATGGTACAGTGCTGTTTAATGAATAGTAACATTAAAGAAATGTGTTTTGAAGGGAAGGTCTGGATATACTATGTACAGCTTAGAATGGAGGATGAGGGAATAACAGCCATGTCATTTAAATCTGAGCTTTCCTTCATTTCCTTCTAGCATAACATGGTGCAGTGACTTTGAGTAAGAAATGATATATACCATAATACATCTTGACTGAAATATATCTGGAAATATTACCAGAAGAAAATAAATGCAAAATCTGTTAATTTACTCCCAACGTATTTGCTATTTCCTTGTATATTTTCATAATCTGTTATTGGAATCATCACAGCAATTTTGTATGAATTTTCTTTTATTTGCACTGTCATTTGTGTAAAGGGTTTGTTTTGGATCTACACTGGCAATTGATTCGACATCTGAGAAGTCGAAGTTTCTTGCCTCTGTGTTACCAGGCACGATAATATCAAGGTGAGATGTTCATTTTCCTGGTGATGTGCCACCTGTATCCCAGGCTACAGAGTCTGGAAATGGGACATGAGTGTTTACATGGCTTGTCTATCAATGAAAGTAAGAAAGACAGTGATGTAAGCTAAACTCATTATTCTGCTACCTTATGTTCATCAAAAACATGAGTAAAGTTCTAACAAATACATGGTGTCACATCCACAGCATGGTAGTAGTTGATTATGGTCATGCTAAAGCAGTGCTAAATGCATTGGTTCAAAGACGTCACATTACGTAAGTAGTGGCAGCAAGTTTCATGCTTGAGAATTTAACTGTTTTGCTACTCTTCCCTATTATAAAATAGACCCATGGTGTGTAGCGAGAGATGCAGCAACCGTCTGGGTACAAGCAAAGGGAATTGTTTAAATGAGGTTATTAACCTTTTGGTGCTGGAATTATTTTTTTAATTTTAGCACACCCTGTGTATAAAATGTGAATAATACAGGAACCAAATACATTAGAATTATGAAACAAACTGCATTTTGAAGAGAAAAAGACGGAGAGTATATACCATGTTTAAAATATTCAGTGCCTATATTTGTTGAATAAATATATAAAATGCAACT
>Ga0123353_10016310_pt1 | contig 10852 bp, 11 predicted proteins | sample TergutLab28metaG_3_FD_92763 | JGI IMG/M metagenome (GOLD analysis project Ga0123353, IMG submission 92763) | Labiotermes labralis P3 segment gut microbial communities from Petit-Saut dam, French Guiana - Lab288 P3 | ecosystem: Host-associated > Arthropoda: Insects > Digestive system > Gut ... | reverse complement strand
TTCGGTCTGCGTTGGGGTATAATACTACTCCGCAACAAGAATCATTGCGCATCATGCTGCGCAAAAAACCATACACCAAAGCTTTTTGCTTGCATTCTGCTATGCTTCTAATTGCGGAGTAGAATAAGTTGCTCCCGCGGTCGCGCGTCTTGTGCCGCCGCTGGCCGCGGTATACCAGCCGTTGCAGGACAACCGGCTGTTCTCCCGTTCCTGCGGGAATTGCCGCATCTGTGCGCTTTGCGCAAGCGCGACCCGGATCAAAGTAGAGTATATATCACGCTGAAGAAAAAAGCAAGAAGATTTTTAATCCGCACCGGGTGTAATTCCCCGCCGTCTTGCGGCGCACGGGGGCCGGGGCTTGCCCCGGGGTTCATACCTTTCATTATGAGGACGAGGCAGCGCACAGGCCGCGCGAGACGTTTGGCGTGATGCTTGACGTGCGGGAGACGCAGCTCGAAACGATGCTCTCTCACCGCAAAAAAAGAGGCGCACAGGAAGAAAAATCCTTGATAAATAACGGGTTCTGTGCTATAATGTAAAAAATGAAGGTTGGAGGTGCGCAGCCATGCAAACCCTTGGGTATTATAACGGAATATATGGCCCCTTGGAAGAAATGACCATCCCCATGACTGACCGCGCATGCTACTTTGGAGACGGCGTGTACGACGCCGCCTACAGCCGCAACTTCAGGATTTTCACGCTCGATGAACACATTGACCGTTTTTTTCGCAGCGCGGCCGCCCTGGATCTGAAACTCGGACACACAAAAGAAGAGCTGGGAGGCATCCTGTGCGGCATGCTGCGCAAGATGGACAGCGGCGAGTGCTTTGTCTACTGGCAGGCGACGCGGGGTGCCGCCCTGCGCAGCCACACCTACCCCGACCCGGCCCAACGCGCCAACCTGTGGATCATGCTGCGCCCGGCCAGCGTGCTGCCTTTGGAGCGCAGGCTGGGGCTCATTACGGTGGAGGATACGCGCTACCTGCACTGCGATATCAAGACCCTCAATCTGCTGCCGAACTGCATGGCCGCCGAACAAGCCAAACGGGCCGGGGCCGACGAGGCGGTTTTTCACCGGGGTGACCGCGTGACGGAGGGCACCAGCAAAAACTGCCATATCATCAAGGGCGGCGTGTTTATCACCGCCCCGACGGACCATCTCATCCTTGCCGGAGTCGCCCGAACGCATCTCCTCAGGGCCTGCGCGGCGCTGGGGATCCCCACGCAAATACGCCCCTTCACCCTGGAGGAGATGTTCGCCGCGGATGAAGTTGTGATGTCCAGCGCCGGGTGCTTCGGCCTTGCGGCGGAATCTGTTGACGGCAAGCCCGTGGGCGGCAAAGCGCCGGAGCTGCTTGCGAAGCTTCACAGGTATTTGTGGGATGAGTTTATTACGGAGACGGCGTGAGGGCCAATCCCGCTCAATCACGGTTCTTGAGAATATCGTTTTTCCTAAGCTCTGCCATTTTTTTCGCGCATTCCAGCGCCTCGGCATCCGGGTTATCGAAGCGGAATATCGAGGCGCAAACAGGGTCGAAGTCCTTCCCGAATATGCTTCTGCGTCGCGCGGGGTTGCCCTCGGTGCCGCAATTGCAGCAGTCCACGTGCCGCCAGGCGATTTCCTTCATGCGGTCGTCGATCGGCCCGTTCTCATACCACTTGTTGGTGGCGGTTTCGGTGTCGTCTGACCAGACGACCCAGCATTCGGGTTCGGTTTTGTCCTGCGCGGGTGAGCCGTTGAGCAAAACAAAGCACACGTACTCCCCATTAACCCTGACCGTCCAATAGCATTTGTCTTTCCAGTAATTGTCCCTGAACCGCACAGGAGGCATATCATTCGCCCGCAGATACGCGGCGAATTCCAGCGCGTTTTTTTGTGCCTCTCCGGTGAGAAGTTTGCGGATGTAATATTCAATACTACGCTTTAGCATTGGTCTTCCGCCCCCACCAACTCCTTAAAATGCCTGCCCCGCGCCTCGAAATTCGGATAGGCGTCGAAGCTGGCGCAGGCGGGGCTGAGCAGTACGACGTCGCCGGAAATTGCGTTGTCACGGGCAAGAGCGACGGCTTGTGCTAAATCTGCGGCGTGCAGGATGGGTAAAGCGCGGGCGTCGTATTGGGGGTGCGATACAATCGCCTGCTCAATCGCCCCGGCGGTGGGGCCGGTGAGGATGAGCAGTTTGACCTTTTCCACGACGGCCCCCGCCATGGGCTGGAAGGGAATTTGCTTATCGTAGCCTCCGGCCAGCAAAATGACCTTTTGGTCAAACGCGTTCAGCCCCGCGATGGTACGGGTTGGGCTGGTGGCGATGGAATCGTTGTACCAGCGCACAGCGCCCGCTCCGCGCGCGCTAGCTTTTTCGGCGGCCAGCTCGATGCGGTGCTCCACGCCGCCGAAATTGCGCGCGACCTCCCGGATAGCCTCGATTGAGACCAGGTCATGAACCGCCGCGATGGCGGCCAAATAGTTTTCAACGTTGTGCTCGCCTGGCAGCTTGATTTCGCTCTTGTGAAGGAGAGGCGTTACGCGGGAGCCAGAGGCAACGCAAAGCATGCCGTCCGTCCGGAGAAAAGCGCCGCGCGTGACCTCTTCGCTGTAGCTGAAAAAGCGCAGCTCGCCCCGCACCTCACCGGCAAAGCCCCGGGTGACGGCATTGTCGAAGTTGAGGATTGTTTTTGTGAATGCGTTCTGGTGGCGCAGGATGTTGGCCTTGGCCTCGATATACTCCTCCATGCAGCCGTGGACGTCCAGATGGTTGGGCGTGACGTTGGTGACCACGGCCACGTCAAAGCCCGCGCGCATGGAGATCAGCTGGAAGCTGGACAGCTCCAGCACGGCGATATCGCCGGGATCGATCTCCTCCACGATGGGCAGAAGCGCCCTGCCGATGTTTCCGCCCAGATGCACCCGCCCGCTTCTCTCGCAGGAGACGCTTCTCTCGCAGGAGACGCTTCTCCCGCAGGAGACGATGCCCTGCGCCTCCAGGATTTTGGCGATGAGGGTGGAGGTGGTCGTCTTGCCGTCCGATCCGGTCACGGCAATCATGGGACAGGGGCAAAGCTGCGCGAAAACTTCCATCTCGGAGGTGACGGCGACGCCCCGATCCCGCAGCGCCTTGAGCGCCGGTAAATTGAAGTACATGCCCGGCGTGCGGAAAACGATGTCGGCGTCCAGGTTGTCCAGATACGTTTTCCCCAGGCGCAGTTGCGCGCCGACGGATTCGAGTTCGGCCGCCGCGGCCCCGAGCTGTTCCCGGCTTCGTCTATCGCAGGCCAGCACATGTGCGCCCTTCGCGGCGAACTGCGCCACGAGGGGTGTATTGCTTACGCCAACCCCGCAAAAGGCCACGCGTTTGCCCTTGACCGATTCAAAAAACCGCGCGATGTTACTGTCCAAGGATGTTCCCTCCCCGCAAAATAGGTGGGGCAAATGCCCGAATACATTATATACGAGAACCTCGCCCCTGTCAATATTTCGCGGCGGTGCTGATACTACTCCGCAACAAGAATCATTGCGCATCATGCTGCGCAAAAAACCATACACCAAAGCTTTTTGCTTGCATTCTGCTATGCTTCTAATTGCGGAGTAGTACGGCAAATGGAAGCAAGCAGTTTGCAGCGACAACACGGAAGGCGTTGCCAGTGCATCCCCCGGTGCGGGAAGACATATCATACTAGTCCGCTGCAAAAAGCATTGCGTATCATGCTGCGCAAAAATCATATATCAAAATTTTTGCTTGCATTCTGCTATGCTTTTAATTGCGGACTAGTATCAGAATAAAGAAATGGGAGGGAAATTGTGTTCACAGTCAAAAAGGTCAGCGCTTCGGGCGTTGTGATGGCGTTGTACGTCGTTCTGATGCTGTTGACGCAAAGCTTTTCGTTTGGGCAATATCAAATCCGCATCGCGACGGCCCTGTACGCGCTTGCCGCGCCGTTCCCTTTTTTGATTGTGCCCTTAGGGCTTGCCAATGGCCTGTCCAATCTATTGATGAGTACGCCGGTTGACGCGATTGGCGGCTTTGCCGTTGGCATTCTCACTTCGTTCATCGTGTATTTGATCCGCAAATATAAACTGCCGGATTTCTTGATTGCGCTGCCCGTTTGCTTTGTTGTGGGCCTTGGCGTGCCCCTGTGGCTGTCGTCGATGCTCCATGTTCCCTATTGGGTTTTGGCGGGAAGTCTGCTGGTGGGGCAAGCGGTCTGCGGCGTGGCCGGCGTGGTTCTGGTCAAGGCAGTAAAGCGCTTTGAAAGGTCTTTTTAGCCAACATTGATATCCTTGACTAAGGTAAGCGCGATATGTAGGGGCGGCATTCTTGCCGCTCGCGCACAAAAGCCTAAAAACAAGCATTTTTAGTCCGCACAGGGTGTAATTCCCCGCCGTCTTGCGGCGCACGGGGGCCGGGGCTTGCCCCGTGGTTCATACCTTTCATTCCGCACAGGGTGTAATTCCCCGCCGTCTTGCGGCGCACGGGGGCCGGGGCTTACCCCGGGGTTCATACCTTTCATTGCCCCGGGCGGCAAGAATGCCGCACCTACAGGCTACATGCTGTGGCAGACTTAGTGAAATGGATAACTATATAGCGCAAGGGTATGAGACGCACAGCCGTGCGTCTCTACACAACGCTACTGCGCCGCCGGTATCTCCAGCGGCACGTTCTCTCCGTCCAGCCTTGCCGCCACGCGCGCCAGGGCCCGGGTGACGATGCTATCCTCCAGCGGCGCACCGTTGGCCGTCCGGGCAAACAGGCGGGACACTTGGGGCACGATGCCGATGAGCTGCGTCTCGGTCAGGTCGATCACGTCGTCGATCGCGAGGAGTTCCCCGCGCAGCGCCTGTCGGCGGTCGAAGCGGTTGATCAGCAGGCGGATGTCGCCGCAGCCCAGGCGCGTGGCCTGCCTGGAGGCCGCCGCCACCGAGCGCACGCAGATGGGGTCGGCGGTGGTGACGATGAGGCACTTGTTGCAGGCCAGTACGGCTGTGCGGAAACCGAAGCCTATGCCCGCGGGCGCGTCAATGAGGATGACGTCGTACTCGGCGCAGGATTTCACCAGGGTTTGCAGCATGTCCTCCCGCAGGGCATGGTCGGGCTGCAGCGGCGCGCACAACAGGTGCAGCTTGCCGAAGACCATCACAGCCTGCCCCAGCGTGCAGCGGCCCAGCGCCACGTCGGCCCAGGTGAACAGTACGTGCTCGTCCACGCCCAGGATGAGGTCCAGGCTGCGCAGGCCTATGTCGCAGTCGACAAGCAGCACGCGGTGGCCCCGCGCGGCCATCTGCTGGGCCAGGCAGGCGCTCACGGTGGACTTGCCCACCCCGCCCTTGCCGGATACGACGGCGATGCGCTGCTGCATGGTTGGTCCCCCTCCGTCTTCATATACCATTAATTGTTTGGTTGCGGGCGGTAGATTGCCGCCCCTACTTAGCCTGGATGGTATAGGAGCCTATAGTTTATGCCGGTGACGAAGTCATGCTCAGTCTGGTATGTTAATAGGTAGCGGGGGTTGTACATGTTCAGCCAGGTGTAGTCGCTATCCCTATTGGCCCAATCCCAGGGCTGCTCGACGAACGTGAAGCCCACGCCGTTCTCCATGACACCACCGCCCAAAAAATCGATGTTTGTCCAGCCTTCGCCGTCCCATTTGCCCCACGCCGGGTTTGCCTCGGGGTAGAGCGTTGTGATATCGTAGAGCACATTGCTGTCACCGGTGCGATAATCCGGGTAGGCCTCGAAGATTTTCTGCGCCGGATCGCCAATCTTGATGCCCCGGGGCGGGGTGATGGCGCTGCCGGTTTTGGCGAAGTTAATGCTGCGAATTTTGACATTCTGGGCATCAAGCAAAATTTTAGATAATTCTCGCGCCGGCTTGTCGGAAATACTTTCGAGTTTGTTAAATGGAGTTTCATCGCGCGTTTGAAGATAAAGGAAAGATTGGCTGTCTTCTTTCGGCTTATGGTCAAAAAAATGAATGAAGATTTCGCTGCCATATGCATCCCAATGGTCCACTTTGTACCACTTCGCCGGCACGGCCTCCACGTAATCTCCGACGGTATTGAAGTTCGCCTCAATGGCGGTGATGTCGTCCTTCGTGAAGGGTTTGGCGTCCGGGATGATGAGTTCTGTTGCTGCCTCTTCAGTTGTTGTGATGAGAGTCGTTGCCTCCGTAATGGGCTTCTCCGGCGATTGCACCCTGCCGCAGCCCGCAAGCAGAAGCAGCGATAGGCTTAAGATGAGCAGTCGTTTCATGGGCGTACCTCATTTGTGATATCTTGTAGATTTCAATTATAGCACAGATTATGGGATTTGACCAGCCCCAAACGCAAGAAAAATTTGCGGCTCTTGACATCCACGCCCAAATGCGCTACAATAGACCCATCCCACGAATGGAGGCCGCAACACCCCGTGAACGTAATCATTCGCATCCGCTGAAAGCGCGCGTAAAATCAATCGGGCAGTAGCATCGCTATGCCTTTGGTTTGCGCGCCTTTTTGTGGCTTTGCGAATGAAATCACAAGGGGTGTTTTTCTTTGTCCAAACAGAATAATCTTTCGCAGAATTTTCTGACCTCCGGCCAGGTAATCCGGCGCATCGTCAACCTGGCGGGACTTGACAAACAAGATCATGTCATAGAGATCGGCCCGGGGAAGGGGCACATCACAAGGGCGCTGCTGCCGCGCTGCGGGCAGGTGACCGCCGTGGAGCTTGACCCGAAATTGCACGCTCATCTGTGCGCGAAATTTGCCGGCGCGCCGAACCTGCGCCTTGTGCGGGGGGATTTCCTCGCGCTGCCGCTGCCCCAGGGGCCCTACAAGGTGTTCGCGAATATCCCCTTCAGCCGCACCACGGACATCGTGCGCAAGCTCACGCAGGGTTTACACCCGCCGGCAGATGCGTGGTTGGTGATGGAAAAAGGCGCGGCCAAGCGCTTTCTTGGCCGTCCTCACGAAAGCCTCGCCTCTCTAAGCCTAAAGCCGTGGTTCGAGGGGGAGGTGCTTTATCATTTCCGGCGGGAGGATTTCCATCCCATGCCCGCCGTTGACACGGTGTTGCTCCACCTGAAACGCAGGCCCGTGGCGGATATCTCCCCGGTGCGGCGCGGGGCCTGGATGCGCTTCGCCGCCGCCCGGCTGCCCGCCACGAGGGATACCTTATATATCCAGTGGCTGTGCCTGTTTCGGCGCTATTGGGACAGAGGCGGGCGGTAGAGATTCCATCTTGATAAACCGGCTAAATTCCTATAGAATAGTAGGGTGAGCCGGCTAGGCAGTCGCTTTGGCGCGCGGCGCTTGCTGAATTTGCTTGCGGGTAACGCTGACCTTGCCCTTCTTGCTGATCCGCAGGCAGTGCTCGCGCTTGGCGTCCCAGATGTTCAATTGGCGGTAATCCTCTTCCAAAGCCGCGCAAATAAACTCCAGGCACTGCTGGAAATCAAAGTTTTTATGGAAGGCCTGATTGTCGGCGATGACCTCCCGCTGAAACAGGCCGCCGATGTTCCGGAAGGTGATCCTGGGCTCCCGCGCGGCACTGGCCGGGTGGCATAGCACACACTTCACCGTGCCCGGGGACAGGCAGCTGCCGATTTGCTCTTTCAACGCGTCCATAGCCCTATTGCCCTTTCTCCAGCAGATAGCCGGCTTCGTTCCCGATTTCGATGTCCTCCGTTTTCACTAGCCCATAGGTCTCCATGAACCGGTGCAGGGTTGCCAGCTCCCGTTTTTCGATGCTCTTGTGCTTGGTCATGGATTCCCTGCTCACCGTGGTAAGAATCCGCTTGGCCGGGAACCTCCCCAAGACGGATACCATGCTTGCGTCCTGCCTCCCCTGCGCCTGCTCCGCCCGGCATACGACAGGAATGACCTTCATGAGCAGCGCGAGGTCGTATTCTTTTATGCCCGTCAGCTGCTCCAACGCCGCCGTGCCTTGACTGATATCCCAGGTGAAGGCCCTGAGATTGTCAATCCCGAATTTTTCGGCAAATATACGGGCGGCCTCCACCGCCTGCACATCCCTGTCCACCGCGATATAGCATTTCAAGCTTCGATAAAACTCCGGTGGCAGCATCAGGGGATGAAAGCCGCAGCCGATGTCGATTATAGTGTCCCCCGCCGCCGCGATACCGCTGATCTTTTCGATGTACTCATCACGGTATGGAAACCGCTCCCGCGTGCTGACATGCAGGCCGAGCAACCGCTCCAGCGCGAGGCCACAGGCCTCGGCATCGCTTGCGACAAAAGCGGCAACGCCGGATTCCACGTCGTAGTCAGAGGTCTTGTAGCGGCGCAAGTCCTTATATACGGCGCCGCGCGCCTGTTTGCGGAATTGCTTATAGCCACCCAGTCTCTGCGCGCTTTGCGGGGAATCGACGCCGGACAGGGCTTTTCGAAGGGCATGGTTTTTCGGGGCCAGCAGCTCCTGCGAGAGAAATTCGTATATCTTCTCCGTGTCCGCTTTGTAGTCAGCCGTGATCTCCTCGGCCAGGCTTCGCAGCAGCAGCTCCTCCGTATCGCTCATGTGCATACCGGATAACTCCTTGCCCTTTATGATTGCTGGCGCCGCTTTTTGTTTTGCCTGTTCATCTGTCTCGCTCGATAGATAACGTTCCCAGGATGGTCCCAACCGGGAGTTGGAGAATAAATCGGCGTGCTGTAGATGCTTATCATAAACCTCGGCGACATGCGCCTCCAGGCAGCCTTCCTCCGCTTTTTTGCCCAGCACGCGCACGATATCCAGCAGCACGAACAAATTGTGCTGCTGCATTAATTCGCAGCCGTCCTTCTCCTCGAATACGCTGTCCGGGCCGTGCGCCGCGCAGACGGGGCAGGCGCAGACATACTCCAGCGTATCGCAGTCTTTCGCCCGCACCACCGCGCCGAAGGGGGTCATATAAAACCCGCCCTTCGCGTAATGGGCATACGAGGAGGAATCGAAAATGTTCGCGCCCGCATGGAACATGAAGGCCATGTCCAGGGGGTCGCCGGCGCCGTATACGTGCATCGCCGCCGCCGGGCCGATGACCTCCCTGGCATCCCGGATGACAGAACAGGTGAAGTGCAGGTCATGGTTTTTGTTGAAAAACGGCACCATGCTTCCAATGCCGTAATAGCGAAACCCGATCTTCGCAAGCTGGCGGATGTGCTCCATCCGAAGCGAAAGAAAGCCGCCCCCCTGCTGGATGCCCGCCAAATCGGCATAGTCGCTGTGTTTGGCTGCCTGCGCAATTCTATGTTGTGACACCACCATGCGCTGCAGCGTTTCGTCGTAACCGGTGTCCGGCGGAGTAATCAGGTCCAGCGGGGCCGCGATGTCGGTTTTGATGAGATTTTGAAAGCGAACGATATCCAGGGGATCCAGGTCCACCTTTCGCCCCTTCAGCTGCTGGAACGCGCCGGAGTCCGTGCAGAGCATGCCAGGGAAGCCACCGATGTGCTCGCGCAGCGTATAGCCCTGTTCGAATTTTTTTCTTAAAGCCCGGTCACGATACAACAGAAATGCGTTGACCATTACGGCACTGAGTCCATACGCCGCATAGCCGTCGCCAAACAGCCGGAAGGAATAGTCCGGCCTGTACACGGGAATAAACAGCGGCAGGTCAACCTGTATCCCGCTGCTCTTGGTGATATATTGATTGTGATTGGTGCTGTCCATCCCTGCCTCCACACGTTAATTCATATTTATCATTTTACCATATAAGCCTTTTATTTGCAAGGGGTCTGTTAACGCGGTGATTTACGGTTTTTGCTCTCATCCGACGCTTCCGAAGTTTTTATTTGGCTCTTTTACGGATATCATCGCCATCACCAGTGTGTTGACGGCGAACGTCACGCTCAACGGAGTGAATATCAACTCTGTGGCGGGCCCGGCTTTCACGGCGACCAGCGCTACCATCAACCTGGCGCTGGCGGGCGAAAATGTGCTGCGGGGCGGCAAAAACAGCGCCGGGATATATTCCGGGTACAACTGTTTACTCACTGTTGACGCGGTCTCCGGCACCGGCGGCAGCCTGGATGCCTTTGGCGGCGACTACTCCTCGGGCATCGGCGCCAGCCGGAGCCAGTATTACGGCAACCTGGTCATCAACGGCGGCAAGGTGAACGCCCGGGGCGGCATGGGCGCCGCGGGGATTGGCGGCAGCTATCAGTACAGCGGGAAAAGCATTGCCATCAACGGCGGGCTGGTCAGGGCCCAGGGCGGCACGGGCGCCCCGGGCATTGGCCACGGCGCCTATGCTGTCCTGGGCTTGGCTTCCACGGTGCGTATTGCCGGCGGCGTAGTCACGGCGCTGCCCGGCAGCGGCGCCCATGCCATTGGGAACAGCACGGGCGCCACCGTTTCCATCAGCGGATCCATCAACGGCGACGCCCTGGTGTTTGCCGACAGCATACATGAAAACATCGCCCTCACCCGGGGCGTTGTGTACCAGGACTACCTGGGCACGTTCATGGTGACGCCGTCACCGTCACCGAGGACGCGCAGCTGCCCGAGGGCAGCGAGCTCATCGTGCCGGCGGGCAAAACCCTGGCGGTCCTGTATGGCAAGACGGTCACCAACGAGGGAACCGTAATCCAGTTCGGGACCATCAACGCCAACATCCCCGGCTACGGCGTCCTCACCGGCCGCATCATCGACGGCAACCGTATCGTCGACAGCCTGGCCATGCACACCAAGGCAGTAGTCGGCATAAGACTTTATGCGGACGAAACACGGCAAGCCCCCACGTTGGCCTGATGCGGCTGGCGTGGGGGCTTTTTATTTTAAATCCCCTATTGCATAGTGTAGCACATCAATCTTAAGATCCCTTAATTATCAAGATAAAAATCCCTATAGCGCAGCAATTTGGGGTTTTCAAAAGC
>Ga0123353_10016309_pt1 | contig 10852 bp, 9 predicted proteins | sample TergutLab28metaG_3_FD_92763 | JGI IMG/M metagenome (GOLD analysis project Ga0123353, IMG submission 92763) | Labiotermes labralis P3 segment gut microbial communities from Petit-Saut dam, French Guiana - Lab288 P3 | ecosystem: Host-associated > Arthropoda: Insects > Digestive system > Gut ... | reverse complement strand
CCCGCCCCCCCCCCCCCCCCCCCACACACACACACACACACACATATCGACCACCGATCCAGCGCGCAGGGTATGCTTACCGAACTGTAAAAGAAAATTATATGGAAACACGTGGGAAAAGATTTGTGTAGTCTGCTTAAAAATGCACTCAGCTAACAACCAATAAACCGTTTAGTGTAAGAAGAAGAGAAGGCAGTTGGTTGTTGTCACTATAGCTATCAATTAGACCTATCGCGCAGCAATTCAATCCATTTATATTCGTGTAAGATACTTCGACAGACATCACAATTGCCTGACAGCCGTACGTCTGTCAGGCTCTAGGAACACCTGCTGTGTTGCGTGCTTCTCTGTGGCAGGCGAAATGATGCCCCAGGTTCCCCCCCCCCCTCTTGTATAGTGATCTTATAGAAAACTAGCCAATAATAGCTGTAGCTTACATGAAGTTATTAGTGAAACACTGCTTGAAGGTACTAAGGAAATCACTAAAATTCGAACAAAATGTAACCTAGAAAAAATTCGAAGAAGTGCATCGGAGGGCAAATCCCAGCTCCACTATCACAGCTATATTGCTCTGTGATCCAAGTACCTGATTCAATTCCTGTAATTTCACATGGAGGGGTGGGGGGGGGGGGATTATGTGAAATGCATTGTGGGTGTACTACAGGTTGCAGACGAAGCGCGTTGCATTGTGGGTGTTTGAAACGGAAAACACGACAACAGCGACACACGCGGTGGTCAGCGAAAGATTGGAGCCCCGTTACGGCAGTGTAGCCGTTTTGATCTTCAGTAATGCCTACAAAACTTCCTTCAACTAAATATCAACAACAGCCCCCCCCCCTTCCCCCCATATTCTTGATACAACGTTCGACAGTCGAACTACTATGGAAATTAGTACAAATATGGCGGCCGACGCAGCAAGTCATCCGCGCCTAGGGTAAATCCGTGGTGTTTGGTGGTTGTACGTCTATCAGATTACAGCTTATTTTTCAGCACTCTCATCCTCGCTTACTAGCTCCACGGATAACACACGAACGCATGGATCAGAGTTCACGCACGGATGTCACGGATAGTGCCCGTCCCATTGGCGTGGGAAAGGGAAAGATCACGTGAACTGTCAAACCTCCGGCCCTTCCAAAAAAACGAGTCTTTGAAGTGGAATAGATGATGTTGAACGCTACTCAAAGTTGGCGGACGGGTGGGTGGTCAACGCCACTCCGAGGCAACTTCAGACCCGGTTAAGAGCTACGGTACCCATTGTAGAAGAAGCTGGGTGGGCACCAGATGGAGTAGAGAAATATCTCTTACCCACACTGAAGTTGGAACCGAGTACAGTTCAACCCTTAGCGAGTCGACCTGTCTCGAAACTTAACCGAAATACATGTCAGCTTATTATTGCTCGACATGCATGCACATGGCTCAAGTGCAGGCAGACACAATTACAACACATACCTACAGAAAATATGAGACACATAACTCCTGTTGCAGTAATTTACTTGTTTATAAACTTATGTGTAAATATATGAATATCTTAAAAGTTTCATCATGGCCCATACTATGTCACATGTTACAAGACAATAACGTTTTTATATTCACTAACATATTGATGAATCAAGGGGCACTCTTCACCTTCTGCACAACCACTAAATATGTTTGTCACACTGCACCTGACATTTCAAGCCATTTAGTTCATCATCAGGGGTTCTTTAGGTTTCTCTTCAATTTGTCTTGCAACTTTTCTCACAACAACAATAATCAACTGTTACACTGTTTTTTAAGCACTTCGCTGTTTCAGTAATTCATACTTGGTAATGGTCATAAATATGATATGACTGTGTTATATACTAGGGAGTTCCCTCGATATATCTGGTCATTTATTGCATCCCTTACAGTGTTTCTTTACAATCAGTGTGTTGGATATTTTACCCCTAAGCTGTCCACTTATTGATTTTGCTTTATTAGCAGCTTCCAATTTATCCTGTGCATGTGACTGCATTGCACTATTGTACTTGATATTGTTTGTGGTCACATACTCTGATTTAAACATATGTTTTAACAAGTTGTGGGTCTTCTTGCATTTTGCAATGTGCACATTTGTTCCCATTACAATTATTATGTTTTATATTGTCATATGGCCTCTGTGTTGGTGTTTGTATTTTTGTGTGGTGCACCCCTCTTTGCTGTTGCTCTTCTCGTTTGTGCTGTAGCACAACCTGATCTACAGACAACACCATATGCTGCTCCTGCATACTTAAATCATGACCAAGTCATGTTGCTCATTAAGGATAGGCAGTTTAACACCTACACAAGCAACCACATGTACTAACTAGGATGCATGTCACCTTCCCACCTGCTACCACAACATTCAGATTAAAATATAGACAACTGTAATGTTTGCTGTTATTTGTGTGGATGAGAAATTTTTGTCACCTTAAGGGAAGAATACAAACTCAGAGTTTCTAAGCAAAGAGTGCTGAGGAGAACATCTGAACTAAGAAGCACAATGAAGTAACAGCAAGCTTGAGAATATTTCACAAAGAGTAGCCTCATGTGTACCCCACACCACAGGGCCTTTTCTGAATGTCAGAGTAGGTGTCAATTTTGCTCTGTGGTAGTTGCCAACACCAGATACTGCTTCAGCAAGGTCCAGGATTAGTAAACACTGTTTAGTGCACATTTTGAACTTGTTAAAGCTTGGCTTGTTACAGTACCTATTTCAAAACACAGTTTGTGAAAAACCCAGGTTTTATGCAGATGGGGTAGTGCCACTTTAAGCACTTGTTATTGCTAGGCTTTTTATGATAGCTGTCAGGTAATGCTGGATGTGTGAATCAGATTTTTATGCAGCATTCCTTATTGTCTCCTTCAGATTTTTCTTTGTAACTCTGAATACGATACTTACAAGTTTTACTAGAATGTATGTTGCTGTTGATGTATTTCATATTTGTGTTGAAAAACACAATTTGCAGATTTGAAAGGGAATGGAGGTACAGTAAGGATGCCATTTTGAAGTTACTGTACAAGAAATTAAAGGCCAATGTTTGATGCTGAAAATGGAAGAACAAGGGAAGTTGGCAAGAACTAAATTTGAATCATAATGTGGTGTTGGAGACTTAATCTCAAAGTTGTTGAAGTTCAACTTCACTCTAGTAGGTTATGTTGAAATCCCAAAACTGAGAATATGCATTATAATCACTAGGCTGGACATTGTGATTTACTTACATTTCTTGTATTCCTTTCTGTTTCAAGTAAAGTTACTTTTTGTAAAATAAGTGCACTTCAGGTGCAGCAATACCATCAGTTCAGTGAAAAGTGTGCTGGCTGGCATATGTGTTGCTTCAAACATAACTTCACCCATCTGTCTTGTCTTTGCTTGCATAGTGTACTCCCATCAGGGCACTTACAATATTGCTACAAAATGTGACATGAGCCTTGTCATGTGTACAGTCTAAAGAAAATGTTATGCCTGTTCCCTATGACACATAGCTTGAAATGCACTTTAGTTCTGTTTACTTTTGATTTTTTCTTGACTTGTGCTTGATGTTCTGTTCAGATTATCACTGATACAATTTCTGATGTCATACCAATGCAAAAAATATGTCAAAATTATATGTACATAACAAGCAATGAAAGCGGCTCGCATTTCCTGTTGTCTCTCCAACCTTATATGGTTTAATAAATATATTTCAACAGAATGCAAGGTTCGTATCTATAAGACCAATGTGCGCCCTGTGTTGACATACGCATTGGAAACGAGAGCAGAAACAGCCTACACCCAACAACTCCTCCGAACAACAGAGATGAAAACTATAAGGGCAATACATGGAAAGACGCTTAGAGACAAAATCCGCAGTGATCACCTTCGTCATCTAAGCGGAATTCAAGACATAATTAAATGGACCAAGGTTCGAAGACGAGAGCGGGATGCCCATGTGGGAAGAATGGAGGACAACCATCTGGCAAAGATTGCTAGAGACAGTCGTCCACAGGGAGTGCACAGTCGAGGCAGGCCGAAGAAACGCTGGAAAGAAAGTCTCATCAAACCCCCTTCGCCTTAACCTCTGGAAGAACAGGTGTTAGCCTATAGAGAAGAAGAAGAAGAAGGATATGTACATAGAGCCATAAAACTCAAGATTTGAGACTCGCACAGCACAGTTTCTGAGGATTCAAATCCTACAGGTTATGACACTGTGTTTGATTATTTTCCAGTGTTTTGAAGGACTGCAGTGCTTTTATCCTCAGTGGTCAAAACATAAGGAACCATATTTACCGTGAAACAGCATCCTAGCCAAGAAGAACTGAATCCTCAGCCATAAAGTTGCTTCAGTTCAAGTCATATCAATCTACGATTGTGTAAAAATCTCCCAAAGACAGACTGTGCTGCAAGAATACAGTTTTGTAACAGGTTTTGAGACGCAGTCTGTAGTGGTGAAGTCAACCATTACCAACTGATTTTACAGATGAGGCATCAATTTAGATAAAGTAACATAAATACTGAAAATAACAGATATTGGTAAAATAAAGTAAAGTTGTCCCTGTACATGCAATGTAAGCATATGGGAGAGAGGAAGCAGAGCTCCTCCCATTCTTAATCTTGGCATTAGCTGTAGATCAGTGGTCATCTTCAAGCCCCCACTGTTGTATACCTGGAGAAAGAGATATTGGTTGGCAGCAAATGTAAGACTAATTAATACTTGTGTATGTGGTATCCTTATGCCATTGAAATTGGATTGTGGTCTGCCATCACTGCACCAAGAAAACTGGACACATATTCTTTTCAGACACAATTCACAAATATACAACAGACAAATAACTGCAGTAGTTTCTTATTGAATTCTTATAATGAAACCAACTAGATGTACTAATTTCTCAAATTCATTTTTGAAATAAAACTCTACATGTTTCAGACAGTTCCTCTGTCCTTCATCAGGAGTTTTTCACTGTACACACAGCAATGGTGTATGTCATGCAGGAGCAGGATCAGGACATTCCGTCCTGATCCTGCTCACAAGCTGTATGACATATGCCACTGGTGTGTGTAGAGTAAAAAACTGCTGATGATGGACAGAGGAACTGTCTGAAACATGTAGAGTTTTATTCCAATAATAAATTTGAGAAATTAGTGCATCCAGTTGGTTTTATTATAAGAATTTATCACAATGCACGGTCACCTGAACGTCAAATTTCTTATTGAAGTGACAGGGAAACGTTCCTTCTGCAAGATGGCGCAACATTCCACACAGCCAATAATTCAACTGTTGCCATACGTAACATAATTTGGTACTGAATAATTAGTTGTCTTTTGTGGTCTGCTCATTCACACCATCCAACATGATGAGACTACAATCTGTCAGGAAGTTAGAAAAAAATATATGAAAACAATCCACACACAGAGGATGACCTTAAATAAACAATTATGTTTGCAATATAGGAAATGCCTAAACAAGAGCTTCAAAACACATTTTAATAATATCACCAGTTGTCACACTTTTCTTGATAGTTGAGGAAGGAAATTTTCAACACCTTGTGTAATGTACGGTGAAAGCTGATTCTATAGTTTGGTTGCACATTAAGTGGAACAATCTGTGTATGCAATATTTTGTATTGTTTACTTGCAATACCTTTGTTTTTCAGTTTTATGCAAATATGCTACTTTTATAAGGTTGGAATTTAAATTTCTCAAAACAGAACAGTTTGTTGCAGCAGTATTGAAAGTTTTCTATCAGTAGTCTTAACAACCCACCTGGTTTGTTCAAAACAAGAAAAGGATTAAACAGACAGACTTAAAAAGATTACAGTATCTACAATGCACGTACTTATAGTTTAATCTGTATAGTAATAGAAACATGTAGTTACATGTGACCTGTAAAGGTCTGGGGGTATGTCAAATGAAAGGGGCAAAATCACTATAAACTGTAGCAGAAATGAAGCAAAATGATGCTCCTGTGGCAAGTCATACCATTACAGTATATACACAAGAATGCCGATGACATCAGCTACCAGCAGCTTTCATCACCTAGGAATTCCCTGATCTATGTCTCTGTGGAACATATACAAAAATAACACATAGAAGAAAATATGTACAGGATTTATTTTGTAATATTTTACACTAATCATAAGCAACAGCCATGTGAAAAAAAAATATATATATATATTTTCTGCAATCTAATAAAAATGTTGTGCAGAATTCATTACTTATTGTGTCAGAATGTAAGGCACTTGCTGTTCAGTTAATGAATTCTGCAATAAAAGCTCAGAGCTACAGTTTAAATTGGTTTAATCTAATGTAACTGTCATGTATCATACTACCTACAAAAATACCATCTGCAACAATCAGTGGCGACTGGTTACAGGGTACTGTACCCCACCAAGACAGTGAAGAAAACATAACTACACTAAAATACGCTTCAGAATGACTGTACGTGACATTTTACTTTGATTTTAAAGTCTGCAGCATGAACACAGATTCACACAAATATGTAGGAAGTACACAGATTTGCCTATGTGTCTTTCACTTTTTAATGGAACTCTGTCTACGTACACATTTATCAGAAACAATGAGACTGATAATGCTGCAGTCATTTTGAATTACTGTAATTGTATGAAAAGAGATTTTAGTAGAGGCAGTGTAAATTAAATATCTGGCAATATGATCTACAGTGATACATTAATTAATAACATGATGTTACTTCCACGTCGCCACTGGTAACAATAAATGGACTGGAGAATACAGGACAGCAAGAACAAGCAAATGAAAATAATGAGAAAGTAAACTGTAAAAAATTGAAGGAAAAAAATATTGCTCTTTGCTAGCCTTCAGTACATGCACAAGACTACCAGGAAATGACCATAACAGCAAACTCTGCTACGACTTAGGCTTGTACAGTATTTTAATGTGAATATAAACATCAGCCATGCAGATTTCATGACTGCTGTCAACAGCAGCAGGTCACTTGATGTGGCAACAAGTGATGAGTTACTCACATTACAAGCCTTCTTTCTGTTCCAGTTTTTCAAATTAGCAGCATAATACTTCATTAGCTGTATTTGGGCAGAGTATTATACAATTATTGAGCAACTTGCAATAAAAAGCCCCGTCCAAATTGTATACAACACGATTCAATAAAACAACTGTCACACAGTTTAAAATAAATAAAATATTCTTGTTTGTAGCACTGGAAATTAAACAGCATTGCCATTCACTAGGAATACTTAAATCCTGGCTGTGTTTGCAAGGCACTATTCTGTTAAATGGTCAGTCCATTGGCTGATGTCCTGTGTATGTTCATCATGAACAACTCTAGCTACAGATTATCAGAAATTAACATTTTGAATAATTTAAGGCACTTTTACCACATTAAAACAACAGGATGGCATATCAGAAACTCAAGTGGAGTGGTTTATTTCCACGCCAAGGCATTCTGGGAACTTACAAGTGGAATGGCTTTTGTTCACAAGTTCCATGTTTCTGCAATTAAATATCCGAAAAAACAAACGAGAATGTTTTAAGCCACATGGTGGGATGACATACAGTACTTGTAAGTTCACATGTCAATGAAACACCACACCCACTTACCAGCTACAAAGCTGGAACACCTGAGAGGCTGTTTGGTCACTTCATTAGGTTTGGCAACACAATTAACTGCACAGTACATAATTAGAAAAGATTTCTTTGTTACAAATAACATAAATTCATGGTAGGAACATCATACTCATTATCGTTATAATATCTAAGAAATTTAAAATGTCCGACAGCCAACTGTTATCTAGCAAGGGACTCTGCACTTGATAACCAAGAATTATTTCATTTCCTTTTAATGTGAATTAATACATTCCTTCAAGTGCTTAATCGCTCCTCGAATTCTGGCTAAAATATTGTACAGCATCACTTAATACTACTCCCTGAAGGATATCAATATACAGATGAGTAAATCTGCCAGTAGATTCTTCTCCATTTGAGTTTCTGGTTCACTTTGGAAACCTTAATGCTAAAACCTAGAAATATGCTGATATTGCTTAAGTAATAAATGTAGGAAATGTCATGCTTTGAAACTCAGTAATCACACTTCCACCTTGAAGGGTGAGCCTGGAATATGATCATCTCCCCACTTAACAATGACAATGTACTCGCCACGATCCCTCACGACATAATTTACTTGGTAGTTGTTTCGCCCCATATGTTTGATGAACACCTCTTCGCATGGGCTCTTAGGCCCATACACACCCACATATAGAATGTTGTTCCCTGTAAGCAAGGAGTAATTGGCTATAGTAACTATTCTCTGTCCAACAAACTGTATAAATAATAAGCAACTATATTACAGCATTAACTTTGGTATATATATATATATAAAAAAAGAGAGAGAGAGGGGGGGGGGCAATTCTTGATGCACATTTATGTCAATTTCATGAAATCAATATTCAAAACTCAACAGGACTAAAAAGAATGTAAATGTCTGACTACATGACACACTATACATACTTAACCAAGGCATTCTTTACTTTCAAATTTCACATGTTTCCGTTGTACACATTTAAATGTAACTTCATTCATGCTGATTTTCACTAAATGCTCAGTAGCATTATGCGCAGTGTGGAAAGTATGAACATAATTTCATTCATACCCCTAAGTAAAGTGTGGTTTTGACAACCACTTGGTAAAGTTTTTTGGGCACCGCCCATACTGATTTTTTCCAAATAAGATAACAAATGTAGAAAATATGCGCAAAATTTCACACCCCTCAGCAAAGTATGGACATCATGGCACCAATTTTCATGAAACCCATGAGGAGATCCCCTATATCGAATTTTGCCCAAACCAGTCAAAAATGTGGAAAGTATACACAAAATCATTTAAGCCCATAAGTAAATGATGACCTCTGAAGTGACATTCATGAAATTCATGCTTTCGTGACAAGTTTTTGTATAGAGCTCCTAAACCGGTTTTCATGAAAATATAACAACTGGTTTAATTGCAACAACAAAGTCACCAACATAATTACTATCCAGAAATTTTTAAAGTGTGAAATAAATTCCACTGCCCACATGTTTCTTGGTTGTAAAGGGTGAATTCATAAGAAAGTGCCACCAAACTGGTTAACTTACTTTCATAAATAAAAGTGCCTGTTGTACAGTTGCAGCCTACTTGTAATAACTGTAAAATTAAATACTCTCTAATGTACTGTATATTATGTCATCAGGTAAAATCCACAAGCTGTTTGTCTGAATAATATAACTTGAATAAGGAATGGTAAAGCAAACTGCAGTGCAATACACAGCAATATGTCCAAGTGCTTCTAGCAGACAGCAGTCTTTATAAAGGTAAAATGTAAAAGGTACAGGTAAATGTAAAGTTCACTCAATAACCTGCCATGCAGACAGACAGGGGGAGTATAAGTGCTCCTTCTTTAACCTTGACACATAAAGGGAGTGGGCAGTCGACATCACACCCTGGTCACTCTACTCCCAGGAATTATCCAGTACCCACTGGGTGGGCCCCTGAGCTGGATGGGTGCATAAAACCTTGCACCCATTGGGATCCAATGCCTAGATCATCCAGCCCCTAGCGAGTCACTATACTGACTGAGCTACGTTCATAAAGGTAATAATCATTATTACATGTAGAGGATTTTGAATGTATATCTGCAACATATGATGATGACATACTTAGTAAGTAAATGTTACTCTACCTGCATCTCCAGCATGAACTGTGAACATATTCTGCTTTTGCAGGTAAGCTTTCTTGAGACCCATGCCTTTGCTTGTCACTTTTGAAGCATCAGACTTGAACAAGGGAAGCACAGGCCCTACTTGTCTGCTTTTGGCCACCTTCTGTACAGTTTCTACCACAACAGACGATGTTTCTTGTGCTCCTCTCTCTGCCAGATCTTCACCTGGAAAATCACAACACATGCTGGCAAAAATTCTTATAAAGAGTGGGGAGCGGGAACACGAAGATGGTAGGGATACAATAAAAATGGACACACAAAGAGTTAAGAGAATATTGTGCAGGAGATGGACAGAGAGGGCAGAATATGTGGGAAGTATGGAAGAAAGGGAGCAATAAGAGGTGAGATGGGATGAAGGTACGGTGGAAAAGACAGAATGTGGAATAGGGCGAAATGGACACACATCTAGAAAGGAGAGACCGAGGCATTTAACAATAGGAAGAGTACAGGGATAATGAACAGGTAGGGTCAAGGGCATTAGGAGAGGGTGAAAGGTATGACCCTTACATGTCCTTTACAATTATGTTTGAGTAAAATATGCAAGCATTCTAATTGAAGGACATTTGCAGTTGAAGGGTCACAGGAGTGATATTTCTATATTAAGCATTACTGCCACAGCAATAAGGGCATCATATCACAAGTATGCAGAATTAACCTGAAAACTTTGAATATAAATATCTATTACCTACGGGGTCTATTCTTGAAAGAAGTGGAGGACAAGATACTGTGCTGTGGTAAGCATAATGGAGGAGAAAGAAAATACTGTCCATTTAGAATGAACAAACAGCTGTTAATGTTATCTTCTATAAACATGAAGTGGTAACCAATAGTAAAGGTAAAGCATTCCCATTACAGGCCTGGGCAGGCCCAGAGGGTTCCAGGAAGTTAAGGTTCCCAGATTTCATGACAACGGCACAGGATGGTGGTAGGTTGTCAGCCCTACGCACCGGCCGCCTTTACCCCTAGGAAATACTCCTGGTACTCATTTCTGGTAGAGGATGAGTCGACCCCAGGGCCATAGTGCGATCGGAAGGACTTTGTGTAAATGAAAAATCCACTGACACCAGCTGGGATCAAACCAGCGACCTTCCGATTTGTAGCACAGCACCTTAACCACTGTGCTACTG
>Ga0123353_10016308_pt1 | contig 10852 bp, 6 predicted proteins | sample TergutLab28metaG_3_FD_92763 | JGI IMG/M metagenome (GOLD analysis project Ga0123353, IMG submission 92763) | Labiotermes labralis P3 segment gut microbial communities from Petit-Saut dam, French Guiana - Lab288 P3 | ecosystem: Host-associated > Arthropoda: Insects > Digestive system > Gut ... | reverse complement strand
TGCGGTTACACTTACACGAGTGCTGCCATGGAGCGTACTGTCTGACTTCGGGCTTTCAGGAATGGCAGCAAGTTCAGACTCTGTTTCATCAGCTTCAATTGAGTAACTGCAACACAAACCAAATTATATATTTCTAGAAGAATTCTGGCAGTAATGTCCCCAATTCATAATTTGGAGGTAACCTGTTGAAATTTCAGCTACGACACCAGTTATACCAACAAAGGTTCTCTATAGTTCTCATCCTGATAATCGTGAGAGAGTTCCTTTCAAATCCCTTCTTCCTCCTCCTCCTCATCATCATCATCATCATTATCACAGTCACTTTCACCATCACCACCATCATCACTTATCATTTGTGACCATTTAACTGCTGTAATTAATACAGTTCAATAACCAGACCAAATATTAACAAGCATAATCAAGTACAAGTTCACTCACCATCAAACATACATGCAGAAAGAGTAATAAATTTGTGATGTCTCAGAATACTGGGTGGTAAAGCGCAAATTGTTCATGAGAACAGATGCAACATTCACAACTTTGTCATATTTTTCATTCCTTCTATCTACACTGTGAAGTACAAGATCATAAACATAAGCTAACATATAAACCAAACTTTTTATTATAAACTTTTAGTCAGACTTTACCTACAAGAACAAAATACATGCTTATTAATAAGAATTTTAACATTTATACTGTTAACTTGCAAATTCTGACAGAGAAAGAAGCAGAAACACAAACACTTAGTCAGAGATGCAGGTAATTCTACAGTTAGCAACAATGTTAATATGAGATGTGAAATACCTTGACTCTGGCAGCTTGCGATCAGGATACGGCTTAGCCTTAGATTCAGACCGTAAAGTTTTCGGCCAATGGCTCTCCATGCCACTTCCAGACCAGTCCTGGGCATGAGACTTGCTTGTTTTGCAACTCACTGATACATGGGAGCCACCATCACCACTGTACAGTGGTGTTAATGGTGGTGTGTCAAACTTATCTGCTGCTCCTGTCCCTCCTCCACCTCCACCACTATGCTCCGCTTCCCCACCAAGGGATGGCTGGCTTACATCTACACAGTGTACAAAAAGATGAGATGACACAAGGGCACTATAGTGTGTTCCAAGAAACAAGTATTTGCTCTGCAGGCAAAGGTGTAAATAATGAAAAGTTCATGCTGTTTATATCCAACATGTGTTCCCAAATTACTAACATAATTTTTGAGGGAAACTGCAACTGTTCAACTCTCTCACTCTCTCCCTCTTTGTACTGTGGCACAGAGTAAGACAGTCCAGTCAGTATAATGACTATCTCTATGAAGGACTCTTTCCTCAGGAGTAGAACAGCTGGGACATACAGCTTATGCAGCTTACCAGCAGTGCTATTACCAAGAATGTACAACCTTTTCTCGTATATTTTTTTGGCACAGTGTTTAATTAAGCACATGAGCAGCTTTACCTCTTATTACATTCATTACAGGCATGCAGAATCAACTACACACCTCTGGAGCGGGTGGGAGGCGCACCCATCACTAAAGTCGCAGGAATACGGCGACAATGGTGATACTGTGCTTCCAGTGTATTGAGAACAACCTTGACAAGTGACTGCATCTGTGATGAGTAAGGCTGCTGGCTGTACTGGTACTGTGAATGTAACGTTCATTTGTAAGCATCACACACATCACATACAAGTTCTTGAATTCAGCTTGGGCAAACCTATCAAATTTTTTAAATTAGTGGAACTTCCAACCTGACATGTTCATACCCAGTTGATTATTACTCCCTCCAACTTGCTTCCAAAGGTTCTTTCAAGAAAACATGCAGACTTAGTAAGACTTAAATAAATGACAGATTTAGCTACTAGCTACTCTGGCAACAAAACATGCCAAAAGGAAATAATACAGAAATAGACCTTTGAGTTACAGCTTCAAACGGAAGCCAGAAAACTCTGCAGTTGAGAACTGGTTCTTACTTATGTTATAAACCACACTATAAATGTTAAATCTATTTACTTCACAATAACTCATACTACCCCACTAATCACAACTGAAATTCCTTCTGACTACTACATACTATTCCTAACCTCAGTGTGTCCATAAGCAAATCAGCATGCTTTCCTGAAGATTGCCATTGCAGCACACAGTACACACTGGAGGATTAGATCCCAATCCATGTGTGACAGCCTGAACATTCAACAACTCTAGATTGCTAAAAATATGTATGGTAACATTTTACAACATATTTCTAATTTATTTATTCTGACTCAACTGTTGTTTCACTTCTAATAATGAAAATTATTGTCATACTACCCTCATGACAGAGGTAGCAGGATACCCTGAAACTATGCTGTATTTCTACCAGGCGAAAATCACCACATCAAAGATAACAGCAATTTTCAAAATCAATGCCATGTGCACCTAACCTCTGACAATATTTTTAATTTCCTATCCTGCATATATAATTCTGTTTCCCTTTATGTGCTTCAATGTGCACGTCAGTTTCCGAGTTCTGATCTTGTACAGTAATAGTGTGGACATATTATTATGAATTTTCAACCAATTCTTTCATCCATCCAATGTCATCTTCCAGATTCCTTCTGTATCATGTTGATATTACACAAACATATTAAATTTGGTCTTCTCTTTATTCCACAGTTCATTTCTCTTTAATGGCCCTCACCTTGTACAGTAATACCAGCAAGGACATGAGCCAGCAGCGTCTTGAGTGTGGCTCCAGGTACCACAAGCTATAATCTGGAGTTTGACACTCAGCAGAGGGACTGTGGTATGGACAGGGACAATACTGCAGCAGAATGACACACGTGGGAAGCAGCACCCGGCCCATCAAATGGTTTTGGTCCAGTAATTGAGGCAGGTTTGCAAGGAACACATTGAAGACAGGAGATGTTCTGTTAAGCAAGAAAACTAATTTATGTAACAACTGTCAGGTTTAGTGAGAAACGAGTGTTACAACTGTGTTACTCGTCCATAAAAACTTAAGTTTATCCTTAATTTTATGAAATGTGAACCTTTCAAGCATGAAAATGTGCATCTGTGTTTACATGGTGTATTTTTTTTATTCTTTACATTATAACAAATCCATGTAACTTTTATTGATAAGACTGCCTCATGGTACTAAAAATTATTAAAGCACTTAGACAATAAGCAAAGGTACACACAAACACAGGCTACACTTTCTGTACAAAAAACAGACATGCTCAAAAAGACACGTGGTTCATTCTTCCCTACACAATGGTGAGAAAAATATATGGATTTAAAACAGAATAGGCAACAGAGAAACATGGAAAATGATGTGACCAAGAGCTCACAATATCCTCATCTAGAACTGTATGAATAATTAAATCATTGAGAATAGAATGGGCAGAAGTCAAAACACGCACAGAGGAAACAATAAATGAACAATATTTTGCTTGCAGAAATACAAAGCACAGTGCATCTGGGTCCTATACAGGCAATGCATGACACAGACAAGAACTACTACCACTGCAGTCAGCACATACAAGACCTTAAATAGCTTTGCACACAAAGAGGTATACCTACAAAAGTAATAGTTAAGATAGCAGAAAGAATGTTTCCTGACAGAGTAAGGAACTGAAAACCAGCCCATAAAAAAGTTAAACTTAATATGATTAAAGTGCTATGCCATATATCAAGAGTTGGGATATAACATTTATACCACAATGTTGTGCCTGTATTCTAAATATTTATGTATGACATCAACTTGCATTATGCTTAAAAGATATTATGAGTAAATTAATTAAAACCGCAATGTATTTTCAGAATAATTTTTAAAAGGATTAAAATCATCATTTATAGGTACCGTTTAGTGAATACCTAAAACCTTATGTTTATTGGACCGTGCATCATTGTGATAGTTGAAGAATAAAAGACCAACTTGATGTCACTTGTTATTTTATTTCACTTCTTATGTGCTCAACATGTTTTGGACATTAATGTATCCATCATCAGGAGCTTGTGACTATGCTGTTGAATTAACACACAGCCTGCTACACAGATACCACTCCAACCCAACCACACCGAAACTCCAACACACATCAAACCAAGAACAATACGACCTATGTGGTAATTCAACAGAATAGTCGCAAGCTCCTGATGATGGATATATTAATGTCTGAAACATGTTGAGCATATAAGAAGTGAAATAAAGTAGCAAGTGACATCGAGTTGGTCTTTTATTCTTCAGCTACCTAAAACCTTGTTGATGTTTATGAATACTACAATTTTTCTGCCTACATACTCATAAATAAACTATACTGTAAACAATTATTAAAAACCAATTCTTAGAAAAGGATCAAATATTTGACACATATGGTTTGTAAAAATATTTTATGTTATGACCAACCAGTTACAAGCAATTTATAACTACATTCTGTCAACTCTAAGGTCATTGTATTCAATACTACTGACTATAATACACATATGATTACTTGCTCAGTAGTTGAGTTACATGTAAAGCCCTTGAAAATAATCCCACAGCAACAAAATATGTCGAACTAGTTGCAAAGACTGAATAATAAAAGTAATCTCACGTTGTATTTGATAGTTAGCTGTTTTAATTATTCACTACTCCAACATCACATGTTCTAATGCAAAAATTTAGGTTTCATTTATTTGTTTAATGTAGCATTCTATTACAAGAATTCAAAGCACATATTAAGCAAGTCATACATATATTTAATTTTCCCTTAATGTGTTTAATAATGGTGCACAATCAGCCCTTAATATTCATCATTTATTCATTCAACAGAAGGCTCTGACTTGTTGCCAATGTAACTGGACATAAGTAATTCACAGCAAGGTATGAGGTGATTGCAGTGTTAATTAGTTGATCATTGAAGAAATTAACTTCAACAGATCATACCAAAGTGAAAAATTTGCACATCAGTTAGAACACATTACTTTTCTTTCTTCCGTTAGTTACATTTCCTTCTCTTATATGTAATTTGAAGAGTGGAGATGTTAGCATATCATACATAATTTCTTTTGCCAAATTCACTGTTAAATGCATGAGGTATACTGTTATGATCTTTCTTCCATCATTTTTAATTACTTCAGCAGACCCAATAAATTACTCTGCTCATACATTTTCAAAAGATTGTGTTAATTATTTTCCGTTTGTGGCAGTAATGCTTATTCACTGACAAATGTAAGGAAGAAAACTGTGAGATTAAATTTCTATGTTAACCCTTTAAACGCCAAATTAAATCCCATCTGCCATTTGCTAGCGTTATTAGGAGCTCACCATATTCTCCACGTCAGAAGGTTAAGGGTTAAACAATTTTCACTCTACATTTTCAGTATCAGAGAAACTTTATGATGATAGCCAATTTCTGCTTCAACCAAGTTCTACTTAAGACAGATTTTTCCCATGTTATAAAGTGCCACATGATCAAACTATGGCATTTGAGAGAGGAGTGAAGCTTGCTACTCATCTCAATCTAGTATCGAGTTTTAAGAATACACGGAGCTGTACCTCCATTCCGCCACTTGCCTTCATAGTATGACGTTTAAATTGGACACAGAGACAGTACAGCGGTCACTACATGTTCATACCTAAGTCGATATGGAGGAACATAGAAGCCCCTCTCATTCTGGTTGTATCCCAGCAGTAGGTACAGGTGACGCAGAACTATAGTCTGGGTCTTTGCCATTGACTTCTCATCACTTGGATAAGCCTGACACAAAACACAGATATATGTAAGTGACTCAGATTACAATGATCAATGGTATCTGAGAAAGAAGTGAGAACATCTACTACAAAAGAGCAGAAAAGCTTATAACCTTGTATCAGTATATGAGAATTTGTTCTTGCGCAGAATGGAAGATACCAACTGCAGCCTTCAATACTGTCAGCTATAAAGTTTACGCTGAAGTGTGAATACAGAAATGTGCGTTAACATTAAGACAGGCACAAACTGGTGCCACAGCATCAAGGTGTTAAATAACAGGACCAACAAACAGAACTTGCTGCACCAAAACCCCTTGAGATGCAGCTGCCTTCAAAATACCATCCTTCAGGAGCCATGTGATTCTGCCTGTGTTTGCACAGCTACTCAAAACATTTCTGAAAACCACCATACTATATAATTTTCTACAATACAATCTTCATATCTGCATTCACTTCTTACACAATCAGTATATTAGGGCTACCTGGTCTGATCTGGAGAGAAACTGCATTAGAAGGAACACCAGCAGATGCATTGTCTCTCTGTCAGCTTCCTCCAAGTCAATAACACGATGCAAAAAACCAACCAAGTTTCCATCATCATTGGCACTACCAGCATTCAGTAAGTGAATATGGCCATCTGTAGGTAAACCAATCAGCATCCCTCAATCAATCTACTGTAAGGGCCTCATGTGTCAGACCATCATGTACACCATAATGTAAAACCCAGCTGATATTCAACAACATATGAATCTTCTTTGTTTCTTCTGTTTATGAACGCATTAATTTGAAATTGCAAACATGGTCAGAGTGCGAAATAAACTGTGTTAATTTATTATTACTCACAAGTATAGCTTCTGAAAAATTGAGGGAAATAATGAAAGTTGTGCAAGAAGATAAGAAGTCTTCACATTCTGAATGAAATCACATTTCTGCAGTATTTGAAATATACTACAAAGAGCGCTACTTGGTGGAGAGTTAATTTGTACTGCGTGCTGACAGCACAGAACAAAAATACAGCCAAGCACTTACATTTCTTTTATAAATGACAATGCCCCCTCTTTTAAAGATGTTATCTCAAGAGGCTTAGACTTTCATGATACCTCAGACACATTTTACAGAACAAAGTACATTTGTTATAAGTTCTTGTGACTGTTAAAGTTATAGTTACACCTACCATATAGCTGAATAATTCTGCAAGATAACAGTTATTCTTACAGATGTATCAGAAAATCACATATAACAACTGTTTCTTTCTTAATAAATCTGGAATGATTAATAGTACATACAAAGTCTCTTAACAAACAGATGGATCTAACAGAATGATGTCACATGATGATAAATATCATTATGTAAAGTTCAAACTTTCTTCCATATCACATAACCATAAGAGATGACATGTAACCATGCTCAGACAATCTAGAGAGATGGTAAACATAACATAATATATTGCTGGTCAACTGCATACTACTGAAATCATATAAAAATACTACAGCTATGTACATGCCCTTGGTATGTGCCAGTATCTAAATATTACGATATTTAATAAAATATTTTTGAAATATGCACTATAATACAAGATACTTCCATACAAATGCAAGAAATGTACTTCAGTGCTGCAATGTCACAACTGTCACCATTGCTGACTGAAATGTTCATTACATTTCAATAAATTTCAACATCTTACCTCTAAATTGTAATGATCACAGTAAACCTCTCTGCAAAAAGAGACAAAACACTATATTCCTGGTGAAATAATATGTTACAAACTATAACAATATCCAAATAACATGAAAACATATGCATCCAAAATGTCAGTCTTACAGAAGAAAATTATTCACACTCTGAACAACACACAAATCAAAACGTGAAACTCATAAAATAAACACACAAATACTCAAACATTTACTGAAAGCTGTTACAAAAGTGATGAAGCTAAATTCTATAAGCTCTTCTTGCCCACACCACAAAGTATCTTGAATATTCCTGGTACCTTTTCAACTTACTTGATGTGACTTAGAGGGCACACTTTCATTCTGTCCAGTAACCTCCGGAATAACTGGAAAAATATTCAGATATTCTGTTCTATAACACAGGCCAACTAGGCCTTATGACTGACAGGATGACAACAGACTTCTAAAACTTGAGGTTTGGACAGAAGACTAGCTGAAGATTCAAGTCTTTCAGAATGCAATACTGTGTTGATGGGCAAATGCTTCCCTCCACAACATAGGAGGTATACAAAATTCCCAACAGCAGGCTGCACAATTCAGCAAGATCACTTGTGATCCACTTACAATATTAAAAAATTATTAATATACAAGAAAAAGTTTTTTCCACATACAGAAAAATAAATTGCAATTAAGAAATTTTGTAGAAAAAGAGCAATACAATCTCACACACAGAGCTGTAATAAAAAAAAAAAACAGACACGGTTAGAGATGTTACCTACAGCTTAAATCTCCTGCTAGAATGAGTAGGTATGGTATGGGATGACCAGAATAGTCATCACATCCCACGCTGTAAAGCACAGTTCCATCCAGACCTGATACACAATCACCCACAAAAAAAGAATAATTTATGTTTGAGTTCAGATATATAACTGTAAACATTTTGTTTTTGTTTTAAAGACATTAATTCCATGTCTGCATCAAGTTAAGTTGGAAGGACATACATCATGCAAGCAATCATAATGCAGATAAAGAAGAGATATGACGGACGACATTGCGAACATTACCATATCACAGCACGTATGACGCCAAGCCACGCTTGTTTACTACATCTACCAACTACACGCTACCTGGCACACTGTTATTGGGAGGGATTGAGCCTAGGAACTGACCAAGTCCAAACCGGGAGCTTTTCCTCTTCAGGATTGGTGCAGAATACTGACGATTGTACACTTTCTCCTTTTCTGCAATCCAACCAACCATACAAACAACATACACACAACTGCTTATACATGGGTAGGAAGTGCTTTTCTGTACCAGGGATAGCTAAAACTACAGACCTTAAAAGTCACATGTCAATCCCCAATGGATGTCTGGTCCTGTCTGAAGAACTAACTCACTATTATCAGCACAAATAAAAAATTCAAAAATGCTGCAGTAAAGAGATGTACTACAGGTTCTTTATATATCCTACTTTTTACACTTTTATGCACAGTGTTAGTGCTTCAGTGCCACAATGTAATAAAAATAGAACATTCTCATGGCAATCACTGGTATTATACTCCTGGAAAGCAAAGATTCTGGTAAGATAAAGGGGAAATGTGCTTCAGGAGAACAATAACCTCCGTTAATGCTCAGCAAGAAGCAAGTTGCCCATTTACATAAAAAAAACTTGGGTTAGGGGAACAATAACTGCTATTAATACTCATGAAACTCAAAGTCACCCATTCACATAAACAATACACAACATGTGAGACTTCAGTCAATACTGTGGTGATTATGAAGATGACCATCTTCTGGGATGTGAAACCATGCAGTTTGCTAGGTGTCCATCAACATTTCAGAGGAACCTACAGCTTCCATCATCAGGGTAGGTGATCTACCATGATAATGGAAGCATAGCATTCTACAGTACATAAACTATTACCAAGAAGATATGCTCAAACAGTAAATTGTATTCAGGAGATGCCCAGTTTTAATCTCAGCCAGGATACTGGCTAAAGTGGGTAAACTTGTCTGTGTACACACCATGAAGGCTGTAACTCCAATTCTTCACCTCAGCAGTAGATGGAGGCGAGTGGTACACTTCACGTCCTTACAGTGTTCCCTCTAAGTAAAAACTCCAGTACCCACAGAACAGGAGGCTGGGTGGGGCCGAGAGGCAGTCTGACAGTTTTGGTGAAAAGAAAATCTCTTTCACCTGCTAGAATTTGAACTCTGGACCATCCAGCCCACAGAAAGTTGCTATACCATACTGTTATACAAGCTCTGGATACTGACTCTATTGGCTACAGATTTTTTGTTGTTTTCCCATTCCTTCCAGGTCACAGGATAGTACCTTAATTTAGAACATCACCTCTTTGTTCTACATCCTTGCAAATTCATTATTCCTTATCATTCATGAAATTGTTACAGTCCTTATCATTCATCAAATTGTTACTGCACAGTCTCACTTACTGACAACTCACTAATTAAATACAAATAAGTATGTAATGTATATTGCAGGTTATGCCTTTAAATGAATCAAAAACAAAATCTGCTAGAATTTTTCCAGTTGAATCATGTCAGCATTGTGAGGCTTCAAGGTTTTCTAAATAGTGTGGCTGGCAACTCCATTCTTCTGGGTTATGCCTTCATCACAAGGGCCCAGACCCTTTAAGATGAAGGCACAATGTTTCTTGCAATGCCATAAATTGAAAACCCATTGATACAGTATCATAACCCACAACACCATAGTGCTCCATGTCAATAACCATACAAATGTTCTGGCAACTTGCAGGAAGACCAATATAAATTGGTTCATAACACAAGCTCCATTCCACTCCTCTTGACCTAAAAATGCAAATTTTAAGAAATGTTCCTTGTAAATAACCAACCTGACACACAATTTTTCATGTATGTTTATTTCTATTCTCTACATGTTTCAGGCAGTCATGTGCCCATCAGCAGGAGAATTATTGTTCCAATGCGACACAGTCTGGTATGCAGGTTAACCTGCATACCAGATGGTCACCTACAGAGTGTGACATAAACCAGGTGTCACATTGATACAATAATTCTCCTGATGATGGGCACATGGCTGCCTGAAACATGTAGAGAACAGAAATAAACATATACGAAAAATTGTGCATCAAGTTGGTTATTTACAAGGATCATACCAGGATGCACAGTCAACAAAACATAAAATTTATGAAATGTTGTTATTACTGCATTTGAACTTCTATTACCTCCATGTTCATAATTCAAAACGCATGTGACTTTTAAGGCTTGGTCTGGGGAAGTTTTGTTACTACTGCATCAATATGTACTCTATAAAAAATACAATGGAACAGGTTAGTGCTTAACACATTGCTGTCAGGCTGGTCTTTTAATTAAATACCCCCTGGTGACCGGACGTTTTAAACGCTTTTAATGTTCATTCCCATAACATTTTGCAGGCTTATCGTTCTAAAATAAGGTTCAAGAGCGGTCTGTCTGCTT
>Ga0123353_10016306_pt1 | contig 10853 bp, 5 predicted proteins | sample TergutLab28metaG_3_FD_92763 | JGI IMG/M metagenome (GOLD analysis project Ga0123353, IMG submission 92763) | Labiotermes labralis P3 segment gut microbial communities from Petit-Saut dam, French Guiana - Lab288 P3 | ecosystem: Host-associated > Arthropoda: Insects > Digestive system > Gut ... | reverse complement strand
TGGTATAGTATGGTATGGTATAGTATAGTATTGTATGGTATCATATAATATAGTATAGTATGGTATGGTATGGTATAGTATAGTATGGTATGGTATGGTATGGTATAGTATAGTATTGTATGGTATCATATAATATAGTATAGTATGGTATGGTATGGTATAGTATAGTATGGTATAGTATAGTATTGTATGGTATCATATAATATAGTATAGTATAGTATGGTATGGTATAGTATAGTATGGTATAGTATAGTATGGTATAGTATAGTATGGTATGGTATAACATAGTATAGTAAAGTGGGTGTGGTTCACATAATTGGTGAAGTTTGTTGCAGTCTTAGTTGTTAATACACTGAGTGTTTCTTTGTCATGTATGGCACATGCTTCCACATGGAGAGTTTTGTTGTAAGTACATATACAGCAATCCTTGCTTTGGCACACCCTGTGCTGGTGATGGAGGTTAATCAACACTAGGGCTGGTTGTTGTTGTTGTTGTATTCAGGGGCATACACACTCATCTGTTCCAAAGTTGCAGTATGTAAAGGAAAAACAAATAACTTATAACTATACAGGCATACAAGCAATCTGTTATGATATACACACAATTACTGCAAGTATTTTAATAATGTTATTCTTACATAATTTGTCGATATGATCACCTGAACAATTATAAGCTAACTTAAAAAAAATCAGGTTAATTTATCATATTAGTTTTAATTGAGCTGAATAACAAATGTATAATTAAAATCAACACTGCTTCTCAAATAACTTATATTTTAATAGTCTAATTTCCTTGCTCTTTGTAGACAACCTTCACATATGCTTACTTGGAAAAACATGTATACAACAAAGCAAGCCACAGAGTTCATTAACCTCCAGCAACAGCACAGTGTGTTCCAAAGCCAGGAATGCTGCATATATAGGTCCAACAAAACTCTGTTTGTGGAAATCTGTGCCACACATCATGAAGCAACACTCAGTGCATTAATAACTGAAACTGCAACGAACATCACCAATTATGCGAACCACATCCACTGTACGATACTATACTCTACCTTAATGAAATCTCTTTTATCTAAAATTCAACAATAATTATAATTTAAATTTTAACCAATTTTAACCACTATTATCATCTAAAACTTTATGTATTTTCAATGTATTAACTCTGAATGGGAGGCCTCCACCCCAATACTCTTTTCCATGCATGATATTGTAAAATCTACCTGACAATGACCAAAAGTGACTGAAGCATGTAGTAGTTGACTGACTATGTTCGAGAAGATTTGTTGAAGCTGAAATTAAATAGGGAGAGAGAAGAACAATACTTTTATGGATCTTTAACAGCAGGATGGCAGAACAAGGACTGGATTTATCTGGCTCAGGATAGCGGTAAGTTGTGAGCTATTTTGAACATGGCAATGAACCTTTGTGTTACATAAAATGCAGGAAATTTCTACATCACTGAGAAACTTTGCTTCTCAAGGACTCTTCTCAATGTACTTAGTTAATAAACTCAAGAAACATAATTAATTACTGATCAAATCTGCACCAGAAGATATGGTACTTTGTTTTCAATCATTATAGGGCACTTAATATATCTTCCATCATTAACTAATGAACATTTCTGTCCTAATTTCTATACTGAATTTGCATTTCTCCATCCTTAGTCCACAATTTAAAATATTGGTTTCATTCCTCTGAGACAGATTCTATACCACCTTCTCTTTTTCAAAGCAATTTATACCATTTGTTACTTTAGATGCATATCCCGAGTAGCTAAAATGACTCAGTCATTATAGTGACTAGACTATGGACTGGGGAACTAAACAATTATGGTTCAATTTCTAACAGGGCCAAGAGACTTGCCATTTCTGAGAAGCATTCACACCAAATCTTAGACCCACCCAGCCTCCTGTTCATTGGCTACAAAAGGCTCTCTCCCCAGGGATAAAGCAGCTGGGATGTGAGAGTGACCACTCACCTCCATTTATTGTCAAGGTTAGGAATGCATGAAGCTATAATTCCCTTCCCCCCGTTATCATCACAGCATGCAGAATGGTAACGTCATCTGCACTGCAATGCATGCTCTGGGCTAAAGACAGAACATTCTTTTTCGGGTGCATACCTACTCCAGATCTGCTTACCGAATGTCTTCATATCTTTCTTGATAACAGTAAGCCTGTATTTATGATAAGTGAGCACATGTTTATCTTTTTTAAGCCCATGAAATGGACAGCCATCTAAATTACAATTTAAACCCAAATCCCCACTCACACGTAACACTGTCTCTATTGGAAAAACCAACCACTAATGCTGACAGGAAGATACTCTGTATCTCTTGTGAGAAAAGTATGGAACATATAAATGTACAGTGTGGGGAAATGCAGTATTCCTTAACGTTAAAGTAGATGGTACACGTAATTACCACTGGGCTTAGAGGGTTAAATACGCTATAGGGTAGCCCATAATATGAAAAAGCTGTACACAAGCATGTGTCTTTGAACTAATACACTGTAAATACAATAGGCAGAATTTCTTACCTTAAAAAATCCTAGAGGCCCAAGTTTTGCTGTGTACTTAATCAAATGCCACATACTCTGCAAACAGAATTTTAAAAATACATTGTTCATGCTAAACACAACCAACAAATAACAAGATTGATAAAGTACATATCCTTTGCTTTCAAAATGTCACATGGCTATATGGTACATGCATAAATGCAATTTCATTTAAGCCCATAAGAAAAGTAAAGCCTTCCCTACACCAATTTGCACAAAACCCGTGAATGCCCTACTGCTTTTTTTGGAAAAAATATCTTGTAACAATTTTTAACTTAAATTGGATAATAAATGTGGAAAGTAAAATCCAGCTTTACTTACAACCATGTGTGAAGTATGACTTTCACTGCACTGATTTCCATAGAACTCATAACAACTGAATAAATTATTGTGGATATCTCCTGTGCCAAATGTTAATCAAAATCTAGTGAAAAATGTGGAAAGCAAAATTTAATTTATGCCATGAGAAAGAGTAGAGATTTCACTTCAGTAATTTCCATGCCACTGCTCAATGGCAGTATGTGAAGATCTTCTACACTGAATTTCATCAAAATCAGTCACAAAATATGGAAAGTATGGGCAGAAAATCACTAACATCCTGAAGTAATTCATGACTGTAACTGACCGATTTTCAAGAAACTTATGCTTGCTTGACAACTCTTCATAAACAACTTATATTCCAAACTTAATGATAAACCAAAGATTGGTTTAGTCACTCACAGCAGGTTACAGAGAGATAGATGAACATGGTCTCAAGTAAGGCATTCTTATTCTACCACATAAAGAACACTGACTATAAATAACCACATTCAGAAAAAGTTTTGGAAAGACTCTTGTCACAGTGGTCTTTGAAATAAACACATATGGAATTCAGAATTTTTTTGGGGGGGAAAGAACACAATATTTTTTATTGTTTACAGACTCCAGTCATCAGTCTGACTAAAGCAGGCACTGAGATGACAGAACAAATATTGACATTTTGTGCCCGAGATGTAAGCAATATGTAGGATATACACAGACTGGTTACCATTTACACAACTGTTGATTCATTCAGAAGTTAAAGATTCACATTTATAAGGAATCAGATCTCATTTTTTTTCATTCTCAAATTTAATACATCTTTTTATTTGAATGACTTTCTGTGTAGAGTTCAATCCCTATATGGTGTGGGTGTAAGGACATGTGGATCAGTTAACAGTTCATTGCAGTTGACATTTCGCATATTTATTACAAATGACAGACTAGACAGTCATAAGAATTTGTCCACAACCCATATCTACCGGCAAATCTAAGGGTGAATTTGTAATCTTTATCCTACCAGGGTGGATACTTAAATTTGATCACACAGTTTATAAACAACTTATATAATTAAAAAAAAAAAAAATAGCCCATAAAAGCATAACTTTACAATAGAAGTTTATTATTGGAACAGAAAAAGACAAAATTATAAAATAAATATTGCGTGGAAAATAAAAACTGTGATAATGCAGCAAGTATTAACCATGCAGTAAATCTCCTTGTTGCCTAAACATATAAAACAAATTTCTAGGGGTGTTTTCCTACATATATTTAAGCATGCAAACATGTCTTTAAGAGGTTAGAATTCATAAGTTTCAGCAATGTAATTTCAAACTTACAGAGAATTCACCAGGCTTTGCATTCATTGCTCTTGTCTTCAGCACATCAAGTGGTTGTGTTAAAGTAGTGGCAACAGCTCCCTGAAATTAAGTGTTAGATTTAGGAAAAAGATTTATTTTTCAACACTCAGCAACTTCTTTAGCAGTCTACTGGAAACTATATGCCTAACTATATATCACAAAGTAAGTGATGTAATCAAATAGCTCCCAGACAGAGTACGAGATGATACTACTGTTGCTAGCACAACCTTCTACCTCTAAGGTAAAATACAGTTCAGTCTGCTGAGTCTTTTCCTGCCTGGAGTAAGGCCGTAGTGGCATGTGAAGGTTGAGTAATGTCTTATGCAGTACAACTGTGTGTTATTCCATTTGCAATTCTAGCATTCCTTCAAAATGGTAGGCTTGAAAACAGTATGCCCACATTTAATTTTGCTTAACTGAAACAAATTCCATGTAAACTTTTGAAATGTTGGACAGTAGACAATGTAAATAAGATAAACTTCTGATAAGCTTTCCAAGGTCTGAAGTAGTGTGATCTCCACTGAAGACGTTGAACGCTTGGCATGTCCACTGGCAAAAAACAAATGAAAATTTAAATCAAACACAGGAACTAGTCTTCAGAAATAGAAGAATCACTACCCGTGAAGCTGTTAACATGTTAGGAATTTCATATGGGTCAGTTCAGAGCATTCTGAAAGACATTGTGAACACACAACGTATTGTTGCCAAATGTCTGCTCTGCCTGCTGAGTGAGAAACAGGAGAACTGTGTCCACACATGCCAGGTCCTTCTAGAGGCTTGAAAGAGACTCAGAATTCCTATTGGTGCTAATCACAGGCAACAAGATATGGGTTTACCGGTACAATCCAGAAACCAAGCATGTCATCTCAGTGGCAAGCTCATATCATCTCCATGCCAAATTTGCATCAAAATTATAATCTGTACACCAACATCAACACACTGACACCTTACAGCACCTGTGGATAAACGTAAAATGAAAAGACCCAATATGGGAATTTGTGGGACTTTACTATGATGAAGCATCTGCTCACTCTGCTTTGTCTATGTTAAAAACATAATGCCCATTGTTCCACATCCTGCTCACCTTTTTCAGTTATGTGTGACTTCTTCATTTTCCCAGAACTCAAGATGGCACTCAAGGAATGGAGATTTAATGACATTATCATGATTCAAGGAAAACTGCAGGACACACTTGTCAAGTTTCAAACAATGTACATCACTGTAAAATTTGAACAGTGGCATGATCACTGGACTCCCTATATAAAGTACAAAGGAGAATACTTTGATGGGGGAAACATTAATTAGTAGTTGTTACTGTTAAACTATTTGATTGCACTGTGTAAACTTTGATAAAAATGAAAGCTTGACTGAAGATTCTTGGGTTATGTAACAATATTTTAACACACATAGGTTATGCTACAACAAAGGGTAATATGACAGCATGGGTAATAAATTGGAAGGGGTGTGGAAGGAAGGAATCATGGCTTAGCTTACAGCAGTATACAAGGGAGGCTAAGGAAAGCCACACAAAATCTCAAGATTCACCCTGGGGCTTGCCAAACCCAAAGCTTGTAAGTCGGTACATCTTTACAACAGAATGAGAGATGCACAATAAACACAGCAATGCTAATACCAAAATTCCCAATTGGAAAGGATCCTGAGCCAGTGCTATCTATTTTCAATGCTATTTACTTCATATGGTTACCTTTCTATCTCCTCCTTGGACTTCCAATGAGTATTCCCATTAAAACCCCATGTCCTCAGCACAGCCTCAAAGATTTCACTGCCCTAACAATACTACACGACCTACATAAATTTTCTCACCACATAATGTCATATACTTACTGCCTGTGTCATATTTCTTAAATCCACATATATACCCAAATAGTACATTTTTAAATGCTTGCAATCTGTTCTACCTTAAAAGTAAGTGGGCATGTTCACACCAATACAAAAGAGATAAATAGTGTTGTTATATTACAAATCGTGGTCTACAACATATGGAAAGTAAATGAGATAGCAGATATTTCTGAACTGAATTATCCTTGATGTTGCAATCTAACGTTACTTACTGCCGTGAGACTAGAGAGAAAATGAGTAATAAGATTGTCAGAGAAGCCAGCTCCTAGTAGGAACAGCTTCACTTGGTCATAGAAAGACAACTGGCCAACTGTCATAAGTACGGCACGACCTGTAGCTGTGGAAGCTCCTGAGAACAGGCGTCGGGTTCCTTCTTCTCTATACACCCGTATCAGTCCATCAAATGCATGTTTATAACTAGAAACAAATGTAACAATTAACTTTATAACTAGAAACAAATGTAACAATTAACTGAATTTAAAAATTAATAAACCCTATTAAAGTGTGATATATATTAAGTTAACAGCATAAGATAAACTCTTAGTATATAGTAAGCATGTATGCTCAGATGCTCCTTCTATATGATGGATCAAAAGCAAAATCTGCCTCAAGAAAGAACTGCCTAGATAAAGGTAAAGCTGGGTGCGCAGGCCAACAAAGGCATATGGGGGAATAAAGGTTTCGTTCTGCCCTTTCTCACCCATGGTTCAAAACTAATATCATCCCCAGGCCACTTTAACCCTGGGGAAAGAACCACATTACCCATTAAACAGGATGCTTGGCGGAACCCACAGCCAGTCTGAAAGTTGTGGAGAAAATAAAAATCTTTGCCCTTGCCAGGTATCAAACAAAAATTCCTGTACACTAATTACTACGTTGACTATGTTACCAAATCTCAGAGTAGTACTGTCCAGAAAACTAGCTAAACTGGCCATTCCTTGTCTGGGTTACTCTTAAAATGAACTGGATTCAATAATGAAATTTCTTATTCCTTACATTACAAATGATTAATAAACTCTTATTTACTACTGCTCTTTATGTGTATAATTAGGGACTGACCGATTATAAGGGCATGTTAGCTAAATATTTTGGCTGGCAAAAATGTTGAATCAGTATTCTGGCATCTTGCTGTGGCTCTCACATCCTCTCAGCATGCAAAATTAATTTCTTCAATACATTTTCTGACCCCTGTGTATAATAAATTAATCTTTTACATGTATGATTAATAAACTCAATAAATACAATAAACAATAACAGGACACTTTAACCTCGTAACTGGCACACAGGAGATACCACAATGCATGAACCAAAAACTAATTACTTTTACTTATCATTAAATTCAAGTTCTGAAATTGAAGGGGTGTCACAACATACATCATTCATATCATTTACTGCCATGGCACCACATGGTAGTAGGTTTGTGTGAACATCAGAGTGACTGCATTATTAATTAAAACATACACTGTGAAGAGCAGCAGTTGGCATTGCTCTATGCAATCATGGGCAAACAGGACAAAATAAAATGAAAGACAGAGGGCATTTATGTCATAGAATATCTACAGGTTTATTTCATGAATTACTCTTTCAATCAAAACATGCTAAATTTTAAAACAAAAATGTCTTTACAATGCATAGTTAGCAGTTGGCCAAGCAACCATATATTCTTACAGAAACAATCTTCTTTTCTGGACTTCATCCATTGTGTAACAGATACATAAACGCTAAAACACTAGGTTTTGGAAGCTGGCTCTACTTCTGTCTTCAGGCAAGAACTACCTAATCTACCTACAGTGCAGAATGATTGTAACTGACTTCAAAATAATAGTCGTAAGCCTTTTTTTTCTTTAATGTTCTCACAGCAGTGTTGAAGATTCAGGTCCTCTGGTAAATGATGTCCTGTCAATTGGTAAATAGTTCAATATGTTGTGTAGGAACTAGCCACCTTCATTTGCAAGATCTAAGCAACCAAAGAAGGGTGACTGTGCCAGAAAAATATGCATGCAACAGCTAACAATGCATCCGACTTCAGAATGCCAAAATCCCCTTCACTGAATCCCATTACATGAACCATAATATCAGGGAGGTGAATGAGACCAAGCTCCACCTCAACATGAACAGGGAAGATGTTTCTTGTCTATAACAGGTCATAGAAACCTGACACTCATGCCTGAAGAAACAAGCGAGGCCTCCTCATGACAATTGAACATTACAGCCCTTCCAGGGCCACTCCAGCAATATAGCCATTAGAGGCCACTGCTCGTCACCTCACTTAAATTCCCATGCTTTCACTAGTAACTACATCACACACCATTCTCACTTTCCTTCCTGATTCTCCCACCCTCTACATACTAAGACTCCTTTTCTTCATTCCTGAACTGGACAACTGCGCTTCCTACTATGGCCCTATCCACTGCATAGCATCACCAATCCAAATGGCCAGCTACTCAAATTTCCTTTACCTACACAGTATACCAGCTTCTCCTGCATGACTACTTTCTTGGATGCAACAAGCCCATTTGAAACAATGGTAAACCTTTGCCAGTCTACATGGCATCACATCCCATAAAATTTGAATCTTAACAACACTGCATATTTTTCTGCTCACTTATTAAACATTAAAAACAGAAAAAGATGTCAGTTTTGCAGTCAACTATAGGCCTAACTATAATCTGTATGACGAAATGAGATTTACAGGCTGCAGACTTTTAAACTTTCAACACCTCAGTATAAAAACTTTAGAATGTCACTTCCAAACACACACAACATGGCAAAAATTGAAACATGTTACGCAGTGGTGTCCTAAAGCTGAATTACAGTATCTGTTGGGCTCTTCTGTAAGATTATTTCTTCAACCTGAAGTTTTTAATAACCAAGAGACATGATTTATTGGAAGTTCACCAATCATCCGCCAAAAATAAACTCACTTCCTTCTGGACTCTGCCGGCAGTTTTATATCATTCTGCATCCGAACATTGACCATATCAGCAGGAGTTCCCACCAAACCACCAGCAGCCCCAGCAACTGCTGCTAATCCAATACGCTGATAAAATGGGACACTTTCTCCAGAAGGAGCCACTGTTTGTTTAGCAACCTCATATATACCAAATCTTGTAGTGGAATACGTTAGCTGACGTAACAATGAAGCTGACAGTCCATTGTAGAGTGCAACCACTCCTTGTTCTTTAACTATTCTGAAAGTTAGTTTTACTATTGACAGCTTCCCTTCTTGCTGTGTTTGAAGGTGCACCTAAAGAACACACACTGTTTTACAATCATGCATAAATTAGTATTATGAACTCACAAAATACACAGCCACACTGGACCATCCGTAGGTTTCAATATAACGAACTGAATTTTAACCACATACAGCATGCACATTTTATTACCAACCATGTAGACAAGTTTTTAATTTTATCTGTATTGTTGACAGAACACTAACCTATGTAATACCACAATGTATGCTGATAAAAGTGCCCCCCCCCCAAGGACAACCCCTTGATGGCTCAAATATATCTCAGATATATAACTGGTTATATTTAACAGACACATACACTAATACAGTGTTTGATAGTTCATTTACCTCTGCTAACTCTACAAAACATCAACAGCATGGAAATGGAATTTAAATACATCAGTTGAGTACAATCATGTTGAAGAATTCTACGTGGAACAAATAAACCAGCTGCTCAAGTGGTTACTTGACATGTTTATTGTACAATGGCAATTTAAGCTTATAAGACCAATTAAACTCACATCTTCTCACACACATAAGGTACAAATTAATAAATTTTTATCCTTACATGCCTCATATTAATTTACAGCATTCAACAACAAAGTAAAATATTTATTTTGGGCTATCACTGGTCACCTTAATGGACACAGGAAATAACCTGGAATACATGACTTTAAACTCCATTGCAAAATGTCCTTTTGCCATTATTATTGTCTAGAGAATGTACACGTGGGCAACTCTCGACCAGTATCTCAAGGCCCCTTTAAGAATTTCTTTACTGATACAGTTGACATTTTTACTTTTTGGGCATTAACTGTTTTACTGATGTGTAGAAACAATTACAGAAAATTCTAGACATTGGCATAGTTAATGAGGCCCTGTTTAGAAGATGTTATAAACTAGCAAGAGTGTTACTACCTACATTAGAATTAGTTAGAACACTATTTGTTTCAACAAATCCAGTAATTTTAATGACTTCATTCTGAGTTGTCTTCATAGTATCATAGTAAAGAATGACTTCCAGTGGAATCAGCTACAAGAAACATGTCATTCCTGTATCAATACTCTCAATTTCCTGTTGATTTCCAAGGATCATTCTTTACAAAGAGTGTTTGAGAATGAAAAGAAATAAGTCAATATGAACAGTGTGATAGATTAGGAAATACATTACTAACTAATTCAACAATTTTACTATATGTTTTGTAATGTACTGTTACAATAATATCTATAACAGGCACAATTAAAATACCTTGAGCAAATCAAGAGGATGCGTACAACAGGCTGCTCCAGCTGAGGCTAACCCACCAAAGTACCATCGTGATACTAGCTTTTCACTCATGATTTCTAAACAAAACATAAAACAGAGCATTTGAACACAACTTCTTGGTTAACATTAAAACAAGCGTGCCTCATTACGCAAAACGTCTTGGTGCCATGTTTGTATGTTTTAAAGTATGATAAACGTACCAAATCACAATGTTGAGTAACGTGTTTCCGTGTTTAACTTTTGTAACTGAAGAAACTGCACTAAAGACAGTCAAGTAT
>Ga0123353_10016305_pt1 | contig 10853 bp, 11 predicted proteins | sample TergutLab28metaG_3_FD_92763 | JGI IMG/M metagenome (GOLD analysis project Ga0123353, IMG submission 92763) | Labiotermes labralis P3 segment gut microbial communities from Petit-Saut dam, French Guiana - Lab288 P3 | ecosystem: Host-associated > Arthropoda: Insects > Digestive system > Gut ... | reverse complement strand
TAAGCCTCCCCGTTGCTAAACAGGCATTGGAGATGCTGCTTAACGGAAGCGAGCATTCGACTGTTTACAGATACCTTGAGAATCAGCGTCCGAGACTCAGGATAGCTGAGATGGGATTCGACATCTGAGCGTGATATCTTGAACGACTGGGTATGTGATGATCTTTCAATTGCGGCTGCGGCCGCGGAAAAGGGATTGTGCGACCATTGCCTAGGACGTCTGTTCGGGAAATCCGGAACGGGAATGACCAATGACCTCAGAGGAAGGATCATAAGGGGATCGCTGAACAATAACGGCATCCCGTCCTCGGAACCCGATAATTGTACGTTATGCGATAACATCTTTGACGTTCTCGGCAGATTCGCCGAGGCAGCCGCGGAATCGATACTTGAGATCGATTCCGATAACTTCCTCATCGGCACTCGCGTGGACCCGGAAATATCCGCAAAGGAAGAGGCATTATGGAAAGAGCTCGGGGCGGAGAACGCAGAACCGCTGAAAGCGGAACTGAACAGAGAGATAGGAAAGCTCGCATTACCGCTGATCGGACGTGCCGTTGAATTCAAGAACCCTCAGGTGGTCGCCTGCGTCGATACGCGGTTCGCGGATGTTACGTTAGACATAGCGCCGATATTCATTTACGGAAGATACAACAAACTTTCGCGTGAGATCCCGCAGACGATATGGCCTTGCAGACTGTGCAAAGGAAAAGGATGCGGACGGTGCAACGGCATCGGCAAGATGTATGAGACCTCCGTCCAAGAGATAATCGGCGACGTCGCCGTAAAGATGAGCGAGGGCGAAGAGCATTTCATGCACGGAATGGGACGTGAGGATATCGATGCACTGATGTTAGGAACGGGAAGGCCGTTCGTCCTTGAGATCAGCGGCCCCCGGAAAAGGGATATTGACCTGAAGGAATTGGAAAGGACCGCTAATCTTTCCGAGCTTGCGAAATTCAATGAGTTAAGATTCACAACACGCGATTCCGTGAAACAGGTCAAACTTGCGGAACCCACTAAGGTATATAGGGTAAAGTAAGGGCCGAGAGTAAAGTTAATAAAGAAAGAGTAGATGAGGTTGCCCGAACATTCAGGAATCTCTGTATTGACCAGAGGACTCCCGCGAGGGTGGAGCACAGACGTGCCGACCTCGTACGGAAAAGAAAAATACTCTGGGTCGAGGCGGGGCCGGCGGATGATGAGACGTTCACCCTGACGATGGAAACGGAATCGGGAACATACGTCAAGGAATTCGTCTCCGGCGACGAAGGAAGAAGCAGACCGAGCTTCTCCGAGGCCTTGGGCATACAATGCCGTGTAGAGACGCTTGATGTATTGGCGATCAACGATCACGAGGTAATCAGATGAAAGCATCAAAAGGAACAAGGACGAAGACCCGTACGCTTCTCGCGAAGAAGCCCAGGGCACGCGGCCTCTCACCGATAACAAAAGGTTTCCAGGAATTCGAGGAGGGGACCAAGGTCAACATCATAATCGACCCCAGCGTCCATAAGGGAATGCCGTTCTCCAGGTTCCACGGTCTTACCGGCGTTGTGGTGGGACAGAGAGGAGCTGCATACGAAGTGAACGTCTACGACGGAAACAAACTGAAAATGGTGGTGGCCCGCCCGGAACACCTCAAAAGAAACAATTGAAGTGATGGAATGACTGAGAAATACATTAATCTGGCCGATGTCAGAGAGATGCTCGAGGCAGAGAGCAACAGCAAAGAGTTATGCATAGCGCAGAGATCGGCACTGGAACATTCTCAGGCATTGACCTCATTGTCTGCCGATGATATATCAAAGCTCACAACTGAGATACGCGAACTGAAGTTCATGACAGATTACGCTGCATACAAGATAGGCGACATCCTTCCGAAATACCCGGAGGATGTGCGCGCGATATTCGCCAAGGAAAGGGTGAACCTTTCTGCCGATGATATCAAGCAGATAATAGAAATAGTTGGAAAGTATCTGTGAGTGCTGCGCACGGGGGAGCTTGAATGGAAGAGTACGCACATATCTTAGATTATCTGGCGCAGGGCCTGCCTACCGGGGGCTATGCGAAAAGAGAACCGCTATGCTACGCGGTGGGCGAAGAAGAGTTCAAGCTTTTCGAGATCATTCCGAAGGCGAACGCAGTTATCAACATAGGCGATCGCGTTTACATAGGAAAGGATGCCAATCTGAGAGCGCAGGTGGACCACATCAAGAGACGTGTGGGTTTCGATGAACTCACGAGCGCCGCAAAAGCCGAACTCGAATTTGTTGTTCTTGATATTGTGATGAACGATCAGAAACGGTTCATACGGTTTTACAATGAAGCTGAAGCAATTTCATTAAGAAAACATATGCTGGAAGAACTTCCGGGATTAGGCAAGAAAACGTTAATATCGATACTTGACGAAAGGAAGAAAGGTTCGTTCAAAGACCTTGCGGAACTGGGTACCAGAGTACCGTTACTGAAAGGTCCTGAAAAGCTGATCGTGAAGAGAATAATATTAGAATTGTCAGACACGACGCTGAAGCATTACATCTTCGTACGATGAACCGAAATGAAACATCGGAACTCATCGCAAAGCGCGGTATAAGGCCCAGAAAGAGCAAGGGTCAGAACTTTTTGATAGACGATCGAGTTGCATTACGTCATGTAGGATTCGCGTCGATAGACCGCAGCGATCGAGTGTTGGAAATAGGTCCCGGATTCGGGATGCTTACTGAAAAATTAATAGACGTATGCGACGACGTAACTGCAATAGAACTGGACGAAAAACTTGCGGATCATATGGAAAGCGAATTCAAAGACGTGAAATTGATACGCGGTGACGCGCTTGAACTTGAGTGGCCGCAGTTCGACAGATTTGTAAGCAATCTGCCGTACAGCATTTCCACGCCGGTCATATTCAAATTACTTGAACATGACTTCAAGAAAGCTGTTGTGATGGTTCAAAAAGAATTTGCGGAACGGATGGTGGCGAGCAGAGGGGAAGTGGATTATTCAAGATTGACAGTAAATATCTACTATCGTGCGGAATGCCGTATATTGGAGAACGTACCGTCATCCCGATTCAAACCCCGTCCGAAAGTGGATTCCTCTTTAGTCGAAATAATTCCGAGACCGGCACCGTTCACGGTAAAGGATGAACAACTTTTCTTCAAAGTTGTTGATGCGGGTTTTCTTCACAGAAGAAAGAAAATAAGATCCGCATTAAGAACTGAAGGTATCGTCCTTCCGGAAAACGCGGATATACCGTTCCTCGACGATCGTATGGAAATCCTTTCACCCGAGGACATCGGCAAACTCGCAGATGCGATATTCGAAAATATGCCGTCCTCGAAATCATAGGAGAAAGATAGGGAGAAAGATGATGGCGCGCGAACGCGCCGTAAATTGTTTTTCCGATCACTTAATGAACGATGCGATTATCAGGACCACTCCGGCGGCCATACCGACAAATATACCTATTCCTACGAAGTCTGTCAGTATATCCATTATCGGCGGAATGGACGTCGCAAATTTCGCTATCCAGAGGACCGGGAACGCTATCGAAAGGGTCAGCACAAGACCGCCTATTGCACTCAACGCCTTCGGTTTACCTATCAATGACAGTAATATCGCCAAGGCTCCTAATACAAGCACACCTATCGGCAATATGGCGAAATAGACTACGTCAAGTGCCGAGAGAAGGTCATATTCTTTGATGAATTCCCATCCGGTCCAACCTCCGTCAATCCACTCGAGGAACACAGCGACGATGGCAATTACACCGCCGATTGCTCCCAAAATGCTAAATTTAGACATATTTAACCTCCTATATATCTGAGGGATGTATCTTCACGGTCCGTATTTAATATTGTGTGTTTTTTCGGTGTTTATATATTCAGCAGTGAAACACGCATCCGAAATGCGTTCGGGCACACCCGCGGACGGAAAGATATAATCCATAGACGCTTATCCTTAAGCATGCAGATCGGGATCGTAGGCAAACCTAACGTCGGAAAATCAACGTTCTTTGCGGCCGCCACAATGGCGCCGGCCGAGATCGCCAATTACCCGTTCACGACAATACATGCGAACAAGGGCGTAGCATATGTGAGAACACCTTGTCCTTGTAAGGAACTCGGCGTCAAATGTATTCCCAACAATTCAGTATGCAACGACGGCGTACGTTCCGTTCCCATTGAATTGTTAGATGTTGCAGGACTTGTTCCCGATGCTTGGCAGGGAAAGGGATTGGGTAACCAATTCTTAGACGATCTCAGACAAGCTGACGCTTTGATAAATGTGATAGATGTCAGCGGTTCCACCGATCTTGAAGGAAATCCCGGAAGTCCCGGGGATCACGATCCCCGTGAGGATGTTGTTTTTCTCAGAAAAGAAATTGAATTGTGGATCCGCGAGATACTGAAGAACGGTTTCGCCAAAATAGCAAGGCAGACGAAGATGCAGGGCGACAAGATAGAGGCGGCCATTCACGATCGGTTGGTCGGATTGAACATATCCGAATCACAGATCAAGCAAACACTTCGCGACGTGCCTCATCCCGACGATCCGACAAAATGGGATGATGATATCCTTCTTGCAATAGCCGTAAGATTACGTGAACTGAGTAAACCGATGATAGTCGCGATGAACAAAGCTGACATAGCACCCGCCGGAAATATTGAATCGGTAAGAACAATTGCGGACAAAGCCGTCGTTACGTTATCTGAGACCGAATTGGCATTGAAAAAAGCAGCCGCGGCAGGTCTTGTGAGTTACGCTCCGGGTACTGATTCGTTCACTGTGAACGCTCCTGAAAAATTGAACGACAATCAGAAAAAGGCATTAGAGAAGATATCTCAGCACCTGAAAGAACACAAAGGAACGGGAGTTCAGCAATGTCTTGAAATGGCGGCGTTCGGGATGCTTGATCTTATTGCAGTATATCCCGTCGAAGATGAGAACAAATTCACCGATCACTTCGGTCGCGTGTTACCGGATGCGATCCTTATGCCTAAGGGATCAACGGCAAGAGAACTCGCGTACCGTGTTCACACGGACCTCGGAGAGAAGTTCATAAGGGCCGTAAATGCAAAAACTAAGCGAACCGTAGGTGCGGACCACATACTGGAGGACGGCGACATCATAAAGATAATGGCCGGAAAGTGACATGGGTAAATGGGACGTCAGACTTATCAGCGCTTCATACAAGCAGGACGGCGACGATATTGCAGTTGAACTGTTCGGTAAGACGCGTGATAAAAGATCCATTGTAATAATAGACAAACGAACCAGACCTTATTTTTTTATCACGGAACCGAGGGACAGCGTACGCAATGAATTGAGTAAGGATAAGGATGTTGTTTCCATCGAGGACAAACGGCTTTTCCATAAAGGGAAAGAACGGGATGTTATCAAAGTGACAATAAAATATCCTTGGACCGTACCGTCATACCGTAACAGATGGAAGAAGGAGTACGACATACTTGCCGCTGATATACCGTTCCATCATCGGTACTTGTACGATCAGGACATGGGATCATGCATCTCCGTCACAGGTAATGAGATTAAGAACGATTACGCAACAGACCTGTGCGTTGAGTTAACATCTTTTGAGAACACAGAACCGTTCGATCCCGGTCTGAAAATATTATCATTCGACATTGAGAACAGTATTGCGAACGAAACGATATACACAATTTGTTCCGTGATCGGCGAGGACGGTAAGATAAGGGAATGCGAACCGATATACGGTAATGAAAAAGATATTATACAAAAATTTTCGGAACACATCCTGAAAGAGGATCCTGACGTTATTTCAGGATACAACATCGATAATTACGACATCAAGATGATCGTCGAACGCGCCGGGAAGAATAAGATGGAGGCTCTCACATGGGGTCGCGACCGCGGAGCGCCCAGAACTGTAAGTGAAAAGTTCTGGAGATTGAAAGGAAGACTCGTGATAGACGCATGGTGGGCCGTCAGACGAGAAATAAGACCGAAGCAAGAGACATTGAACGCAGTTTCATTACAACTTCTCGGAGAACAGAAGATGGATGTCGATCCGAAGAAGATGGATCAGGAGTGGAAGGACAACAAAGAAAAAGTGATGAAATATTGTATCAAAGACGCAGAACTTTCACTCAGAATATTGAACACATTGGGAACGGTAAGAAAAGGAATGGACCTTTCCGCTGTTTCTAAATTACCGTTGGAAGATGTTCTCACATCCGGTTCCTCACAACTTATAGATTCAATACTCATAAGAAAAGCGGACCGTATGAACGTCGGCGTTCCGTTAACGGGAGACTTCGGAAGAGAGGATCACATCGAAGGCGGTTACGTTCATACGATGGCTCCCGGCCTTTACCATTGGGTGTGTGTCCTCGACTTCAAATCAATGTATCCGTCTTTGATCATTTCTAAAAATATTTGCTTCACTACGTTATCGAACGACGGAGAAATAGAAAGTCCCGTTGGCGTTAAATTCATTTCAAAAGAAAAGAAAGTGGGAATACTTCCCGGTATACTCGACGAATTGATGAAAGAAAGGGACAGCATAAAGAAAAGGATGAGAACAGCGACAGAAGATGAGCGTCATTATCTCGACGGTCTGCAGAATGCGGTAAAAGTGTTAATGAACTCATTCTACGGCGTATTCGCATCATCATTCTACAGATTCACGGATAAGAACATAGGCAGTTCTATAACGGCCTTCGCAAGAGCAACCGTAAAAGGAATAATCGAAGAACTCGGTAAAGAAGGAATTCAAGTAATTTATTCAGACACGGATTCCGTCTTCGTCAGTTCGCCGCATAACGATCTTCCCCGTACATTAGAATTCGGTACCGCTATGGCCAAACGATATTCCGCCGAAGGAAGGCAATTGGAATTCGAGAAGATAATGGAGCCGCTTTTCTCACACGGTAAGAAGAAACGGTACGTGGGAAGAGTGGCGTGGCCTAAGGAAGAGCTTCTGATAAGAGGTTATGAAGTAAGACGTTCCGATTCGTTCGATCTTCAAAGCAGGCTTTTGACCGAGTTGTTTGAGAAGATACTCGATGAAAAGAATGACGAGGCTGTGGCGCTTGTTCGTAAAACTGTCCGTGACACAATATCGGGAAAAGCGGATGTTGCCGACCTTGTGATATCGAGATCGTGCAAAGGATTCGATAAATATGAATCACCTGACAGAATGGCGAATGTCAGCGCAGCTAAAAAAATGATAGAGATGGGTTACGATTTCATACCCGGTATGAAAGTGTCCTGGATCGTGACCGATTCGTCCGTAACGCCGCAGGCCGTTGAACCGTACATCAGCGGCGCCGAGTTCAAAGGTAAGCCTGACCATAAGTATTACGCTGAGAGATTGGCGAACATGGCGTCGCGTGTCACTGAGGTGTTCGGATGGAGTGAAAAGGACCTTATGCTCGGAAGCCAACAGGCAACTCTTTTCGACGACGGATTCCGTGAAGCGAAAAAAGATAAGGATACTGAGAAAAGCAACAGCAGAACATCCCGTTCCGAAAAGGACACGGGCGACAAGCCTGCGGCGAAGACACTTAAAGATTTCTTCTGACCCTGTCGCCGACAGAAGGACATAATTATATTATCGCTTAAATACTAAAACGTCTCGGAAACGTACAAAATAGATATATTTATATATGTGATTATTTTTAACATATGTTAAATAAGATACAATTATATACTTAGTAGATTATCTATATCCTGGCTAGGGCAGGTCGGCGGGATACCGCCTCACTGCAGATATACGGCCGCAAGAACGTCGGAAAAGCAAAACAGCCATTTCCTCAGAGCTGCGCATCATGGGCCGATGTTCCGTTGCCGTGTGTCAAACCTGCTTCGCCGGCCCGTACAGGGGCCCCGGCTCCGCCGGGGACCCGTACTTAATATTTAATGAAAAACAGCACGTGCTTCGATCGACGGAATGATCACGCTTGTACACGGTCGGCGCGTCTGCTTAATTCGTGTTTCGCATCCGCGTGACCCTGTTCCGCTGCGAGACGGTATAATTTCACGGCTTCCGTGGGATCGTGAGCAACGCCGTTCCCGTGATCGTAGATCTGCGCCAATTCGTACTGCGCATCCATGTGACCGCGTTCGGCCGCGAGACGGAACCACTTGACGGCGTCTGATGTATTTCTCGAAATTCCGATACCGTAATGGCGTGACATCCCGAAACGGTATTGCGCGTCAGCGTGTCCCTGCTGCGCCGCGAGACGGTATAATTTCACGGCCTCCTTAAAGTTCTGCGGCACACCGTGACCGTTATCATGCATTCGTCCCAATCTGCATTGCGCGTCCGCATGTCCTTTTTCTGCGGCAAGCGATAACCATTTCACGGCTTCGTTATGATCCGCGGGAACGCATATCCCGTTGATGTACATGTGGCCCAAATGGAATTGCGCGTCCGCGTGTCCTTTTTCCGCGGCGATCTTCAGCAACTTCTCTGCTTTACGGTCGTTGTTGACCATGTACACCTTTCCGCGTGCGAAAAGATCTTCGGCATCCGATGCGAGCACGTGCTCCTCATCATCGCCTTTGGAGTCGGCATTGGGCTTCGCTGCTTCAGCGGCCTCGCCGGCGTCCTTTTTCCGTTTGAACATCCTGAACATGTAAACGACGATTATCCTCGCGTATTAATAATACTTTGGATAACTTTTTTATACTTTTTGAAGGACCTGCGGTGATACATCCTTCACAAATGTGTGCAACCTCTTCGATCGGTGTGTCATACCCTTTTCGGAAATGTATCGATGAATTCGTCAATTCCGCATTCGTTTATTATTGACTCGATACATCTGGCTCGTTTCCTTTCCAACTCCCATTCACTGCCGGCTGAATTTATCATCGCACATCTCCATGTATCGGCATCCTTCTGAAAATCGGATATCATCTCATCCGCGCCGAACAGGCCGCGAACTATTTCCGGGTTCCGTATCTCGGCGAATTCCTTTTCGCTGCAGGTCATCAGTTTTCCGTCCTTTACAAGAAAATGTTCATACGACGACGCTCCGTTCTTCCCTTTCCTGATGGTCCCGCCGAGTCTTGATTTTACCAGTTCTTCGAGCAGATTTATACCGGTCGCCGCCAGAACGGCCGACGGTGTCTGAGACGGAATACGCGCGTCTATCTCCAACACTTTCAATCCTTTTTCCGTGTTCATCGCCTGAACCGCCATCAGTGCGTTCAGATCCAATCTTTCTGCAATGAGCTCCGCCATTGCACTGAGATCATCCTCATCTTCCTTGTCGAGGACGCCGGGATGACATATCACCCTTTTGCAGCTGTAATCCTCGCCCGGTATCATCTCCGATACGACGAACGATCTGAATTCGCTGCCGTTCCCTATCACTTCTGTTGAAACATTCTTCCCGTGAACGAATTCCTGTATCACCGGTTCGTCGCCTAATCTTAAAATTTCTTCCAATCCTTCGTCTATCTCTTTCTGATTCTTTGCAACGGTCACGCCTGTACTGCCGCTGTGGGACGACGGCTTCACAATTATCGGAAAACCGCAATGCTGCCACTTCTTCGGCATCGGGATGTTCATTAATTCCATCATACCGTTCGATGCGTTCTTTGATGAGGATATGAGATACGCGCCCATGTCGAAAAGTAACGGAATACCTGAATATCGTAACATATCATCCAATTCCGCCAATAAACTCAGATTTTCGCATGCAGGAAGAACGGCATCACAATCTTTGAAAATTTTCATTGCATACGTCTCATGCGTTTCCGGGTCCAGAATGAAAGAATTGTCTGCGAGTGAGAAAGCGGGCGCGTCGCTTCTCTTATCTATCACGATCGTCTCATAACCGGCCTTCTTTGCCAGGTAAGCTGCTTCCATTCCCCGGAGCGCCCCGCCTACTATCGCAATTCTCATGCGGAGCACCTCTTACTCCGTTCGCTGTTCTCTGTGTATGTGCATATACCGCAGCGTTCGAATGAGGGTCTTATGTGCATACCGCCACCTTATCCCGTTTCCGTTACGGCGGGGCCCGGTCCTTTTCCTCCTGTGAAGTTTGCTCGGCATCGTTCCCGGATGCCGTTACTTCAGACGCTGCGATGAACCGCGTTCTGCCGTTCTCTGCACAAGTCGAGGGGACAATGCCGGCCCTGCGTCCTCTCTCCTTTTGCCTTCCCTGATGTTCTGAGTATAGAATATATATTATTTTCTATCTATTGGATATTCGGTATAAAATTTAATATTTAAAAGTTCTGAAAAATGCGTACAGCCGACCGTTCGGCTTTTAATACCTTATCTCGAGGCCGATGTCCTTCAGTATTTGTAACGCATTATCGTATGCGATCACATGTTCATCTGACGGCGTCAGCCATCTCAGATCGTAACAGTCCTGGAATCTCTTTCCTTTGGGCGGTTGCTGAAGGTCCGCTTCATATTTCGGTATGAGAACGTTCAATATCTTGTTCACTTCATGTACTTTCATACCGGCGGCAGCTTCCGCCGCCTCGGCCATCATCCTTACTTCCATCGGTGTTGTTTTGTCCCTTGAGACGCCTTTCGCCGCGGCTACGCCGGATATCAATTCTCTTCCCGATGCTGTATCGGCGAGCGCCTGCGCAGCTACTTCGAGGAAACACATCTCCGTACACGGGCCTGCGGCCGTGTAATACTGATTCGCAAGTAACATATCCGTATTCGCATCCACCGCCGCTGATACGTGTGCGGCTATCTGCAGCGTTTCGCGTGATGTGGTTATGCCCATCTTCATGTGTATCGTTCCGTCCAAATGAATGTCGCCGCCGAATATCGCCGCTGTTGCTATTGTCGTTGCGACGCCGCATATCGCTGTCTCTTCGATACCGCCGCAATAT
>Ga0123353_10016304_pt1 | contig 10853 bp, 2 predicted proteins | sample TergutLab28metaG_3_FD_92763 | JGI IMG/M metagenome (GOLD analysis project Ga0123353, IMG submission 92763) | Labiotermes labralis P3 segment gut microbial communities from Petit-Saut dam, French Guiana - Lab288 P3 | ecosystem: Host-associated > Arthropoda: Insects > Digestive system > Gut ... | reverse complement strand
TTGACGCCGACCGCCGCTGCTACCTGGATCTTGTTGCTGCTCGTCTGGGTACCTTTGTTGTCGAGGCCGCCGTCTACATTATTATTTGCGGTGTTCGTGCCGGTGCTGACCGCGCTGTCGGGCGTACCCTCGGTCTTGGTGTTCTGGCTTCTCATGGCGTTCGAGGAGGTGGAGAGCCCGTTGTTGGTGCTTTCTCCGTCCTCGGCTTTGTTCTTGTCCAGCTTGTTGTTGACATTGTCGGCCGTTTTGTTGTCCTGGTTCAGCTTGTCGTAGTTGCCCTGCGCGACGTTGTTTGCGTACCCTTCGCCCTGGTCGACGCCGTCGTTGAACTTGTCGAAGTTTTTCTGCATGTCGGCGCCCATTGCCGTGGCGATGGCGAAGTTATCGTCCTCGTTATAGGTGTGGGCGATGACGCGGGCGTCTCCCTTGATCCGGGCGCTGCCGCTGAACGAGGCTGAGACCTCGGAATCGATGACGCCGACGGTGACCGCCGCGCCTACCGCGGTCTCCTCTCCGACCGCGAAGCCGCTGGCCTTGGTCAGCGTATGGCCTTCCTGATAGGCGTAGAGGTAAAAGCTCGTAGTATCCTTGATCGTCTCGGTCTTTGCCTTAAGCTTCTTGAGGTCCTTGTATTCGTCGCCTTTCGCGTTGCCGTCCTTGTCGGTAACGGCACAAAGGGTATTGCCGCTTGAGTCTGTGATCTTCTTGCCCGAGGCATTCAGTATGACGCGGTACTCGTTGCCGTCGTCATCTATGTAGACCTGGTTGCCGTTTTCGTCAAGGACCGGGTTCTTGGTCTCTTTTACGACAACGCTGTTTTCTTTGGTGACGTCGATCGATGTTCCTTTTCCGATATAGGCGTTCACGACGTTATCTATGATAGTGATTGCCACCGAAGCGTCGATCGAGATGTCCTGGGGTTTGCTCTTGGAGGCGTCGCCGGATTTTTTCTTCTTGGCGAGCGGGTCGGAGCCTGCCACCGAGATGGTCTCGGCGTCGTGGCGGCCTATGGCGCGGACGTCCACGCCGGCTGTCGTGATGACACGGTTCGTGCCGATACCGGCTTCGACCGTCATGTTGGAGATAAGCAGAGCCACCGAGGCGCCGACGCCGACCGACTTGCCCTGTGACGTCGTTTTCTCGTCTGTGTTCATGGCCGGCTTCTCTTCGCTGATATCAACGAAGGTGGCCGTGATGGTGCAGGGATAGGCCGGCATCTCAAAGCTGAGGATGTTTCCGCCTACCTTCTCAAAGGTAACGACCTCAACGGTATGCGTGACGCCGTTGTGGTCGGTGTAGGTGTAGGTGAGCTTGTCAAGGGTCTTACCCTCGGGCGGCGTGATTGTCACCATCACCTTTTCGCCGCCTTTGGCTTTTCCTTCTTCGAAGGCGTTGCCTTTTGAGTCGGTTATCTTAAGCTGCCCGGCCGGCGTTGAGGGCGCCGCTGCTACGGTGTAAGGATTGCCCTCGAAGACGGCGGTGAAGGTCACTATCGCGTCTGCTGCCAGGTTCTTGTCCCCCACGAGGGTCAGAACATAGTTCAGTGTGTAGACGCCGGTGTTCGCGTCGTAGGCCACGCGGGAATCGCTGAACGCGATCTCGACGATCTCGCCGGTGTCGCTGCGCGTAAAGGTGAAGCTCGTGAGCTTGTAGCCTTTATCGGCCTTGGCGGTAACGGTGTAGTTATATGTATACTGAGCGGTATCTCCCGATCCGGATTGCGACGTGGTCTTGGTAACGTCGTCGATCTTGCCGTTGTTGGTCGCGCCGATAGCGGTGTTGTCGTCGACCATCCTGCCGGGCTTGTTGCCGGTGCTGCCGTCTCCGGCGTCGCTGTCGCCGCCGGCGGCTTTATTCGTATCCGGTTTGCCGTCAGTCGTGACCGCCGAAGTTGCTATCGTCCTTTCGATCTGGGTGCCTGTTGCCTTGACCGTGAGGTTGCCTGTGAGTTCGATCGGTTTTGCGTTGCTGCCGTTCGCGATGATAGCCTTGGTCGAGCCGTTGACGATGGCGATCGCCACCGAGCCGGCTACGCCTACCGAAGAGGCGCCGGCGCCGGACACGGCCACCGTGGTAATGTCGTGAGCGTCCGGCTTGACCTTCGGCGGGACTTTGAGGTTCAGCCAGTTGGAAAGGCCGTCGAGCATGGCGTTCGTAAGTACCTTGCCGCCCTTTTTCAGGATATCAACGATCTTTGTCTGCAGGTCGTCCTGCCAGCCTGTCTTGATGAAGTTCGTGAATTTGTCAAAATCGAGCAGGTCGCCGAAAATGTCGTCGGCGATCTTCTGCATGGCCTGCTTCATATCGTCTGTCAGCCCGCTCGTGTCAGAGGCCTTTGCTTCTGTCCCTTTGCCGCCGAGGTCAAAACCTTCGCCTATCTTCGCGAGCACGGAGTTCAGCACGAAGTCTTTCAGCTGCTTCAGCAAAGCGTCTGAGGCTGTCTTGTCGAGACCGTCAAGCCACGCCTTTATCTTTTCTTCTATATCTGTGGAGATCAGCTTCTCAAGGCCGGTGCCGTCAAGCAGGGTATTGGTGATGTCGCCCACAAGGTCGCCGAGGACCGCGGCGATTTCTGTGGCTATGGATTTAGCTGTATCTTCCCCGACGCCCATCGAATCGAGCAGCGACTCGATGAGATCTTTTAGTGCCTCGGTGACGAGGTCGTCGAGGACGTTCTTGCTTTCGTTTTCTTTTTCTTTTTCGGCCGCCGCCTTGTCGTCTTTTTTCTTGCCTTCGATCATGCCCGCCTCAACCGTCAGGTTGTTGGCGGTGACCGCTCCGGTACCGAGGTAGGCAAAAGTCTCATAATTTACTATGGAGATGGCGACAGCCACGCCTACGCCGATCTCCGACTTCGTAGCGCTGGCGTCGGCCTTAGCGTTGACGTCGGTTTCGCTCAGGGCGCGGATGACTATATTGCCGTTTTCGAGTTTGCCGGTTTCTTCATTGATATTGGATCTCGCGACGAGATCGACGCCGTCGTCGACCCTGGCCACGGCTGTGTTGCTGACGATCGAGAGTACGAGACCGGCTGAAACTTGGATATTGCCTTCGCTGGTCTGTGACGTCTGGCGGTTGCTGCTTTGTTTGCTGGTTGTGGAGGCGCTCGTATTCGTGCTGCCGGTCTTGCCGGCAAGGCCTCCTCCGTTGCCGATCAGATTGTCGGCTTGTTTGTCAGTCTCTCCTTTTCCCGAACCCCCGGAGTCGTCGCCGGATCCGCCGCCGCCGCCGCTGCCGCCGCTTGAGTCCTTCTTGGCCTTTGCGCCTTGGGCGCTGGACTTTACCGTCGCCTTGAGGTCGGACTTGCTCGTGGCTTCGATAGAGATATTTTTAGCGTCGATATTGCGGCTGAGGGTCGAACGGGCTGAGTCATTTGCTATCGTAATGCCGATGGCCGCGCCCACGCCCACCGTGCCGCCGGACGCCGTCGCGTTGGCGGCGAGCTCGCGCTTGAAGGTATTCGCTGACGAGATCTTGGTGTCGCCGCTTAAAACAAGCGCCGACCCGGTCCCGACGGAAGCTTCGACATGCGCTCCTGAGATCATAAGGGCGACAGACGGAGATATAGAATAGCCGCCGGCGCTGCCCGCGGTTGCTTCGACTTTTTCCTCACCGATGTGAGTGGCTTTGACGTTTAAGCTTGAGATCTCTTTGCCCTCTGCGGCCAAAATCACCGCGCCGTCCTCAATGCGAGAGACTACGTCGATACCTGTGATACTGATCGCGATGCCTGCCCCGATGCCGGCGGTCTTGCCTTCGGCCTTGGCGCTTGCGGTCGCTTTCGTGGAGATCTCTTCATAGGAGCTTGACTCCACGCTCAGAGCGCCGCCGTCAAGCGTGATGCGGGCGCCGCTGCCTACGACCGCGCCCGTGATGAATGAGTTTACCTGGACCGTTATGGCCCCGGCAATGCCGAAGTCGCCCTTCGAGTAACCGGCTGCCGACGCGGCGGCGGCAAGGTTCTTGTCCTTCTCGGAGCCGCTGTTGGCCGCTAAAGTCAGAGACTTGGCTTCGATCCTGCCGTTGATGATCTTCGCGTTGTTCGTATGCGACGTCACGCCCACGGCAATGCCGACGCCCAGCCCGAAGCTGGAGTCTTTGGACGAGTCGGTGCCTTTCCCTGTTTCCGTGTTGTAGTTTGGATCTTCCTCAAAAGTAGCGGATATCGTTATGGCCCGGCCGTCGTAAATACCGTCCGCCGGCAGGGTAAACCAGTACTTCCCATTCTCGTCGGCTTTTATAGTAGTGGAAACGGAAGCGCCGCTGCTGGTCGGGACCGATATGACCAGCGAGTTCTCTTTCAGGCGATAATACTTATTGTTGGCACTATCTATCTCAGGGGTGACCTTGATCTCGATCTTATCACCGGCGTCGGCGCGCTCAGGCGCCGTGACGGCGCCGTTGGTCATGGCGTCCGGTTTGATTTCGTACGCCTTGTCTTCCGTGGCTGTTATCACGACGACGATGGTCGAGCCGGAGGCTATGGTGCCCGGCAAGGTAAAGACGCCGTCGACCATCTCGATGATCGTAGTCCCTATCCTTAGCGTGATCGTGATTTTCTTGGCGCTGTTCTTTGCCTTATCGGTCAGCTCGATCTTTATTTTGTCGCCCGCGTCGGCTCGGCCTGGCGATACCACTAGGTCGCCGTCACTGCCGGCGTCAATTGCGACGGCGAAGTCCTTGTCGGCAAGGGTGGCTGTGATCGTTACGTCCGCGCCGGGCATCGTGAATTCGAAATTGCCGTCCGCGTTCTTTGTGACAGTGACGCTGGTGCCGCCGCTCGTGACTGTGACCGTGACCTTCCTGCCGACCGGCAGGTTCTTTGGCGTGATGGTGACCTTATCGCCGGTATTGGCTTTTGAGTCCACGGTAACGTTTGAAGAGCCGGTACCGCTTGACGTTATGCTGTGGCTGTCGGCCTTAAAGGTTCCCGCGATGGTGATCGTGGTGCCGTCTTTAAAATCGGCCGGCATGTTTCGCCATACATAGACGCCGTTCTCAAGCCAGAGATCGACGGTTTTCTTCGTGCCGTCTGCTGCCGTGTAGGACGCGGTGATCTTGTCAAACAGATAACCCTGGGACGGTGTGACACTGAAGCTGAAAGCGCCTGTGCCGGTCTGGGTGACCCGTCCGTCCTTCGTGGCTGAGATCACTAATTCATATTCTTTGGAACCATTGTTCCATGTGCCCTTTTGCTCGCTGACGATCTCGTGCTCTTTCTTGTCGGCTTTTTCCTTATCAGCCTCGCCCGGTTCTTTGGCGCTCGTCGATTTGACCGGCGACGCGTCAGCGGTTATCGAGCTTTGGGTGATCGCGGTTGCTTCGAGAGCGAGCTTGCCTCCCGCAATGATAAAACCGGTCGTATCGACGATCACGTTGTTGGAATTGCTGACCACCGCGACAGCCAGCGCACCGGTAATATTATTCTCGGACGTGCTGCCGGAATCTTTCTTCTTTGCGCCTTCGCCCGCGCTCGGGTCCTTGTCTTCGAATTCGGCCGCGAAAGTCACGTCGGCAGCCGGCATCAGCAGCGTATAGCGACCGCTGCCGTCTTTAGTTATTGTCAGCGTGTGCTCTATGCCGTCGATAGTATATTTGGCGACCAGAGTCCCTTCTTTCATCTGTTTGCCTGACGCGGGATTGACCGTGATGATGATGGTCTTGCCGGCGTCGGACTTGAGTGTCTCCGGGATGATGGCGCCAAGTGATTTTTCTTCGCTGTCTTTGGCCTGATAGGAAGTCAGGGTGTGGGCGTCGCCAAAGTCCTTGTCGTCGTCGCCTGATCCGTCAGCGTTCTTTGTCGCGTCGTTCAGCGCGTCTTCTGCGCTTATGTTTTTATTTTCCGTACCGCCGCCGGTCTCGGGGGCAGTCTCGCCCTCGGCCAGTTTTACGAAGCTCGCGGTCAGCGTGACCTCGGCGTCGGGCATCTCAAAGCTGTACTTGCCGTCTTTGAGGGTGATGGTGACCGTAGTCTTCGTGGTCTCGCCTGGCAGGAGGTAGCTGGCTGTCAGGCTGCCGAGCTTGTAGCCCTCGTTCGGGGTGACGGTGACGGTCACCGTCTCGCCGGCCTTGACTCTCGATGATGCGGAGACCGCTCCGTTTTCGACAGCCGCGGAGCTGATCTTGTTTCCTTCAGTCGATGCCAGACCCTGTTCCGCCTTGTTCAGTTTATCGGCGTCAGAGCCTGTCACCTTACCCGTCAGCGCCTTGAAGACGCCGCCGAGCAGCTCGGTGATCTGGCCCATGGTATTGCCGTCGGAATCTGACTTGGAGTCAGACCCTCCGCTGCCGCCCTTGCCGGCGCTCGGGTCGCTGGCGATGGCCTTGGTCGTCACGCGCTCGTCAGCGGTGGCGGACAAGGTGATGTCGCCGCCGGCCTTCAGCGAGGCATTGCCCAGGATCTTGACCCAGACGTCCTGCAGCGCCACGGTCACGGCGACGAAGCCGCCGTAACTGTTTCCTTCGTTTCCGGTCTTCGTATCGGTCGTGTTGCCGTCTTTGTCTTTGTCGGGGGTACCGGTGGTATCCTTCGTCTCCGCAACTTTACTCGTAGCCGACGCGATGATCTTGGTTGTCCCTTTCGCCGATATAAGCATGTCGCTGCCGGATTCGATATTTCCCCCGATCTCAACATAGGTATCGGTGACCACAACGCCGACCGCTATAGACAGAGGAAGCTTGCCCGTGGTGGTTCTTGCGATGACCGAGATATCGGTGTTTGCGATCAATTCTACCGTCGAGCCGGCTTTGACAGAAGCTTTCTCTCCGACCTTTATGCCGTTATCTGAGACAACGACGCTGACGGTTAGAGGTATGTAGTAGTCCGCGAGGTCTTTGTTGCTGACCTCGATCTTGACTTTAAGATCTGACTTGGCTTGGAGGCGGCCTCCGGCAATGACATCGCCGTCGATGATGATCTGAACGTTTCCTACCTTGACCGTGACGAAGTTGATACCGCCGACCGGCAGGAAGCCGTGAGTCTGTTCTACGGTCGCCTTCATATATATAGAGCCCGCGGCCTGGACCTTGGCGCCTTCGGCAACCTTGATCATGACTTTGGAGTAAGCGTCAAACAGGCTGAGCTCAAGTTTGTCGGTCGTGTCGCCCGGCAGCGGCAGATCGCCGATGATGTCCGAGGCCTTGATGTTGATATCGTCGTCGTAAACCTCAATGGTGATGACCTGTGCGATGATGGTGCCGAATATTGTGATCTGCCGGCCTTTGAGGATCAGGTTCAGGGAGCTTGCGTTGATGTCGTTGACGCCATACTCCTGTTCGCCGGGCTGGATCATAACATTACATAAAAAGCCCTTGTCGGTATCAAAACGCAGATTGCCCAAAATGAGCAACCCGTCAGGCTTTATAGTGAAGCCTTCGGTTTCCTGGACCTTCAATATGTAATTGGTGAAGGCCTTGTCCAAGGTGAAGACAAATATGTCCCCGTCTCTTGCGGCGTTATTGATGTCAAGTACCACTTCCGGTTTGTTCTTCAGGTCGTCGGTGAAGTCCTGGATGTTCAGTATCTCCATTACCAGAGATTTGTCGTCTGAGTTCTTGAGCTGGATGGTGGGGTTCGAGTCCGCGTCAAGCTCTACTTTGTTGTCGGTGTCTGCCGCGTCCTTCTTGAGGGATCCGGTGAAGTGAAGCCTGTTGTGGCCTTCGCCGCCGTCGACCTTTACGTTGGTGTCCGAGGTCCCATTTGCGACGGAGACGTCAATGATTATCGTATCGTCCCCGCCATCGCCGTAGATTTCTATAGTTCTTGTTTTGGAACCGGTGGCGCTGCCCGTGCCGCTGATTACTATGGTATCGTTCCCGTCACCGGCGTAGACTGTCACGGAGCCGTCGTTGTTCAGAACTATGACAATGTTGTCGTCCTTTCTGGTGCCGTATATTACAGCCAGGGAGTCTGTGATTGTCGTAGTGGTTTTTTCGGAAAAGTAAAGTCCCGCGAGCAGGACCTCGACGCCGTTTATGATCAATTTGCCATTGATCATCACGAGGCCGGCGGAACCGCTGCCAAAGCTGGTCTGGTCTATAAGGCTGCCGTCGGTGGGCATGATGAAGGAGTCGTTGGCGGCGAGTATCAACCGGAATGTGGCCCAATTGATATTTCCTCCCGCTTTCGAAGTGTCTATGACTATATCGCCGTCGTATGTGCCGGCGGCGATCGATATCGTTACCGAGACGGCGTCGTCCTCGATACCGCCGAGAGCTTTGTCCACCGCCTTCTGTATTGCGTTGGTCGAGGGCACGACGGTCTTCGTGACCTGCTCGTTCCCGACAGGATCGGACTTGGTCGTCTCCACCTTGTCGGGATCAGGAGTAGGAGCGTCCTTAGGCAGCGTGACGGCCTGTTCGCCGTCCGTGCGGTAATACTCCTCTGTCTTCTCACCCGACTCGGTGTTCTCCGTTACGACATGCGTATAAGATGGAAGGTCGTTTTCAAAAGTCAGGTCTTTTTCATCGCCGAGTTTCTCGGTCTGATTGGTTCCTGAACCATTATCGTATTCGACGATCGTTGCCGAACCGGGATTGGATTCCAACACGACAGAGTCGCCGACGTCCTTGTCTTCGGCGCCCCATACGACCGAGGTGTTCAAATAGATTATGAATAGCGCTATCGCGAAGCCTGCGATAACAGTTAGTAGACGAATAGCCCGTCCTTTTCCGCGAGCGCTGTAAACAAAGCATTCTGAATGACAATCATTCATAATAGTCTAATCCCTTGGCTTTTAAAAATATTGCAATAAGGAATTATAACTCCCGTAAAATAAAGATGCAAGATGTTTTATTAATTTTCAACAATTCTTCACAAATGGCAAAAAACCGCTGTTTTTAGCGGTTTTTTGAGCGTTGGTGGGGACGCTAGGACTCGAACCAAGGACCCCTTGCTTGTCGAGCAAGTGCTCTAACCAGCTGAGCTACGCCCCCATACTTTGCGTATCATATAGTATGATTCAGAAGCTGTCAAATCACACCGGCAAATGGACGGTGACAAGACAAAAAGGGGACGTTCCTTGTGTCTGAAAACAAGACACAAGGAACGTCCCCTTTTTGTCTTGTGATTTTAACCTGCTGATTGTCGCAATATCTCTATATGTGTTATAGAATTAAATGGTGCTGATGAATGAGGAACAAGTAAATGAGTATGGCAGGGAGCTCGGCGGAAAGCTGGGTCCCGGCGACGTCGTCGCTCTTTGCGGCGAGCTCGGCGCGGGAAAAACGACTCTCGCAAAAGCGATAGCGTCAGGTCTGGGGGTGACCGAAACGGTCACGAGCCCGACTTTTACGCTTATTTGCGAATACAAATCGGGCCGTCTTCCCCTTTACCATATCGACGTCTACAGGCTGGAAAACCCGGAAGAGCTTGCGGGCATGGGATTGGACGAGTACTTCTACGGAAGCGGCATAACGATCGTCGAGTGGGCGGATCGTATCGGCTGGCTGCTGCCAAAAGAATCAACGCGCATAGAGCTCAGCTACACGGACGACCCGGATATACGCAAGGTCGAGGCGGTCAGATGAAAACAGAAGGGGCGCTGCTCGCGATCGAGACTACTGGGCCGGTTTGCTCAGCGGCGCTGATGACCGCGGACGGCAAAATGCTGCACCGGGCGAGCGAAGAAGGCCTCATGCATCTCACGTCACTTCTGCCTATGGTCGACGATTTACTGAAAGAGGCGAACATACGGCCGCGGCATTTAAGGCAGATCGCGGTTTCCGCGGGCCCCGGTTCTTTCACCGGCATACGCATCGGCGTGGCCACCGCCCGCGCTTTATCGCAAACGTTAAATATCCCGATAGTGAAAGTGCCGACCCTCGAAACATTTGTATATATAAAGGAAGAAGAACGACGCCCTTTTTCTGTTTTTTGTCCGGTATTCGACGCGCGAAGAGACCAGATCTACTCCGGCGCCTATATGCTCGAGACGGACGGCCGTATAATGACGCTCGTGAACGGAGGCGCGTACGCGCCCGAAGAATATTTCGAGGCGCTGAGCCGGTCTATGGCCGCGCTTACGCGTCTGGCGAAAAACACTAAGCCGACCTGCTGCCTTATGGGCGACGGCCTGCCTTTCTTCAGGGAGCATGCTGAGAAGTTTGTGGCCGGCGCGGACGCCCTTGGAATAGAGATGATCCTCGACCCGGCCGTCCAGGACGCGCGCGCTGTACTTGAGTGGGCCGAAGAACAGGGAGTTCCCAAAGGATACGAGAGTCTGGAGCCGATTTACTATCGCAAGGCTGAAGCGCAGCGCCGGCTCGAAGAACCGTCCCCTTTGTCCTGGTCTGTCCGTGTCGCTGATGAAAACGACGTGTACGGCATCTCTGTCGTCGAAAGGCTTTCGTTCGGAGAGCCCTGGCTGGAAGAAAGCATCTTAAGCGATCTTAAACTCGAATACAGCGAATATGTCGTCTGCGAAAGCGAAGGCCAAATAATCGGATACGCGGGGCTTCACCGCATACTCGACGAGGGGCATATCACGAACGTAGCCGTCCATCCGGCCAGGCGTATGCAGGGCGTCGGGAGCGCCGCGCTCGAAGAGCTTATTAAAAGAAACGAAGCAAAGGGCATCGCGGCCTATACGCTCGAAGTACGCGAAAGCGACAATGCGGCGACGAGCTTTTACAAAAAGCAGGGTTTTATTACGGAAGGTGTCCGTAAGGATTACTACCCTGTAAGCGGTGGCGGGCGCGAGGACGCGCTCATCATGTGGCTGAGGCCGGAGGCGAAAAAGCTATGAGTACGCCGGGTAAAGAGATATTGACGCTCGGAATAGAAACGAGCTGTGACGAAACGGCCGCCGCTGTGACGAGGAACGGCCGGGAAGTGCTTTCGAATGTTATTGCGT
>Ga0123353_10016303_pt1 | contig 10854 bp, 3 predicted proteins | sample TergutLab28metaG_3_FD_92763 | JGI IMG/M metagenome (GOLD analysis project Ga0123353, IMG submission 92763) | Labiotermes labralis P3 segment gut microbial communities from Petit-Saut dam, French Guiana - Lab288 P3 | ecosystem: Host-associated > Arthropoda: Insects > Digestive system > Gut ... | reverse complement strand
CTAAAGGAAAAGGTTTTCAAACATCGTCCTCGATCTCTTGAGGATTTGAAGGAAAGGATCCAACAGGAAATCGACTCCATTCCGCCTGAGCTAACCCGGAGAGTGATGAAGAACTTCCGGGAAAGTCTTCAGCAATGTGTTGCCAACGACGGCCGCCATATGTCTGCTCTGATTTTTAAAACCCATTAAAAAATTGTTTTTAATGTACTTTTCAGAAATATATTCAATTTTTTCTAGATAGCTTCTTTCATTTTTTATACCTCTTTGAAAAGTGGGAGATCTTTATGCCCAACCCTGTATTTTCTCTGACATGTTCCGGGTCAGTTCTAATGTAAAATAATGTACAATTATTGCCTAATACATGCATGTGGTTGGTTTGTAACAGTGATACAATGCATGGAAAATGCAGAATATTAAGAGCCAAAATTACAGTGTTTTGGGTAATGGAACTGTGTAATCTGATAGGTGGGTATGGAGGTTTTGGCCAGGACATACTGCTTCCATCTTCTGATGGTCTGTGAATATAGACATAGACTGCTCCTCCAAAATGTTCATAACCATGCTGCACACAATATTATGTCCAATGCAAGCCCGCAACATGAATCCTCACCACTGTGAGCACCTCAGGTTCTTACCAAAAAATGTTAAGAACAACTGAAGCTACGATGAAAATGTCACATTGGGTAAAAAGAATTATAGAAGGATAGTACGATTATCACAGACATAGTATTTAATATCACATACGTTTTCCACCAACACTGTGGTTCATATTTTGCATCTCAAACAAAGTGAGTAAATAAGATCTGAAATACTTCCTGGTTACAGACATTATCAGCATAAATACATGTTTTAGGGTCAGGACCACATGCAATGAATATCAAAATTCCACTAAAATGATAACAAGGAGAATTACACACTCAAAACTGCTTACAGTGTTGAATGTTCTCAAATTATAAACATCAGCCTCTATCATACACAACTGTCACGACATTTAATAAATAAAATATGTATACCATAACTATGAATACATAAATTAATAACTTCTTTCCTGATAGCAGTATTTTCTTTACAGTACACACACACACACACACACACAGCATCATCAAAAAGTGTAATAGAAAATACAAGTTCAATCTGAAGTCACTGAGGTACCAGATGACATTATGCCCAGACAGTAAACACATGGTCATTTTTCATCACTTGGAACAGCATTTTGTAACTGTTGCATATGAACAAGCACATTATTTTAAAAGGTAATCCACCTCCCATTGTTCACATAACAGTGTGAGTGACACAACTCATTCAAATGAAAAGACTTTGCACAAGGTAAAGCTGTTTCCATGTTCTGTTAAGCATCACACTGTATGGGTACAGAGGGATGTGGAGGTACAGCACATACAGCCCATCTCTTCCTTCTTAATTTTGTAACCTTACATCATTTGGTGAACACTACATTTTATTACACAGTGTACAGTACTATCAAGTGTAATAACACAATGCATATCTTTCACACAGTATCTATTATGTTTAACTATACAAATTATACTTTAACACTTATGTGCTCCAGGAAAGTAGTCAGGTAAGTACCCCTTTGTTTCTGTGGGCAAAGGTTCATAATGACACAAAAAGTTCCTTCTGTTTGTTTATGCCAGTGTTCTCTCCTTCTTTTCTGGTGACTTTTCCTACAGAAAAACATAATACTGAACACTATATAATATACTTAATATATCCATCTAGATATATAATATACATAATATAAGTATGATACATAAAAATGTACTTAAGTAGACATATGCAAAAATGCTGTCATTAAACTGGACTAAGGTGATGCTCATGAAACACTAAGTACAAAATTAGTCACTAGAAGAGTGATTATCTGACCTTTTACAATTTGGTGACTTTGGTCACTTCAGTCACTTCTGTTACTTTCATCATTAGGTTTAGGTTTAGATTTGGGTTGGGTTATTTATTTACTTACATATATAATTACTTATTTATTTAATGGCATCAAGTTATGTCCAACCGTACATTACTTCCACAACCTGCTCATTCATATGTTTAAGCAGAAAAACTCAAAAATTGGAAACTATCATGGGTAGAACACCCATGGCTTGAATTTAACCCCTCACTTCCATCAAATGTCTCTCTGTGTGATGAAAATATAAGCCTTACTCCAAACCTTAAATCTTGAAATGTGGCTGACATTAGGCTGTAATCCATAGTAAGGTTTCTAAGCATAACCATCGAGTTGACACAAGGTTTGCAATAGTTCTTTCTTGTCAGCATTTAAAAGTATCATTTCAAAACCTTGATTCTTAATTGTTTTAAGTAAAAGGAGGAGTACCAAAGAGACTGACTCAACACTGATACATATGCCACTTAAAGTTGCCATTCAGTTACAAGCAGATATATCACTGATATGCAGGTCACTATATTAATTAATTATTGTATTTAGTCACATTGGGCATTAGGTTAGGTTACATTTTATCTTCACCTTCCATAAAATATAATAACTTGCTAAGCAAGTCGTAGGTTCTTATGAGGTACTCTGCTCCATAAGTTTTGATCTCTATATTCAGAGACATAAATTAATATTTTTGAAAATCTGAACACAGATATTGAACAGTCCAAGAAAGCAACAACAAACTATCTCCAACAGTCCTGCCAACATTATGTCCTTCCAATGATATCCTATGGCATATTTTCACATAATTCCAATCAAGTGTACTTGCATTTAGTTGGAATTACATGGATTATATGCTTAATGCAAGGAACATAATATTCAGATCCTATAACCTACTCCTTGCTTCCAAGTGTGAACACATAGACTTAATAATGATGAGTCATTGACCCACAAAGGTCTGTTGCACCATGGGGGGAGGGAGGGGGGGTAAAAGACCTATTCCTCACTCCAACAGACACCTAGCACACTGTCAATGTTATATTCACTAGCTTACTGATGGGGGCACCTTTATCCTCAAACTGTAGCACAACCAAATTATAACATTAAATATGAGGTGCAGTTTATTACATCAAACAGGATAGCTACAAGGTAATAGTGTGAAGATTCTGATCTGCTACATACCCGTAGGGACAGGGACTCCTCATACACTAGTTCACAGTGGACAGGAATGCAGTTATCATGCATCACACAGTGATATTGTTGCAGAACCCTGGTTGTTATCATGTGATATAACTTACATGTGAATTTGCCTTCCTCTTCCTTCTACAGGGTACTAAACACAGCCACTGAGCCATGTCAGCTGCAAGTAATGACATCCAACCTGTTAGTGATGCCACAAGCCCTTATTCCCAAGGATCAGCTGACCTTTCACCATGGTATTACATACCACAGAGTACACTACGGATTACCCATCAGGATTACAACAATGGCTCTTGCACATAAGAAGCTAGGCCATTTGTGCTGTCTTGCTATTTGTCCATCAGACATTGGTAATAATGACTATAGAAACAGTAATTATGTGAGACTGTCATAACATAATTACTAATTGAAATACAATGGGATGTTCAACTTTAAAATTGGTGGTAGAAACTGCAATAGCAGTAGCTCCATTGATGAGAGACATTATTTGTTGCAAGATGTGAGGTGCTGATTACATTTAATCTGGGATTTGATGCCATCTCAACTGGTATACAGGTAACAATGTTTCAGAGAACATAACTTCCAAATTATGATTTGCACATACTGCTGTACAGCATAAAGGAAATTCTTAGAGTGTGGGACCGCAAAAGATGCACCATCATGTTGACAAGTATCGTTGCTGAGAATTCTAAGTAGCTATAAAAACGCCCTATCAGCCATAAATTTCTGCTGTAAATGAGTAGTTCAAACATTATGAAACTTATTACAGCACTTTATTTCAATTGCAGTGATTTCATGACAATGACTATGATGATAATACTTCACAATTGTCATAAAATTTTAGAATGACTTTATGAAAAGTTACAGAAATGAAATGATGTACAGAAAAATGAACTATTGTCACCCAAAGAAATGAAGCCAAGATGAACATGTCCTAAACAAACAGCAGAATATCAAGCTCGACAACCTCCACCAACCACTTGCATCACCTTCTCATTTGGCAGGATACCACAAAATGCACAAAACACATTCAGAGCTGCACCTTTCATTTCCTATAGTATGTTTAATAAAAAATTAAGATAAAGAAATTACTATGCAGTTCAGTTTAATGACAATTTGTTTGACATCTGTAATTTGAAAAAGATACCACAGAAAATGTTAGGATTAAACCTGCAAAAATCTGTACAGAGTTCTCGCATATTTTCATACATTCCAAATGGCAGCAGGCACCAACATTCCCACATACACACTAGTGTGCAAACTTATGTCATACTCATGGCTATTGTAGTTCAAATGCTAAACTTCTCTCCTGTCCATATGCTCTCAGTTTCTGGTATCACAGAATGTCTCAGGATATTCTCAGTGCCTGATATTTCACTTCTTCAAAACCCTATTACAACATATTTGTCAGAAGCAATGCTGTGTATCTCGAACTGTAAGGTAGAAGTGTTAGTGTGTAAGTATACTTGTGCACATACATGTTTGTCTTATACACATAACTTAATTAAAATTTGAAGTCATTCGTAACATGAGCTTCATGGAACATACGTAACATCTATTTTGAGATGACACACTCTCAATGTGTTTTCAGTTGCAGATAATACTTTTTAAAATCAGTCATCACACATCATATATAAGATAAAAAGACAACATGCTCCAGCTGATTACTCATCATCAGGTCTTTTACTGACAATATTAATAAGACACTATTGTAGTTTTAATACATTTTTAATATTCTCGATAAAGCCCTGATCATGGCTTAATCAGCCAAAACTTGTTGCCTGTTTTTATCTCATTGTATATGCTGTGTATGACTGATTTTATGGTATATAAGTAATATCTGTGTTTCAGCTTACTGATGTTAAGGCATAAGATGTACTTTGAAATTTGTTCCTCTGAACAGTGTAACACTGCTGAGCGACCAGTTACATAATTCCTCACATAACTTAATAAATGTTGTCCATGATTTATATCTTTAGAACAAGGGAGGAGTACAAACTGATAAAAATCAATCATGTTTAAATATTTATTGATGGATGCAACCGAATGCAATTTAACCAAGAATCATTAATATATACACATATATACACACACAAGTGGCTATACCAACACAGAACCCATGCAGGTCACATGATTTTGTACCAGACTTGGGCCAGCCATCTTTCAACACCTGAAATGCAAATATTCCTGCTCATATGGCACGTGTTCACTGTCATACCCTACATTGCCCATCGTTCTTACTTAACTTGCAAGAAGGAGTTACAGATGTATTTTTAATTCTCCTGTGCCTGACAATATACTGTCTGGTGTTCCACCTTCTTGGCACAGGAAGCACGTGGGACTGAAAACAGTCCAGCTGACCATCGGTGATTTGTGATGATAACATGGACAGTACCTATTACACTTTGTTACCCTCTCCAGAAAGTCACTAAGAAGCCTTTCACATAGGAGTGGATTGTCCTACAAACATGTTAAAAACCTGTCAATATTGTGCATGTATCATGCACAAACTTGAGGTTACTGTGGTTTTCCCACATTTGAGATCCTTAAAAGAAAATAAGAAGAAACAGTATGAAGGTAACGTGATAAGACTGGTTTAAATTCTTAATTAACAAATATGTAATTACACATTATTTCCTGAAAAGCTTAATTTAGTTTATTCAAAGTTACAGTAAAATTTCAATATAACAAACACCCACCTACAACAAAGAATTATAAAAAAGATATGATATAATGCACACATGTAATAAGAAACCCTGACTTTTCCAATGATATCACGGATGTGTAAAAACAAAAAATGCTATTCAGTAACATTTTTCACAGAAATAGAAAGAGTTAAAAGTGTTTTGTAATAAAGTACAGAAAAACAACTATCATCGTGAATTACAAAGTGTTAGTTCACCAAATTAGGTGATCATTATTGCAACATTTTTCTTCTCAATATGTATCCCCAAACACACATAAAAGTGATGCTACACAAAGAGAGTGTAAATGCATGATAACACAGCAAATTTCTGGACATTTTAAGACTATAATGAAGAAGCAGAGAGCAAGATCCTCCAACATGCTGTTACCTATACACAAATCTACAGACCATCATATCCCAGAGTATCCAATCTTCAAAATTATTTATGTTTTTCCATAATTTACATAATGATAAGCATCAAATGTGTTACAGAGTTTTGTAACAACAAAAATAAGCAGCAGTTGTTTCTGGTCTACTTTTTGTCACATTACATTCATAGTGTATGTAGACTTGATACAGTGGCATTCTGTCTACAGCATATACACACTGAAGTTAGGGGAATTATATCTATAGTGTGCATGGCCTTAATACAGATGCATTATGGCTATAGTGTGTGAGAATCTCAAAGTGACATATCCTTCAGCTGACTAACCTGGCATTGATTAAATGTACCCTGAAAAGTTATCTATAAGAAAATGTCTTAAGTCTGGGCAGAGCAGTGAATACAGATACAGTCTCTGTCAGCATACCACTTTGTTTTATGTGTTAGTGTGTTCTGTCATATCACAACGCAACAAAGTTTCAGGGTTATATCTAATGTCAAGGTTTCCTACATCTGCAAGTGTACTGGAGCACAAGTGTTATTTGCCTACTAGTCATGTTAATTAGTCATGATTTACAATGCCTGGAACCTGATATAGCTAGAGGTTGGTTTATGGAAAGGTATGAAAAGGTAGTTATTTAAACATACAAAACATATGATGCAGATGTGGAACAGGATATAATGACGGACAAGTCGCACATAATATTGTGTCACATGTGATGATAATTCCAATTTTATATACTGAATTCAAATAGCTCTGCTTCACTGTCCAATTCAGGGGATTTATATCTTAAACCTTAAACTGATACAAATCAGCTAGAATCCACCAAATTCAGATTTCAATCAAAACAAAGATAAAAAATACATTCTTATAATAAAACCAACGAGATGCACTAATATCTCAAATTTATTTTTGGATTAGGACTCTACATGTTTTGGACAGTTTCTCTGTCCATCATCAGGAGTCTAGTCAGCAGGATCAGGATAGAACTCATTCGATCCTGATCCCACTAGCAAGCAGTCAGCAAAACTTGTGTGACATATACCTATTGATGTGTGTACAGTGCTAGACTCCTGATGATGGACAGAAAAACAGTCTGAAACTTGTAGAGTCCTAATCCAAAAATAAATTGTAGATATTAGTGCATCTCGTTGGTTTTATTATAAGAATATATCACGATGCACGGTCCTCTGAATGTCAAATTCAAAAAAATAAAAAATACAGTTTAATGAAGTTCTGACATTTCACATTTTATGCTGTAATCATAAATAAGTCTTAGGGTTGACTTCCCACATTCTTGCAATGTAAGAGGAAACTCTACAGCCCAGTGGACAAATGGAAATATAGCAGATTTGTTGAAAAACATGACATGTCTAACAAACACATATATCACTGTCAAAGACATAGTCACCACACCTATTCAAGCAAGACATACTCTAAGACCAATCATAAAAGTGTCTCACTCTTTTCCCTTTGATGTGATCTTACCTAGAAATTAGCTGCCACACTGCTTGACATCAACTTCCCAAACCCTACAGACTCAACCATCATGACGGAACATATCACCAACACATCTCTGGGTAATTAGTAATCACCTGTTCAAAAGTACTATGGGAAATACAGTAACTCCCTGATTTACACGAAAAATCCTTCTAAAGGTTTCTGTGCAAAGTGAACAATGTTTAAGTCCAACAATGCTTAAACACAGTATATTTTTCGGCATTCATGTTAATGAGCAGTTAGAGCTAAAATAATTATGGAATTATGAAAACTGTACAGGAAGCAATCTCAACACAGACACAAAATATGACATACATGTACGATAAAAATGTAACATAACATAATGTATCATATAGTAATGTATTATCACACAGATATATATGTGTCACATCCAGTACTAATGACCACAGAAGTGTTATAAATCTTTAAATAAAAAAAGTATTTGTGTACACACATAACTGAAACTTCTGTAAGTCAGGGATTTAGCGTATAGGTGGCAGAAACCATCATGGAAGAATGTTATCACACAGACGAAAAGAAAAAATAGACGCGGTGGGGACAGAACTGTGAACTCAAGCCACCAGATTTACAACTGCAGTTTCCACAGCAGGACTGTACAAGTGGAGGATACTACATACCTATGTCTCACATCAATGTGTCTTCTGCAATGCACAGTGCATGATACCATAAAAACAAATGTAGCAAAATACCCAACATCAGACAATTGGTAAGACTGCTTTAACTGTCTTACTCTACTCATGTACATTGTGCTCAGTTTTAGAAATAACAGAAAAGAAATATCCAAATTATATCAAGGATGCAGAGTTTTGTAAAGGAGATGATGATCTTTAAATTATCTATAGTATGCCTTTGTTATTGCTGCAGTGTGTTCTAAATTAGGGTGACCAGAATTGGAAAATAAAAAAGGGACACTTTAAGATGGCAGTGAAAAAAGCTTCAAATGTTTATTATTTATAACAATGATAGTTAAAACTGGCAAAATATCACAATGAAACAGATATAATCTATTTATTCCAAACTTCCAAATTAACACCACCAATTATACAAGTATGTGTGTACCACAGAGAACATGAAGGCTGTGATGGATCCCAAGGCTCACAACTGTCTTTGTCCTATTTTATATTCACAGACAAAATGGAACAACCCTGTTTCAAATAAGATATCTGGTCACCCTACTGTAAAAAGACAAGCAATAGATAAAATTGCCATTTGTATAGCCTACACCATGAAATGCAACTTGTTATTACAAACCTCTTAGAAACCATATCAGAGCATCTGACTAAGAGAATATAATAAGAACTGGTGTAAAGCATGGTAATGATTTATCTTAAAAAACAACATGGAAAGGAAACCATGTTCAGAGCTCCATACCTCCACCCAATGGTTTCCACCTGCCCTCCTCACAAACAAAGATTCAGTTGTGTGCCTCTTAGCTCAGAAACCTGAACACTTGACTCAATTGTATCTTCTTAACTTACAAATGTAGGGCCTGGACAGCTCTGCCAGTACAGTCATTAGGCCACGGGCCAGACAAGCCAGGATTTGAATCTTGGAATGGATAAGAGATTTATCTCTGCTCCAAAAAGTACAAATCTGTTCTAAGGCCCATCCAGCCTTCTATTCAGTGAGTACTGGGACTCTTTTTCCCAGTGGGTAAGGCATGGGTAAAGCAGCCTGATTGTGAGGTTGACTACTCACATCCATCTAGTGTCAATATTAAGAAAGAGTGGAGCTATACACCCACTCCCCCTGTACATCTTCATGGCGTGTATGGGGACAATTTTACCTGTTCAATGTCCAACTGCATTTCTGAACCTTAAGTAGTCTAAATCCCATACATACGGCAGATCATGGCCAGTATGGCATCATGGCTAATACCTTACCATTATGACATACCAGCAATAGGTTGTTAACCTTCATCACTGTTTAAGGTCCTATCTTAAAGCCATATTTCACTAAATTACTTCACTCTGTACTTTCCCAGATTTCATGTGCTTGCATGTAATATTACTCATTAAACACTTCAAAATAAATAATTACCACCCTCACAGTACACTTCTTCAAACATGCATTATTGCTAATGATGATCAAACATTCCAAAATGTACATAAATTTCAAGTCTTCAGATTGGATTATGAAGTTGAAGAAAATTCACTATACACATAAAATAAATTCAGTCTGACTGAATGGACTTCAAAACAACTAACTTATTAAAATTTATTCATTAAATTACATCCTGAGTGTTGTTTGACAACTTTTATTAAAACCGTAATGCCACATTCAAGTTTGCACTTAAAAAATATCAATACATTACATCTTTTGATGAAATGTAAAATTGCAAATAAATAAATAAATTACAGTGCAACATGACATTTTTGAACCAGATTACTGGATCTAAAACTTAAAATTGTTATATGTCTTTTAAAAAATTGTCTATCTTGTATTGTTGCATTATTCAGCATGTATGTAATACATAAATATTCAATCAAACACCAACACAGTACAAAAATCAATATGGATAAAAACAGATAAATGTTTGTTTCCTATGTGCAGGGCCACCATCAAGATCGTATAATAACACAAAATAATACTGACACCTACATCTAACAGCACCCCCAAAATCAGCTGACTTGTAAGAGAAAACAAATTGGTTTTTACCATAATTATTCATGTACCATGTTGGTTTCTCATTGATCAACTAAAGTTTATTAGTTGAAGATACAGTTTGGACAACTTGCATGGAACTTAGGGAGTAAAATACTTTATTACAGAAATGTTATATGAGGCTGTGAATATTTTTGAAAACAGGTCATCAGCAATAAAAATGAAATACCCAATGAATTCGTTTCTCTCCTTGAGGTAACATGATACTTGAATAATTTGTTACATGATGAAATTACACATTCCCTGGAATTGTGGATGAAAACATGTGGAAATCTGATGTTTGGTTCAAAGTTCCAAAACACATCGTGCTGACACACTGTCAATCACTGTAAATTCTGTCTTCATATTCCTAATTACAATTATTAATGTATTCAAATATAACAAAAAAAAACCCTCAAAAATTCACCTGTCACTTCCATCAGAGACAGAATACAAGAGGAAAATATTAGATTAATAATCTGAAACACAGGCCTCCCTTCATTAATTATAAAATATTT